>Ga0247611_10004889_pt1 | contig 18224 bp, 14 predicted proteins | sample 177DNAGHGhighgp2_FD_192422 | JGI IMG/M metagenome (GOLD analysis project Ga0247611, IMG submission 192422) | Sheep rumen microbial communities from Palmerston North, Manawatu-Wanganui, New Zealand - 1770 DNA GHGhigh gp2 | ecosystem: Host-associated > Mammals > Digestive system > Stomach > Rumen... | reverse complement strand
GTGTTCCAAGAATCCATTATAGATAATGCCCAAAAGCACTAACGTCAATCCTCTACGCACAATTTTCTTATAAATCTGTCCCTCAGTCTTGCCTTGTATACGCTGCTTCTCTAAGGAGAAAGGGAATGAGATACCGGCAATGAACAGGAATAAGGGGAAGATGGTATCATGATGTGCCAATCCGTCCCATTTCACATGATCCATCTGCTCAGCCAGCCACATAGTAAATTCATTGGGCCAAAAGTTAGCAATAGCAGCAATCAAAGTAGCGCCACCCATGATAAAGAACATATCGAAACCTCTTAGTGCATCAAGTGATTGTAAACGTTGAGGCGTTTTCTGTTTTTCCATAATAATTTATTTTTAATGTTATGTTGGCAAAGATAATAAAAAAGCATTATCTTTGTCTCATATTAACCATAAAACTGGAATTTATAATATAAAATACCATGAAACAGATTCCTGACAAAAGTTTTTGGCAGCTTTGGAATATCAGCTTCGGCTTCTTTGGTGTACAGATTGCATACGCCTTACAAAGCGCCAACATCAGTCGTATTTTTTCTACTTTGGGTGCCGACCCACATAACCTAAGTTACTTTTGGCTATTACCTCCCTTGGCTGGCATCATCGTACAACCATTCGTAGGAGCTTGGAGTGACCGTACCTGGACCCGTTGGGGACGACGCATACCTTATTTATTTATAGGCTCGCTTATTGCAGTTATTGTGATGTGTCTGTTGCCTAATGCCGGCAGTTTCGGAATGGCAGTAGGAACAGCCATGATTTTCGGTTTATTCTCACTGATGTTTCTGGATACCAGCATCAACATGGCCATGCAACCATTCAAGATGATGGTAGGTGATATGGTGAACGCCAAGCAGAAAGGTCTTGCCTACTCTATCCAAAGCTTCCTCTGCAATGCAGGTAGCTTAGTTGGCTATTTATTCCCTTACATCTTTGCTTGGTTGGGCATTCAGAATGTCGCTGCTCAAGGCGTTATTCCAGACTCAGTGATATACTCCTTCTATATTGGCGCCCTTATCCTTATACTTTGTGTGATTTACACTACAGCCAAGGTAAAGGAGTATCCGCCAAAAGAATATGCCGAATATCACGGTATTACCGAAGACACCAAGGAAGAAAAAACTAACATGCTCAAATTGCTGGTCAAGGCCCCCAAAGCTTTCTGGACTGTAGGTCTGGTGCAGTTCTTCTGCTGGTTTGCCTTCATGTTCATGTGGACTTACACCAATGGTTCAATTGCAGCCAATGTATTTGACGCTCCTACAGTGACTAACGTTGTGGATGGCGTGCAGAAGCTGGTGCTCGACACGACTAGTACAGAATATCAGGAAGCAGCTAACTGGGTGGGCGTCATCTTTGCCGTACAAGCCATTGGTTCTGTATTATGGGCAATAGTGATACCTTTATTCAAGAACCGTAAGTTGATTTATGCTCTGAGTCTTGTATTGGGTGGCATAGGCTTCATATCCATTTACTTCGTACATAACCAGTATGTATTGTTTTTGAGTTTCCTGCTCATCGGATGTGCTTGGGCTGCGATGTTAGCTTTACCTTTCACTATTCTGACCAACGCTCTTACAGGAGGTCATATGGGCACTTACTTAGGGTTGTTCAACGGAACTATTTGCGTGCCGCAGATTGTTGCAGCTGCCTTGGGTGGCAGCATCTTAAGTCTGATGACACCTGCTGGCGGTCTTTCTCCAGAGGTCAATATGATGGTCATTGCAGGTATCATGCTTATTTTGGGTGCTTGCGCTGTATTCATCATCAAAGAGAAGGAGTAGCGTTCAAAATTATACTGTCAGCTAAATTCTTAGCTGTCCAGTAACGATAATTCGTCAGCTATGGACTTTCGTTGATAAGTTTAAATGAATTTATCGACAAGAATGTAGCTGACGAATACTATTATTTACAACAATTTAAAGCGATAGCCTTCCTCCTTAAAAAACCAGAGAGCATGAGAAAGAGCATATTGTAGTTTGCCATCCTTCCACGAACGCAAACTATCGTGGAAAGTTATGATACTGCCATTGCGAGTATATCTCAACACATTTGACAACACCTGAGGCGGAGTAAGCTTGTAGCTGTAATCACGCGTTACAAGGTCCCACATCACAATCTTATAACCGGCACGCTGTAGCTTCTTGTACTGATAGTGGTTCATGAAGCCATGAGGTGGACGAAAGAGTTTTTTCTCATTGAAGATAATAGATTGATGGTTGAACACTTCATATCTACTATCAGATGGGGCTAATGTCATATTCTCTATGATGATACGTTCAGCCTCGCGCACATCATCCATATACCGCAAAGAATTACGGTCAAAAATCTTAATATGATGCATGGTATGGTTACCAATGCCATGACCTCGTTCCACCACCATGCGGAAAATATCGGGATGCTTCCGCACATTGTCGCCCACCATAAAGAAAGTAGCCTTGACTTCGAATTGGTCAAGTTTATCAAGCACCCAAGGTGTCACTTCGGGGATAGGTCCATCATCAAAAGTCAGGTAAATGGCTTTATCTTCAGGATCCATCCTCCAAAGTGCTGAAGGGTAGAGTTTCTTAAGTATTGTATTTGGTTGCTCAATAAACATCAGTCGCCCATTCTTTGTTTATAGAAGCCAAACAGTTCGTTCAGCGTGTCGTTCAAATCATCCACTCGAGGTGAATCATATTTCTCCATGATGGAGATGATACGATCAAGAACTGCTGTATGATACTCAAACTCACCAGCTGAAATATCCAAACGCATATCATCCAAGCTAAGATAATAGGTCATATACTGAATCTCTTTCTCAGCCATAGTTGTCATCATCTTTTCAGCTGTTTCTGTCTCACCTAATTCATAATAAGAAGTAGCCATTCCCACTGCTCCATTCTGGTAATCCCAAGGTATATTATAAGCTGGTATTACCTTCTCGGCATAATCAAGTGCCTCTTTTGCCTGCTCACGTTTGCCTTCTTTCAACAATTGTTCAATAAGCATATCAAACATACGGCGATGGGTATAGCACATTCGAGAAGCATTTTCGTCTATATAGATGCCTGGCTTGTCAATGCCACCAAACTTGAACTTATGCATCATATTATCGAACATTTTTTCGGTATCGATGCTCACACCTGTCTTCTTATTATTGAAGGGTGTGAAACGGTAGGCAAGACCCTCCAGCATAAAATAGTCTGACAGCCCCATGTGCTCATCACTCCCAACACTAACAGCGATATAAATAGGGCGTTCCCAATTGGCTTCTGCCAGCATTTCAAGCTTCATCAGATCTTTCTTATAGAGGGCTCGTTGCCCTTTCAATGAAATATGCATATAGTCAGGAATACTGTCCCCAGGTATCATCATACCACTACGACGCACAGCTTCTTTATCTACCTTGAATACGATACTGTCGGTTGGGATAACATGCAGGTCACTATGTTTTCCTCGTATCCAGTACTTGAGAATATTTTTCAGTTCATAAGGATTATCTCCAAATTCACGCTCCAAGTTAAGCAATGACTCAGTATTGCCGTTCAACGCCTCATCATGGGCTTTAGCATACAACTCATCTATGCTCTTTTTGTATTCTGGTTGAACTACCACATATTCATTTGTACCTTCCACATATTCAGTACGATTCCAAGTAATAGGCAGTGAAGGGGAGTCGTATGAAGGTCGTTTCATTTGGTCGATGTACCAATCTGTCTGCAGATAACTCAAATTGCAAGTACGAGCATCAGTACGGAAACCTTCGGTCTCTTGGTTATACCATAATGGGAAAGTATCGTTATCGCCATTGGTATATATGATAGGATGACCCGTTTCTTGTAAGGTCATCAGGTAGTTCTGACCAAAATCGCGAGTCATAAAACGACCGCTGCGATCATGGTCATCCCAAGTCTGAGAAGCCATCTGAATGGGTACCAGTAGGCAAACCAAAGAAACGATGATGGCTAACACCACGTTTTTAGGCTCAGGTATAGTATATACCTCTTTACCATCCTCAACAGTCTTAACAGGTTTGGAGAAGAAACTGTTAATTAAGCTAATCAATCCAGCTACACCCATACCTACCCAGATAGTAAAGGCATAGAACGAACCTGCGTAAGCATAGTCTCGCTCACGCGGCTGACCAGGCGTTTGGTTCAGGTATAACACGATGGCAAGACCAGTCATGAAGAACAGGAAGAATACTACCCAAAATTGTTGGATGCCTTTCTGACCTTTGTATGCTTGCCATAACAATCCTATTAAACCTAAGAGTAAAGGCAGAGCATAAAAGACATTGTGTCCTTTGTTCTCTTTCAGTTCGTCAGGCAAGAGTTCCTGATTGCCTAGCATCAAATTGTCTAACCAACCAATGCCCGATATCCAGTTACCATGTTCTAACTCGCCATTGCCTTGAATATCATTCTGACGACCCACAAAATTCCACATGAAGTAGCGCCAATACATCCAATTTACTTGGTAAGAGAAAAAGAACTGAATATTTTCCCACATTGTAGGTATATTTACCATCTGTGTCTCACCACACTGATTGTAGGGAACATCATGACCCTTGATGTTCATCCATGCCTTGTAGAGCTGTGGGTGATTCAAGGAAGAGCTGTACATACGGGGGAACAACATATTTTGCGCATATTTATATTCTATGCGGCCCTCCACTTGTACGTAACTATCAGGTTCGTTCTCACTATTCTTCTCCTTACGTATCCACTTCATCTGTTCTTCTGCCACTACAGGTTCACAGTAGCCATCCTTTTCCTCAAAGGCCACCTTTGATGCAAATGTAGGGCCATAGAACAAAGGTCGTGTACCATATTGCTCACGTCCCAAATACTCACCCAAAGTAAAAATGTCCTCTGGAGAGTTTTGATCCATCGGAGTATTGGCTGTTGAACGAATGACTATCAGCGCATAAGATGAATAGCCTATCACAATCATCATGATGCTCAACATAGTAGTGTTCAATACGCGGGCAGAGACTTTCCATTTAGGACTTAAACTTCGTTGTGTAGCAGGACGAAGGAAGAACCACAATAGGCCCAATAAAATGATACCTATTATTACGGAAGTAGTGCCATGTCCATAAAAAGGGATGCCAAGCAGTCCTACTGTTAGGACAAAACTCCACAGCATACGTTTATCGCTCTTATTAATGTAACTCTCATAAACGGCCCATATAATAGCACCAGAAGCGATGAGAATATATGCAATGACACCTGTATTGAAAGGCATCCCCAGGTCATTGACAAACAACAGTTCAAACCATCCACCTACCTTAACAATACCTGGTACGATACCATACAATACCACTGCTACCAATACGGCAGAAGCAAACAATGCCAACAGAGAACCTTTAGCATTTGCGTTGGGCACACGTTTATAGTAATAAACCAAAACGATGGCAGGCAAGCAAAGCAAGTTCAGCAGGTGAACTCCAATACTCAAGCCGGTCAAATAGGCTATCAATATCAGCCAACGATCACTGTGAGGTTGATCGGCTACATCTTCCCATTTCAGTATTAACCAGAATACAACAGCAGTGAACAATGAGGAGAAAGCATATACTTCACCTTCTACAGCACTGAACCAGAAAGTGTCGCTGAAAGTATAAACCAAAGCCCCCACAGCACCACTACCCATAATGGTAATCAACTGTGTGGTATTCATTGTACATTCGCCATTGACCAATGAGCGTTCGTCAATTACCAACTTGCGGACCAAGTGAGTAATGGTCCAGAACAAGAAAAGAATACAACCTGCGCTCATCAATGCACTCATATAGTTCACCATCTTAGCTACCTGGGTGGTATCAGAAGCGAACTGAGAAAACAGGTTAGCCACCAACATGAAGAACGGTGCGCCAGGGGGATGACCCACCTCTAACTTATAGCCAGTGGTGATGAACTCTGGGCAATCCCAAAAGCTGGCAGTAGGTTCTATTGTCATGCAATATACAACGGCTGCAATGGCAAAAACCACCCACCCCACGATGTTATTGATTGTTCTATATTGTTTCATGCTTACTTACTATTTATTGAGTTTCCACTCTGCACCATTTTTACCGTCCTTAATTTCAAAACCCAGCGCAGATAGTTCATTGCGAATGCGGTCGGACTTTGCCCAGTCTTTGTTTGCTTTAGCCTCCTGACGTTCAGCCAACAGCAAGTTTACAGCTCCAGCGAAAGCCTCCTCACGCCCAGCATTAGCTGTATGATCCTCTTGCAAACCAAGAATATCAAAACAGAATGTATGGAAGGTTTCTTTCAAAGTAGCCAAGTCATCAGCAGTAATTGTTGCCTTGCCATCTGCCAATTGATTGATAATTCGTGATGCGTCAAATAAATGAGCAATGACAATAGGCGTATTCAAATCATCATCCATTGCATCGTAGCATTTCTCTCGCAGATCATCAATCTGTACGCTAGTAGTGGCTGATGGTTGTATTTTTTCCAAAACGTTAACGGCATCCATCAATCGTTCCAATCCCTTCTCAGCAGCTTGTAAAGCATCATTGCTAAAATCTACTGTACTGCGATAGTGGGCCTGCAAGATGAAGAAACGGATAGTCATAGGGCTATAAGCCTTATCTAAATTCTTGTTGCTACCATCAAAGAACTCAAAGAGTGTAATAAAGTTACCTAAACTTTTACCCATTTTTTGCCCATTGATGGTTATCATGTTGTTGTGCATCCAGTAGTGCACCATGTCATCGCCTTGTGATGCCACACTTTGTGCTATCTCGCACTCATGATGTGGGAACACCAAGTCCATGCCACCACCGTGAATATCGAAGTGGGATCCTAAATATTTCTTACCCATGGCTGTACACTCGCAATGCCAACCTGGAAACCCATTACTCCATGGTGAAGGCCAACGCATAATATGCTCAGGCTGCGCTTTCTTCCATAAAGCAAAATCTACAGGATTGTGCTTCTCGTCTTGCCCATCCAATTCACGAGAAGTATTGATAACATCTGTCAGATTACGTCCTGAAAGTTTGCCGTAATGATGATCTTGATTATACTTTGGAACATCAAAATACACAGAACCGTTGCTCACGTATGCATATCCATTATCGATAATTCTCTTCACTAATTCAATTTGCTCGATAATATGGCCAGAAGCATGTGGTTCTATACTGGGTGGTAACACGTTCAATGCATCCATAGCGTGGTGGTAGCGGTTAATGTAGTATTGTGCCACTTCCATCGGTTCCAATTGCTCCAAGCGGGCTTTCTTAGCTATCTTGTCCTCTCCCGCATCAGCATCATGTTCCAAGTGCCCCACATCAGTAATATTTCTCACATAGCGTACCTTATAGCCGATATGCTTAAGGTATCTGAATAAGATGTCAAAGGTAATAGCGGGACGTGCATGGCCCAAATGAGGGTCACCATATACTGTAGGACCGCAAACATACATACCTACATGGGGGGCATGCAGCGGAGTGAATCTTTCTTTTTGTCTGCTCAGTGTGTTGTAAATAACCAAATTTCTCATAACCAAAATCTATTAGCGATTCAAGATTAACATATCTTCAATGTAAGTTCTCGTATTGCTTAAACGGGGAATCTTATGCTGTCCACCCAACTTGCCTTTTCTATCGAGCCAATCGTGGAATAATCCTTTTCGTGCAACAATAATCTCAAGTTGCTGCAAAGCCAAATTATTCTGACGCTTTGCCTCATAATCCGAATTGATTTCCTTCAATGTATCATCCAAGATCTTTGCAAATCGGCCCAGATCATCAGGCATCTTGGCGAACTCAATCAACCACTGGTGACGACACTTGGCATTCGCATCCATAAAGACAGGAGCAGCAGAATAATCCGTTATCATTGCACCAGTAGCAGCACAAGCTTTAGCCAATCCTTTTTCAGCATTATCAACTATCAGTTCCTCACCGAAAGCATTTATAAAATGTTTGGTACGACCCGTAATCACGATTTTATATGGATTCTTGCTGGTAAACTTAACAGTATCACCAATCATATAACGCCATAAACCAGCTGATGTAGAGATGACCATAGCATAATTCTTATTCAGTTTCACATCCCATAGAGGAACAATCTTTGGATGCTCTTTACCCAATTCTTCCAATGGAATGAACTCATAGAACACACCATAGTCAATCATCAACAGCATAGCTGGGTCTGTCAAATCACTCTGTGTAGCGAAATAACCTTCAGAAGCATTATAGGTTTCCACATACAACATATCAGATTTTTGGATAATCTGTTTGTATTGTTCACGGTAAGGGGTAAATGCTACACCTCCATGGAAGAATACTTCCAAATTAGGCCATACTTGCTCTAATGTCTTTTTCCCTGTCTTCTCTAATATATGCTTGATAAGCACTAGCATCCATGATGGGACGCCAGACAAACTCACCACATTGGTATTGATGGTTTCGTTAGCGATAGCTTCCATTTTCGGCTCGAAATGCTCCATCAAGGCAGTCTGTTTACTGGGTACCCTCAAATACATGCCAGCAGCAGGCATATTCTCTATCAAGATAGCACTAAGGTCACCCACCAAACTATGGTTTGTATTAAGGTTAGGCGCATGACTTCCACCCAACACCAAGCTCTTACCTGTAGAGAAACGGCTTTTAGGATTAATATGCAAGTATAAAGCGATAGCATCCTTTCCGCCACGATAATGAGTATCTTGAATAGAGTCACTGGTAACAGGGATGAACTTACTCTTATCATTAGTGGTTCCAGACGATTTGGCAAACCAAACTGTATTGCCAGGCCAAAGGAGGTTCTGCTCACCTTGCCGTACTCTTTCTACCCATTGTTTTACCTCTTCGTATGTCTGTATAGGCACACGTTGACAGAACTGTGTGTAATCTTTTATGGAAGCATAGTCAAATTTCTTGCCCCATTCTGTATTTGCAGCTTTGGTAATAAGCCGCTTTAGAACTTGCTCTTGTATCTCGGTCGCATGATTGATATAACGCTCAATCCTGTGAAAACGAGGAGCAAAATAAACACTGTTAGCTATTCCTGTAATGAAGTCCATTTATATGCAATCATCATAAATAATGTGCAAAATTAATCTTTTCTATTGGCTTCTCTATCTTTTTTAAGTTTTTTTTCTAACTTTACACCTCGAAATAAACATTTTTGTTTTGTTTTAAACAAATATAAAGGATAATGCCATGAGAATAGGAGTTTTAACATCTGGAGGTGATTGCCCTGGTATCAATGCTGCCATTCGTGGTGTGTGTAAGAGTGCTATGAGTCATTATGGCATGGAAGTAATAGGTATACACAGTGGCTTTGAAGGCTTGCTAACCAAAGAAGTAGAAGTGTTAGATGAGGCAGCATTATCTGGTTTGCTCAGTCAGAATGGAACCATCCTGGGTTCATCACGCGAACAACCCTTCAAACGAGGAGGTATTATGCCGGACGCAGATAAACCTACTCTCATTAAGAAAAACGTGCAAGAATTGAGACTTGACTGTGTGGTGTGTATTGGTGGTAATGGCACAATGGATACTGCAGCTAAGATGATGGGATTAGGTATTAATGTAGTTTCTATCCCTAAGACTATTGACAATGACGTGTGGGGTACAGATACCACTTTTGGATTTGACTCAGCAGTAAGTGTAGCAACAGATGCCATCGACCGATTGCATTCTACTGCTAGTTCACACAAACGTGTAATGGTTATTGAAGTGATGGGGCACAAATCTGGTTGGATAGCTTTGTATTCAGGCATGGCAGGAGGTGGAGACGTTATTTTATTGCCAGAGATTCCATATAACATCACCAATATTGGTAATGCATTGATTGACCGCATAAAAAAAGGAAAGTTTTATTCTATTGTGGTGGTAGCAGAAGGAATCAACACTACCAACCCGCGAAAGCATGCTGGCGAGTTTATTGCCGAGGAAATTGAATATGAGACGGGCATTGAGACACGCCAGACGGTATTAGGTTACATCCAACGAGGTGGCTCACCAACATCATTTGACAGAAATTTAGCAACTCGTATGGGTGGTCATGCTATTGAGCTGATAGCCAACAAACAATTTGGCAGGATGGTAGCACTTCAAGGTGGGAAAATCACCTCCGTTGATATTCGTGATGTAGCAGGTAAACAAAAATACGTTTCAGAGCGTGATGAATTGTTAGTAGAAGGTCGTAGGATTGGCGTTTGTTTTGGCTAACTACAGATATTAATGTTTCGCAAGGCTTCTTCACATGCATGTTGTTCAGCTTCTTTCTTCGTTCGGCCAGATCCATGCCCACTTGCTATACCATCGACATAGACATCTACTTCAAAATGAGCATGGTAGTCTTTGTCTCTTGTTTCAGATAAATTATCGAAACTTAGTTTCACTTTATTCTTCTGTCCCCACTCCATAAGCCTAGCTTTAGGATTGGTTTCAGTAAAGATAATCACATTCATGTGCTTAGGATTTTTGATAATCCATTTCTCAACAAATTTACAACTAGCTTTGTATCCTTGATCTAAATAGATAGCCCCCATAATTGCTTCCATGGTATTCCCGTAAACATTATTTTGGGGGGAGACTACCGACCGCTGCTTCCTTATGAACTGATCGATATGTAGTTCAAAACTGATATTATTCAAGTATTGCCGGTTCACCAATTTAGACCGAGTTGTTGTTAACATGCCTTCAGAAGCGTCCTTATAATGCGAAAAAAGATAATCGGCTACAGACATGCTAATTACAGAATCGCCTAAATATTCCAAGCGCTCGTTATTTAGTTTATGACCATCTTTATCAATAAACGACTTTGATTTATGGCTTAGTGCAACTTGGTAAAACTTGATATTGTTAGCCATAATACCAAGATGATAATACAAAGAAAGGTAAGCCTTCCTGTCTTTCTTGAACAGGAGCCTTACCTTCCAATATGTCTGTTGCAGCAAGTAAGAAATCTTACTCAGCATATTTCCTAACAATAAGACACGCGTTGTGACCGCCAAATCCAAAAGTATTAGACAGCGCAACATTCACAGTGCGTTTCTGAGCTTCATTGAACGTAAAGTTCAAGTTATAGTCAATATTCTCATCTTCGTCACCGTCCTCGTGGTTTATAGTAGGAGGAACAATGTCGTTAATAACAGCCAGGATACTAAAAATAGCTTCTGCTGCTCCAGCAGCACCTAACATATGGCCAGTCATTGACTTAGTTGAACTGATATTCAATTTATATGCATGCTCACCAAACACTTCCTTGATAGCTTTTGCCTCAGAAATGTCTCCTACAGGTGTAGATGTACCGTGCACATTAATGTAATCAATCTCTTCAGGTTGAATACCTGCATCTTCCAATGCATTACGCATTACCAAAACAGCTCCCAAACCTTCAGGGTGAGAAGCTGTAAGGTGATAAGCATCTGCTGACATGCCTGCACCAATCACTTCAGCATAGATTTTTGCTCCACGTGCTTTAGCATGCTCCAACTCCTCAAGAATAAGGCACCCAGCACCTTCTCCCATAATGAAGCCATCACGGCTAGCACTGAATGGGCGTGAAGCAGTTTTTGGAGAATCATTGCGTGTTGTTAAGGCATGCATAGCGTTAAATCCACCTACTCCACCTGCTGTGATAGCAGCTTCAGAACCACCAGTCACCATAACATTGGCCTTGCCTAAACGTATCAGGTTGTAAGCATCAGCAATAGCGTTTGAAGAAGTAGCACAGGCAGAAGCCACTGAGTAATTGGGGCCATGGAAACCGAAGACAATAGAAATTTGACCAGCTGCAATATCCGAAATCATCTTAGGGATGAAGAACGGATTAAATTTTGGACCCATGTCCTGATGCTGGTAGTAATAACCTATTTCATCTTCGAAAGTACGGATACCTCCAATTCCAGCTCCAAACACCACACCTATGCGGGTGAGATCTTCTTGCTCAAGGTCTAGCGCAGCATCCTGCACAGCTTGCTTAGCTACAGCTACAGCAAACTGTGTATAGATGTCCATCTTGCGAGCCTCCTTACGGTCTATATACTGACTAGGATCGAAGTCTTTTACCTCGCAAGCTATTTGTGTCTTGAAAAGAGAAGCATCAAAACGAGTAATTGGTCCTGCTCCACTTTCACCTTTCAAAAGGTTATCCCAAGTTTCTTTAACTGTATTACCCAATGGGGTGATTGCACCAAGACCAGTTACTACTACTCTTTTTAACTCCATATAACAGCTATAATGGATTTATTTGAGGTTAGCTTCTATATAAGAAATAGCATCACCTACAGTCTGGATAGTTTCTGCTTTCTCATCAGGTATCTGCAATTCGAATACCTTCTCAAACTCCATGATTAACTCAACTGTATCCAGTGAATCTGCGCCAAGGTCATTAGTAAAGCTAGCTTCGTTTGTGATTTCAGATGGTTCAACACCCAGTTTGTCAGCGATAATCGCATAAACTTTTGCAGAAATTTCTTCTGTTGTCATAACTTTTAGTTTTTAGTTAGTAAATAAATTCTTCTTTTGGTGGCAAAAGTTACGTTTAACGAAAAACTCATGCAGTTTCTTGCATTTATTCTCACATTAAACTATTTTTGCGATGCAAAGGAATTAATTTTTCTTTTATCAAACAAATATTTGACTAATTAAATGCAATTTTTTGCACATTATTAAGTATTCTGTGCAATAAAAACAGTTTTTTTATGATTACTAGCTTAGCAATTCTCGCTTCTGGCAATGGCAGTAATGCTGAAAATATAGTCCGATTTTTCATGTCAAGCCCCGACGTTAATGTGTCATTAATTTTGACAAACAGTCAAAAGGCCTTTGCTTTGCAAAGAGCCAGGAATTTAGGCATCCCATGTGCTTATTTTTCTAAAGAGTTCTGGCAAGACGGACATGCCATACTGAATCTGCTACAATCATACCAAATTGGTTTTGTGGTACTTGCCGGCTTCCTAGCCAAGATACCTGATGTTATCTTGCAGGCCTATCATCATCGCATGATTAACATACATCCGTCATTATTACCACTACATGGTGGAAAAGGCATGTATGGTGATCGTGTTCATGAAGATGTACTGCGCTGCGGTGACAAGGAAAGTGGTATTACCATCCACTATACCAGTGAGGTATACGATGCAGGACAAATTATAGCGCAATATCGTTGCGAGGTGAAACCTGACGACACTCCGGAAACTCTGGCCAGCAGGGTACATGCTTTAGAGTATGAGTATTACCCAAGAGTCATTGAGCGTTTGTTGTCTTCATTAGAGAAATAACCATTATGGACAAATTGCATATCATCACACCTGTTAAAGATTCAATAGATCTCACATTGCAGACAATCAAGTCTGTGAAGGATTCTAATATCCATGTTCCTTTTATTTATAAGGTATATAATGATTTTAGTACCGATGAAAATACTACCATTCTTGAAGAGGCATCAAAATCAATAGGGTTTAACCTGATAAACTTATCAGACATGACTTCTCATCCATCGCCTAATTATTTACTTGTTTTACAACATGCACAGCAAGAAGCACTGGAAGACAATGCAGACCTGCTAATCATAGAGTCGGATGTTGTGGTCGAAAAAGATACAATTCAACAGCTCATTGATGGAGCCTACCAACAAAAGAATTGTGGCATTGCTGCCGCTGTGACAGTTGATGAATCAGGAGATGTCAATTATCCCTATCTCTATGCTAAAAAATGGAAAGAGACTATTATAGACAGCAATAAGCATTGCAGCTTTTGCTGTTCGCTGCTTACCAACAACTTACTTTCCAATTTCAATTTTCACGAATTAGACCCCAGTAAAAACTGGTATGACGTGACTATTTCTCACAAGTCATTGGAGTTAGGATTAAACAATTACCTGTTTATGAAGCTGAGAGTACTACATAGGCCGCACAGCAGTCGACCTTGGAAACTCCTTAAATACAGCAATCCATTAAAGTATTATTGGCAGAAGTTTACTAGAAAACTTGACAAAATTTGATTAATTATGATTAATCTACTAAGATTTCTACGGGTAGAGCTCCATCCTGAATACAAGCATTTGAAAGAGTTTTTGACCTCTATGCCCTTGCGTTTTCACAACAATGAGGGTAAAGTTATATATAAAGGTAGAAATGAACTGAGAGTGTTTGAATATCAAGGACAGGAGTATGTAGTCAAATCGTTCAAGAAACCTATTCTCATTAACCGCATAGTGTATGGAATTCTTAGGCCTACGAAAGCGAAGCGCTCTTATAATAACGCGCTTGAACTTCTGCACATCGGCATATGCACACCCCAACCCATCGGATATGTGAATGTACGAAACGGTTTGTTCTTAAATGAAAGTTATTTGGTAACTTTGAAATCTTTGTGTCCGTATACGTGGAATGATTTGTTTAACAAAAAGTTCTCTTGCGAAGAGCAGGTTGCTCGCGCGACAGGACGACTTACAGCTCAGTTGCACAACCATCAGTTGGCACATAAGGATTATGGTCGAGGGAATATCCTTTTCAGCTTTGAATCTGAGAATAATGTTCATTTAGAGCTTGTTGACCTCAATCGGATGCATAGGGGGCCAATAGATTTGGTTCATGGATGCAAAAATTTGGAACGGCTGCCTGCCACGCCTCAGATGCATAGGTGGATTGCAGAAGAATATGCACAAGCCAGAGGTTTTGATGTAGAAAAATGTTATGAATTGATAAGAGCTTACCGAAGTACACAGTCAGGGAAAATTGATGGTAAATATTAAACTATGGATGCAGAGAAGCTGAACATCATTGCAGTAGTGGTTACATTTAACCGTTTGCACCTTTTGCAAAAAAACATTGCCTGCCTTAGACAGAACAAATCGCTGAATGAGATTCTTGTTGTTAACAATGGCAGTACAGATGGCACCCTGGAATGGCTCGACACTCAAAAAGACCTATGGGTCATACATCAGGCGAACGTTGGCGGATCTGGAGGTTTCTATGTGGGCATCCAAGAAGCATATAATCGAGGGGCGGATTGGATTTGGTGTATGGATGACGATGTTTTCCCGCGCGCCGACTGTCTTGCAAACCTGCTACTTCATTCTAATCATATTGGAGTTGGTATATTGGCTCCCAGACGTTTGATGGACGGTAAAGTGTACACCAACGACTTCCTTTCTTACAATCTTGTCAATCCCTTTAGTTCCATGTATGGGCGCAAGCTCAAAAATATGCAAGTAGATGCACCTATAGAAATCAAAGGTACAGCCTTTGAGGGGCCATTTATTAACCGCAAGGTAGTCGAGAGGATAGGCTTACCTAACAAAGACTTATTTATCTTTTGCGATGATACAGATTACTGCCTCAGAACCATATTAGCTGGATTCGCAATTCTATATGTGCCAAGTGCATTGATGGATAAACACAAATTCTTTTCCAACGACTCTTGGTCAATGAGAAATCACCTCAAAAGATGGAAACGATTCTATCATATTCGTAACTCCACATATCTCAATCACCATTATGGCAGCAATTGGGGAGTACAATATTTACGAGGTTTTATTGGCATGCTAGGCTTTGTGCTAACGGCTTTAGTAGTTTCTCCATTTTCAAAAGCATATACTTATGCTGACATACCAAAATTCTGGAGAGCTTATCAAGATGGTATTCACGAACGATTAGGGAAATACCCAGATTAAATTTTAATTCGCTTTTGCCATTTTCGCCTAATCTATATCTTAATTGAAAGAGCTCTTTCAATTACTGGTGCCATATCATAGTAAGAATACTCAGCAAGTCTGCCTCCGAAAACCACTCGTTTTTCTTGGGCTGCAAGTTCTTTATACTTGTTAGCCAATTGGTCGTTGCGTTCGTCATTAATGGGATAGTAAGGTTCCATACCATCAGACCATTCTGTTGAATATTCTTTACTAATAATTGTCTTAGGGCATTTTTCAATCTCATTACCAAACATTTCAAAATGCTTATGCTCAATTATGCGAGTATAAGGTACATCACTGTCAGTATAGTTCACCACGGCATTACCTTGATAGTTGACGCAGTTAATCGTTTCCTCCTCGAAATAAACGGTCCGATATTGCAGCATGCCGAATTTATAGTTATAAAACTCATCTATCTTGCCTGTGAAGACTATCTTGTCTGCCAAACTATCCCAGCGAGACCTATCTTCGAAATAATCAACATTTGTCAGCACCTCAACACCTTCAAGAAGACCAGCTATCAGTTTATTGTAGCCACCAATAGGAATACCTTGATATTTGTCATTGAAATAATTATTATCGAAAACAAACCTTAACGGCAGACGCTTGATGATAAAAGGAGGTAATGACGCACAATCTCTTCCCCATTGTTTCTCAGTATATCCTTTTACTAACTTTTCATAGATATCTTTACCCACTAAAACCAACGCCTGTTCCTCCAAGTTTGTTGGCTCTCCAACCTTCAGCTTAGCCACCGCTTCCATTTTCTGACTCTCTATCTTGGCCATCGCTTCGGCAGGAGTGGACACACCCCACATCTGATAAAATGTATTCATATTGAAAGGCAAGTTGTAAAGCTTACCTTTGTAATATGCAACAGGAGAATTGGTGTATCGGTTGAACTCTACAAAAGAATTGACAAAATTCCAAACATGCTTACTACTTGTATGAAAGATGTGCGCACCATATTTATGAACATGAATTCCTTCTTTTTCTTCACAATACACATTACCCCCTAAATGGCTGCGTTTTTCAATTACCAAGCATTTCTTACCAGCTTTCCGCAAACGATAGGCGATAGTGGCGCCAAAAAGACCAGAGCCCACAATCAAATAATCATATCGTCTTTCACTCATAAATCATTGCTTTTTGCAAATATAGCGTTTTTATTTCACATCGAACTCCTTTTTCTTTATCTTTGTACCCAAAAGCTAAAAAGATATGAAAGAATTCATACAGGTATTGAAAAGATTCATACCGCCTTACAAGAAATACTTGGTACTAACTGTGTTGTTCAACATTCTTAGTGCCTTGCTCAATATTTTCTCCTTCATGGCTATTATCCCCATCCTAAACATCCTTTTCCAAACAGAAGGAGCGATGGAACCAGTAGCATGGATTCCTTGGAGCGAGATGACGCTAGGCAACATCAGCGAGGTACTTAGCAACAATGCCAATAGCTTGGTACAGGAAATGGTTACAAGTCTAGGCCCTACAACTACTATGTTGGCAATAGGTTTGTTTCTGGCGTTTGCCACTTTCCTAAAGACGGGAGCTTATTTCTTATCATCTGCAACAATAGTACCTGTTCGTACAGGCGTGGTGAGAGATATTCGCAACCAATTATATCAGAAGATTAATTCTTTACCCCTTGGTTTTTTTAGTGAAGAGCGAAAAGGCGACATTATAGCCCGTATGAGTGGCGATGTGCAAGAGATAGAAAATTCTATTATGGCGAGCCTTGACATGCTTTTCAAGAATCCTATCCTCATTATTTCTTATTTTGCAGCCTTATTGATAGTATCTTGGCAACTCACCCTCTTTACCTTGGTATTTGTCCCTATCTTTGGGTGGTTCATGGGGTTCGTAGGGAAAAAGCTCAAAGCGAAGAGCATACTGGCACAATCACTTTGGAGCGATACCATGAGTATCGTGGAAGAAACTTTAGGTGGCTTGCGCATTATCAAGGCTTTCAATGCCGAAGAAAAAATGAATCAGAAATTCGACAGAATCAATTCTGGTTATCGCGACCATATTATGCGAGTAAACATACGCCAGTCAATGGCTCACCCCATGAGTGAGTTCCTTGGCACAGTAATGATTGTCATCGTTTTATGGTTTGGCGGTATTCTTGTACTCAACCAACAAGTGCTTGATGGTTCCACCTTTGTTTATTATCTAGTGATTCTCTATAGTATCATCAATCCACTGAAAGAATTTTCACGTGCCAGCTACAACATTCCCAAGGGCTTGGCTTCCATGGAACGAGTAGATAAGATTCTGATGGCAGAAAACAACATTCGAGAACCAGAGCATCCAGTACACATTTGCGATTTCAAACACCAGATTGAATTTCGCAATGTGTCTTTCAAGTATGCAGACAAATGGGTATTGCGCAACATCAACCTCATTATTGAAAAAGGCAAGACCATTGCTTTGGTGGGCCAAAGCGGAGGTGGTAAATCCACGCTGGTGGACCTTATACCTCGATACTATGACGTGCAGGAGGGCGAGGTATTAATTGACGGCATCAATGTAAAAGAT
>Ga0247611_10004888_pt1 | contig 18226 bp, 9 predicted proteins | sample 177DNAGHGhighgp2_FD_192422 | JGI IMG/M metagenome (GOLD analysis project Ga0247611, IMG submission 192422) | Sheep rumen microbial communities from Palmerston North, Manawatu-Wanganui, New Zealand - 1770 DNA GHGhigh gp2 | ecosystem: Host-associated > Mammals > Digestive system > Stomach > Rumen ... | reverse complement strand
GTCTGTCCTTCGGCCCAGATAAGAGAATTATGGAAGTAGGTGTGACCGCCGTCCTGATATTCGGGAAATCCGCCAAACGACTCACTCTCATCGTATGCTTTCATGGAGGCTGGAGCCGCGAGAATCCTTGCACCTGCCGCCAGGTGCAAGTCAACGTTTGACTTCAAACGGATGGAGCCGCTCAGGTATGTCCCGGCAGGCAACAGCACTTGTCCGCCACCAGCCTTGACAGCTGCCTCTATGGCTGCATTGATAGCTGGTGAGTCGAGCACCCTGCCGTTGCCCTTGGCGCCGTAGCTACGTACATCGAATACGGCAGCCATCGTTGCTGTCGCAAAGAATACAATAACTGCTGAGATGAAAAAGCGCCTCATCGAATCAATCATTGATGAAGATTCAGTATTCCTTTACTTCTTGTCCACAATACTCAAATACTTTTCGTAGGCAGTGTCCCAGACGGCCTTGTCCTGTGGTTCGTACTTCACCATCTCAATGCTGTTGGCAATGATGGCGCGCATCTCCCAGATGTCCTTCACGAGCTTGGCAGCCTTGGCCTGCAACATGATGTTGCCGATGGCGGTGCACTCCTGCGGGCCGGCGAGGACGGTTGCGCCCGTCGAGTTGGCCGTGAACTGGTTCAGGTATTTGTTCAGCGAGCCACCGCCGATGATGTGGAGCGTATCCAACTTGAAGGGTGCAAACTCCTGTAGCCATTGGAACACCTGACGATAGCGCAGGGCCAGCGAGTCAAAGATGCAGCGGCAGATTTCGGCCGGTGTCTCGGGCACGGACTGGTTGGTGGCGCGGCAATACTGCTGAATGGCATTAATCATCGAAGCCGGAGCTGCGAACACAGGATCGTCGGGGTTGATGATTGAACGGAAGGGCTCTACCGTCATGGCTTGTCCCTGCAATTCCGGGTGCGACAGCTTGCGAACCTCCTCGGGCCACTCCAGCCGGCAGCGCTCATAGAGCCACATGCCGCAGATGTTCTTCAGGAAACGGGTTGTACCCTCGATGCCGCCTTCGTTGGTGAAGTTGCGCTCGTAGCTGAGGTCGGTGATGATGGCATCCTTCGTCTCGATGCCCATAAGACTCCACGTACCGCTGCTCAAATAGGCAAACTGTTCGTCCTTGGCAGGTACTGCAGCCACGGCCGAACCCGTGTCGTGGCCAGCGACGGCAATGACAGGAACGGCACCCAAGCCTGTCAGACGCTGTACCTCGTCGGTCAGCACGCCGATGACGGTGCCTGGTTGCACCATACGTCCGAATTTCGAGCGCGTAAGGCCTACAGAGGCCAGCAGGCGCTCGTCCAACTGCTTGGTGCGCGGGTCAAGCAACTGCGAGGTTGAGGCGATGGTGTATTCGCACACCTCGTTGCCGGTGAGCATCCACGACAGGGCATCGGGAACGAAAAGAATCTTCGCGGCGTTGAGGAAGGCCGAATTCTGCTCGCGTTTCATGGCGTAGAGCTGGAAGATACTGTTGAAGTTCATGAACTGGATGCCTGTCACGTCGTACACATCTTTCTTTGAAATGACATGCTTCAGGTAGTCGTCCATGGCATCAAATGTAATAGGATCGCGATACGCGCGCGGATTCCTTAATATAGCTCCGTCTTCTCCGATGCTTACGAAGTCAACGCCCCAAGTGTCAATGCCTATCGATGTGATTTCTATACCGCGCCGGGCAACCTCTTTCAAACCACGGATAATCTCGTGGTAGAGTGCATAGATGTCCCAGTAGAAGTGACCGCCTTGTTCAATAAGATTGTTGGGAAAACGAGTCACCTCTTCAAGAGAGAAACGTCCGTCATTGATGTTGCCGATGATGGTGCGGCCGCTGGTAGCACCCAGGTCAACGGCAAAGAAATACCTTTCAGCCGTATGGCACGGCGAGCATTGCTTCTCGTTTTGCATATTCTTTTGTATCGGTTTTTAATTAGCAGATTTAGTTTGCTGCAAAGGTACGAAGAAAAACAGGTATGGATACATGATAATTTGATTTTTCGTCCTGCATTTTTGTCACTTTGAAAATAATGTGTTACCTTTGCGGCGCAAATAACAATAATCAAGAAAAAAAATGTCTACACTATCCATCCTGATTGTCACGGTCTTTGTATTTGGCTATCTTTGCATTGCCTTAGAGAGCGTGACTAAAGTGAACAAGGCAGCCATTGCGTTGCTGATGTGTGTGCTGTGCTGGACGCTGCTGATGATGGGGCCAGGAGCCTACTATCCGCAAGTGCCGGCAGAAGGCGTGGTGCATCATATTGCCGAGGTCATTGAGCACCATCTGGGTGATGCTGCAGGGACCCTGTTCTTCCTGATGGGTGCCATGACCATTGTGGAAATCGTCGACTCGAACGGTGGCTTCAACTTTGTCCGTGATACGCTGAAGACGCGTTCCAAGCGGAAGCTGATGTGGCGCGTTGCCTTCATGACGTTCTTCCTCTCGGCCATTCTGGACAATCTGACCACCTCAATCGTGATGATCATGGTGCTGCGCAAACTGGTTCAGTCGCGCGAGGAGCGACTCATCTACGCAGCGCTGATAGTCATCTCGGCCAATTCGGGTGGAGCATTCTCGCCTATTGGCGACGTGACAACCATCATGCTATGGATCAAGGGTGTCATTACGACCCAGGGTGTCTTGACAGAGATATTCATTCCGTCGTTGGTGTCGATGGTCGTGCCAGCCTTCATCATGCAATATTCCCTGAAAGGGAAGTTTGACAAGGAGCAGAATCTACCAAAGGCAGAAGTGAGCCAGTTTACAAAGACCCAGCGTGACGTCATCTTCTGGTTGGGCGTGGGAGGATTGGTATTTGTGCCCATCTTCAAGACGCTGACCCATCTGCCGCCGTTTATGGGCATCCTGCTGGTGCTGGGCGTGCTGTGGACGGTGACCGAGATCTTCCACTACAACACCTCCGAGGACGACACGATGGCGAAGCGTGTGAGCGACATCATGACGAAGATAGACCTTTCTACCATCATGTTCTTCCTGGGCATTCTCATGGCAGTGGCTGTCCTTCAGGAAATTGGTGTGCTCACGGCCCTGGGCGTAGGTCTGAGCGAGACCTTCTCGGGCAATTACTATGTCATCAACGGCATCATTGGCGTCCTTTCGTCCATCGTCGACAATGTACCGTTGGTAGCCGGGTGTATGGGTATGTATCCCGTGGCAGCCGATGGCGCCATGGCTGTCGATGGCATCTTCTGGCAGCTGCTGGCCTACTGTGCCGGTGTGGGCGGCTCGATGCTGATCATCGGTTCTGCCGCCGGCGTGGTAGTGATGGGCTTGGAGAAAATCACCTTCGGCTGGTATATGAAGAAGATTACGTGGATAGCTTTTGCCGGCTATCTGGCCGGTATCCTCGTCTACTGGTTGGAGCGCATGCTCCTGTTCTAAGGAAACAAGAAAAGGGAAGCGTGCCATTGGATGCTTCCCTTTTCTTGTTGTTTATATGCTTCTCAAATCACTGGGCTTGTGTCCGGTCTTGATCTTGAACTTGGCCGAGAAGTAGTCGGGCGAGTCGAAGTTCAGGCGATAGGCAATTTCCTTGATACTCATGTTTGTGGTCGAAAGCAGCTCCTTGGCGCGTTGTAGGCGCAGGTCTTGCTGATAGGTGGCGGGGGAAAGACCCGTGTGCTCCTTGAACAGCTTCCGGAAATTGCTGTAGCTGACTCCCATCTCTTCTGCCACCTGCTGGATGGTGAGCGCTGATTCAAGCGACTCACGGATGCGCAGACGGGCCCGCCCGATCATGTCGACGTGGCTCTGGTTGCGGCTCTTCAGTTCAATGTTGCGCTCTAAGGAATACATCATGCCGATGAGGTGGTTGACGATGCCGCAAAGCACTTGCTGCGAATAGGCTTCCTCGCGCTTGGCCACGTCGTATGCCTGTTTGTAGAGATGTTCCACTTCGCTGGAGTACCCCACATGATAGATAGGCTTTTGAGGTGAGAGGAAACCTGCCCGTACACGGTTGTCCATATTGTCGCCTTTGAAACCAATCCAGTATTTTGTCCATCCCTTTGGCCCGGTGGGGTGATAGCTGTGCCACTCTCCGGGAAAGAGCAGGAAAAAGTCGCCGGCATGCAGATGGGCGTTGGGCACGGTGCGGCTGTGGAAGTCGCCCTCGCCGTCTATGATGTAGAGCAGCTGGTACTCAGGCAAGATGCGTCCCTTGTCCAGTTCAAAGTAATAACCGTCAGCATGTCCCCGTGTGGGATAGGAGTCGTTGGGGCCAATTTCTTCGTAACCGATAGTGGTTACTGTGAGTCCCCATAGTTCGTCGCGCTCACTGGCGAGCATGTATTTGCTAATCTGCATGGTCGTAATCGTTATTGTTGTTTCGTTTCAGGATAATAATGGAATAGATATGGATATTTGGTAAATGCTATCTGATATGTTCACAGGGAACCCATATCCAGAAAGTAGAACCGTGGCCTTCACCTTCACTGCTCACGCCGATGCTGCCACCGCACCGGTCGGCAATGGACTTGCAGATGCTTAGTCCCAGACCAGTTCCCTGAACAAACTCGTTCAGTTTTACGAAGCGCTCGAAGACAGCCGCCTGTTTTTCCTTGGGAATGCCGGCACCGGTGTCCTCGCAGTAGATGTAGAGGCCCGTCTTGCTGCCGGTTTCGCCATCCTGCTTCCTCATCTCCATTCGGTAGCCCACGCGTATGTGTCCCTGATGCGTGTACTTGATGGCATTCATAACGAAGTTGGTAATGACTTGCTGTATGCGTCCCTTGTCGAGCCGGGTATGGAAGGTGGAGTAGGGATTGTCCTTGACAAACTCGACACCGGCTGCCTGCACACGCTGTTCGAGCGTCTGGCAGATGTCGTCGAAGGCTTTGGCAAAGTCAACGTCAACAGGTTCAATGGCCATGGGCTTTGACTCGATGTCGGATGCTTCGAGGATGTCGTTGATAAGGCGTAGCAGCATGTCGCAGTTGTTGTGTATGATGCGTATGAGTTCCTGCTTCTCGCCAGCGTCCTCGATCATGGGCAGCAGTTCGGAGAATCCTACAATGGCATTGAGCGGCGTGCGTATCTCGTGTGTCATGTTGGCAAGGAAGGCAGCCTTGAGTCTTCCGGAGTCCTCGGCGCGCGCTGTTTCAAGCTTCAGCTTCTCCTGTGCCTGAATGAGGTCGGTAATATTGCGTGAAATTCCGAAGTACTCGGTCAGTTGCCCGTCCTTGTTGAAGATGGGGATGCCGGTGACGGAGTACCAAGTGGGCTGGTTGTCGAGCGGTGTATGGTCGAAGGGCAGGATGGTGTTGTATGGCTTGCCTTGCTGCATGGCACTCTGCAACTCAATCATGGCTTGCTGTCGGGCTTTGGCATTGATAGTCTGCAAGTATTCCTCGATGGTTTCAGAGAACTCGGTCTTTCCTGGTGAGCGAGTCATGTTGACAACGTTCTCTGCCAGGCGGAAAGTCCAGATAAACATACTGCTTTCCTCCAGCAGGTAGCCGAGTTGCTCTTCATAGCGTCTGATGGCCTCATTGGTGGCATGGAGTTGCCGGTCGTGCTTGCGCTGCTCAAGATAGATGTTTCGCTCGGCCGTCACGTCGCGGTTGGTCACGATGTAGTAGACGATCTCATCATCATCGCCGATGATGGGACAGATGCGGAATTCTATGTACTTGTCTAAACAGAGTTGTGGGTCGTATAGATGCTGGCAGACGTGCATGATTTCACGCGTGCCGGGAAGGTAGATGCCCTTGAGATTGGGAAAACTGAAAAGCGAGGTACTGCGGAAGTACTGTTCGCTCTCGTCGGTCATCTGGCAGAGTTCGCGCATCTTCCTGTTGAGGTCCAGTAGAACACCATTGGCATTATAGAACGACATGGCGATGAGATTGGTGTCGAATATCTTCTTATATTTACTGGCTACTGATTTGATTCGCCGTTCTTCGTTCATCTCATCGGTGATGTCCTTCGTCGTATAGACAATGGAAACCGGCTTGCCTTGCTCCATTTCTGCGATGGCGTTGCCATAGAAGCTGTGCCACTGTGGCGATTCCGGTTCGCCCTGATTGAAACTGAGGCTCATGTCGAAGTGGCTGATGACACCCGTAGCCAGCTGCCAATTGAGCGTGTGCAACTTCTTTGCTTCCTCTGGCGGCATGCGCTTTAGGAATTCTCCTGGTTCCATCTCGTCCTGAGGAAGCATGTTGCCGTACTTGTTGCGCAGGATATTTCGGTGGAAGTCCCATTCCACCACGAAAAAGTCGCCCATGTTGAGTACCTGATCCATCATTTGTCCCAGGTCTGAACTCTGGCGTATGGCTTTGCCAACCCTCCTTCTGGCCACATAGATGAGCAGGAATACGACAATGGCGGCCAAGAGCAGCCCTGCGAGTATGAGCAGTGCTGCGGGCGACGCTTCGCTGGGTTCAAGTCCGGGATGGAACAGATATCGTATCATGGGCATAATCTTCAGTTGTCAATTGTCTTATTCTCATTTTCTCACCACTTCCAGGCATGTGCAGGGGATGATAATCCATACGATGGTGCCTTTGCCGGGCTTGGACTTGAGGCGTATTTTTCCTCCCATCAGCCTGATGACTTCCTTGCAGATGGGCAGACCGAGACCGCTGCTGTTACTGTCGTTGGTGACGAAACGTTCAAAAATCCTGTCGGTCTGGTCGGCAGGAATGCCGGTGCCCGTGTCTTCGATAGTCACGGTGAGGTCTTCGCCGTTATAGTCGAAGCGGGCATGGACGTAGCCCGATGTGGTGTGCTGTGCAGCATTGGTCACGATGTGGTCGATGACCACGCTCAGGTTGGTCAGGTCAATGTCGAGCACAAGGCGCTTGTAGGGTGTGTCGACCAGATAGTTGACGCCGGGCTGCCTGCATTGCTGCCATGCGGCCTGGCATTGTCCCTCGAATACTGCGGCAAAGTCTACCGATGCCTTTTGGCTTTCAATCATGCCTGCGTCCAGTCGGGAAAGGAACAGGATGTTGTTGACCAGATTGAGCAGGCTGCGTGAGTTCTTCTTGATTTCCTCAGTGAAGAACGACTCGTCGGCAGGGTCGTGATCCTTCTCAAACAGTTCGGCAAAGCCCACAACCGAAGTGAGTGGAGTCCTGATTTCATAGCTCATGTTGCGCAGGAAGGCGTTTTTCACCGTCTCCACCTCCTTCGCCTTCTGCGTTTCCTGAACCAGTTGCTCTTCCGTGGCTTTGAGGTCGCTGATGTCGCGACATAGGCCGAAGTAGTTGGTAATGTGCCTGTCGGCGTCGAAGACAGGAACGAACGAGAAATAAAGGCAAAGCTGCTTGTTGTTGCCGATGCGCAGTGTGGACTTGATCACAGCCTTTAGAGACTGATGCGTGAGGTTGTCCATGTTGTTCAGTATGCGTAGGGCGGTTTTCTTGGATTCCTCAGCGGCGAGCGACAGCAGGCGTGTCTGAGTCAGCTTGTGCTGCACATGTTCTGTCTCGCTGAAGACGGTCAGCGTGTGCGTATTGGGAGAGTAGTTGACAATGCGCACGCCGCCGTTTTGCAGGACATAGTCAATGTTGTGAATGTGTTCCTGCAGTTCATCAGTGACCTCTTGCAGCTTTGCAATGTTCTTCTGCATGCGCGAGTAGGACTTGGCCACCTCCGTGACGTCGCGTCCGCTTCCGTAGATACCCAACAACCGGCCGTCGTCATCGCGGACGGGGACGAGCTGAAGCTCGTAATACAGTTCGTCGCGTTTCAGGAAATGGTTCAGGGGGCGCGGGTCATCGGGCGACTTGTACAGCTGGGTCAGATAGGTGTAGTCCATCTCGTCGAGGGTCAACGCCGGGTCGCCCAGCACGCTTTGCACCGAGACGTGGGCGTCGCGTACTTTCTGAATGCCGCCAGGAATAGTCTTGATGGCCTTCTCGTTCATGTCGTTGATGATACCATGCTCGTCGTACGACACATTGTCAATCAGGGCCGAGTTGAAGATGTTCTGGTAGCGCAGCATGGTGTCCTTCAGCTGTTGTCGGCGTCTTTGTTCGGCAGTGATGTTGGTGGTGGCTCCTATGATGACAGTCGGGTGGCCGGTCCTGCTGCGCCTTAGCACGGAGAAATTGACCGAGAAAGTGTATTCATTCTCCGTGTCGTTTCCTTTGATGGCAGTTATCACCAGCGTCTCGCGCTCCTTCTTCAGGGTTGCCATATCGTCAAGTACGGCACACAGGCGCACATAGTCTTTAGGACGCAGATAATACTGGAAGATATATGGCGACAGGGGGATGGTGGTCTGCTTGCCCTCATTAGGAGCAATGCTGCTGACCGTACGCTTTGCTATGTCGAAGAGCCAGATGCGCACCTTGCTCGTATTGAGGATGAGCGACAGGCGGTTGTTGGATTGCCGCACGCTTTTCGTCATCTTGTGCTCATAGATACGGTATGCGATGTAGTAGGCCGTAAAGGCCAGAAGGAGAAGTAGCATTGCCATGATGGCGTACCACACCCAAGCGGGAATGCCGGCCGTTGTGTACAAGAGTGATTGCGTTGCAGCCAAGAAGAGTGTATAATGTTGAATCATCATAGTGCTATTCCCTTTTTAAGTTCACATGGAATCCATATCCAGAACGTGGAACCGTGGCCTTCGCCTTCGCTGTTCACGCCGATATGGCCCTTGCATTGTTCGGCAATAGACTTGCAGATACTCAGTCCCAGACCGGTGCCCTGCACATAGTCGTTCAGCTTGACGAAGCGGTCGAACACGGAAGCCTGTTTCTCCTTGGGAATGCCAGCGCCAGTGTCCTCGCAGTACATATAGATGCCCTTGCGAGGCGTTGATGCTTGTACGTCTGACGGCAGTTGACAGCCAGTATCCTCCTCGCTGATGTAGCGGTAGCCCACGCGGATGTGTCCTTCATGTGTGTACTTCACGGCATTGGTCGTGAAATTGGTGATGACTTGCTGCATGCGTCCCTTGTCCAAGCATGTGACGAACGACTGGTAGGGGTTGTCAACGAGGAACTGCACGCCAGGCTCCTGCACGCGCTGGGACAGCGTCTGGCAGATATCGTTGAATGCCAGGGCAAAGTCCACCTCTTTCTCCTCGATGGCCAGTGGCCCCTGGTTGATGCTCGAAGCCTCTATGATATCGTTGATGAGTCGCAGCAGCATGTCGCAGTTGTTGTGAATGATGCGTATGAACTCATGCCTCTCTGATGGGTCGTCGATCATCTGCAGCAAGTCGCTGAAGCCAACGATGGCATTGAGCGGCGTGCGTATTTCATGGGTCATGTTGGCCAGGAACACGCTCTTCTGCTTGCCCGATTCGTCGGCGCGCTTTCTTTCCCTGCGCAGCTGCTCTTGGGCGTCCATGAGCTTGGTAATGTCGCGGGCCACGCCGAAGTAGCCTGTCATCTGCTTGTTGCCATTGTTCTGCGGTATGCCGCTCATGGCATACCAGCAGGGAGCGTTATTGGCTGCGGTGTGTGTGAAGTGATGGATTGTGTTGTAGTCTTTTCCGTTCATGATGATGTCCCTCAGCAGCCTGTCGGCCACCTGGCGTTCATCCTCGACCATCCAACCCAGATACTCTTCCCGGCTGACCGAGAATTCTACCTTGCTTAGCGAGCGTGAGAAATTGATGTGGTGTGTCTGCAGGTCGAACTCCCATACATACATGTCACATTGCTTCAGCAGGTATTGCAGCTGGTTCTCGTAGGCATTGATCTGGTTGTTGATTTTCTGCAGTTCCTTGTCGTGGCGTCGCTGTTCCATGTGTATGGTGCGCTCATCGGTGACGTCGCGGGCGGTGATGGTGTAATAGGCCAGCTGGCCGCTGTCGTCGGCGGTGGGACTTATTCTCAGTTCCAGGTATTTGTCGAGCCCGATTTCCGGGTAGTACATGTGCTGGCAAACGTGGAACTGCTCTTGCATATTGGGGTCGAGGTCGTCACGGAAGTAGGGATTGTCGAAGAGGTTGGATTCGCGGAAGAACTTTTCCACGTGGTCGAAGGCACACAGTTCGCGCATCTTCTGGTTCAGGTCAAGGAGCCTGCCGTGCTTGTCGTAGAACGACATGGCGACCATCGAGGTGTCGAAAATATTCGTGTAGCGGCTGCCCAGCTCGTTGTTGGATCGCTGCTCAAGCATTTCCTTGTTCACGTTCTTGATAGTGCAGACGATGTGCTGCACATGGTTTGAAGCATCTTTCTCAATGATGGCATGTCCGCGAATGAACTGCCAAGGGTTATCGGTGTCGGGTGCCGGTTTTCCTTCAAGGTCGAAGGGCAGCCACCGTATGTCCAGGTCCACGATGTCGGTGCGTTCGTTCAGCAAGTCGAAGAAGGAGTTTCTCACTGCTTCCTGATTGTCGGGGTGTATGTGCTTGATGAGTTCCGTGCGGCTGACTCCTTCCTTTGGAATGACATAGCCGTGACGGTTGGTGAACAGCTGGGTCTTGGTGTTGAACACGATGATGCTGTACTGGGTCATACTCAGTGCCTTGAGCATCATGCTTTCCATTTCCTGGGTTTTGCAAGTGGCTGAAACAGCCCTCCGCTTGGCCAGTCTGTTCAGTAGGAAAAGAACAACGGCCAGCAGCAGGAAGCCTATTGTGGCAAAGATGGCGACGGGCGACGTGTTGTCATGGATGCGTTCAGGATGGAACCATTTGTCGCGCAGGCGCTCTATGGCACCGCTTTGTTCCAGTCGGGCATACTGGTCATCAATTTCGTCAATGAGTTGCTTGTCGTGGCCCACGATGTGTATTTCGCTGACCGGAAACATGTAGTCGGCGACGGTGATTCCCGTGAGGTTCATCTCCTTGAGGAACCACTTGATAGGTTCCTCGCCCCAGACGAAATAACAGTCCGTGTGATTCGCCACGTTGACCAGTGCTTCGTTGACCGACATGTTTTTCGCTGTGGCTTCAGGCGCAATCTGTTTCAGCATGCTCTGCGTAGCCTTGTCGTGCGTCTTCAGGATAATCGTGCGGTCCTTGCTGAACTGGTGGATGGAGTCTGGCCTGTCGGATTGGCTGTTGACAGCCACCTTTGTCTTGTAGTAGAGGGGTATGTTGCGCGATATGCAATAGTGGGGTAGTGCACGATAGTGTGCCGTATGATCTATGGTGAGGTCGGCCTTGTGCTGCTCAAAGGTCTCGTTGACCAGGAAACTCTCCTTCATGATGAATTTGTAGGGGAGGTCCATCTTGTCGAGAATCGTTTTTAGCAGGTCTACGTTGAATCCGTCGGGCTGTCCGCTGTCATTGCTGAATTCGTATGGGGGCAGCTCCCAGTCACAGATGATGACGAGAGGTTGCTCTTTGGTGAACTTCTTTTGCAGTTGTGCACTGGTTCCCATGGCCAGCGAAAGCAGCCACAATGGCAGTAACCGGCGTAAGGTTCTTGTCAATATGTTGATGGTATGGGGCGTATGCTTCATTGCTTGCTTGCTGTAGGGTTGTAGGTCTATGCAGTTGTGGTTTTTTCAATCTTGCGCTCCATGGCGGTTACCTGGCAGGGAATGACAATCCAGACGGTGGTGCCGACGCCTACTCTTGATGTGATGTTGATGCTGCCGCCCATCTGGCGTGTCAGTTCCTGGCAGATGGGCAGTCCGAGTCCTGTGCCGGCATTGTTGCCGCTGTTGAAACGCTCGAAGATGTGTTTCATCTGTTCTTCTGGGATTCCTTTGCCGGTGTCTTCAACGATGATGATGAGCTTGCCGTCGAAGTAGTCATAGCGCACCCTGACTGTGCCGGTCTTGGTGTGCTGGGCTGCATTGGCGGTAATCTGGGAGATGACGAGTCCAAGGTTGGCATCGTCAATGTCTACGACAAGTTGCTCGAAGTGGTTCACTACGCTGTAGTGTACGCCTTCTTTCTGGTCATTCGCCCAGCCGGAGATGCAGTAACTCTCAATGGTGCCGGCAAAGTCGGTGGGCTGCTTCTTGATCTCTATCATGTGGGCATCGAGACGCGAGAGGAACAGAATATCGTTGATCAGGCGCAGCAGATAGGCTGCGTTGTTCTTGATTTCTTTGATGAAGATGTCCTCGTCTGCCTGTTGGTGGTCCATTTCAAACAGTTCGGCGAAGCCTACGACGGCGTTCAGCGGGGTGCGGATTTCATAGCTCATGTTTCTCAGGAACGAGTTCTTCAGTTCCTCCACCTCTTTTGCACGCTGGGTTTCCTTGGCTAACTGCAGCTCTGTGGTCTTGATGGCGGTGACGTCGCGGCACAGGCCGAAGTAGTTCTTGATGGTGCCGTCGGCTTCATAGGTGGGTACGAAGTTCATTTGCAGATACTGTTGCTGGCCGTTGATGCGAAGATTCGTCTTCACCACCGCGTTGACGGGTTGTGCCGTCAGGTTGTCCAGTTGCGTGAGCATGCGCAATGACTTTTTCTTGGATTCGTCGGCGACGAGCGTCATGCAGCGCGACTGCGTCAGCGTGTGCTGCACCACGTTGGTTTCGCGGAAGATGGTCAGCGTGTGGTTCTGTGGCGAGTAGTTGGCAATTCTCACACCGCCCTTTTTGAGCACGTAGTCAATGTTGCGTATATAGCTTTCGACTTCCTGGTTGGCCTGATGAAGCTTCCTGATGTTCTTCTTTTGCTGTCTCCAGTTGTTGACTACGTCGGTGACTTCCCGACCTGTTCCGTAGGTGCCCAGCAGGTTGTGCTCCTTATCGAAGACAGGTAGCAGCTGGAATTCGTAGTAGATGTTTTGTTCCTTTGGCTGCTCATCTGGCAGGAACTGGTTGTAGACGTTCATGGAGCGTGTCACATGGTACTCCGACTGGCCGTTCAGGTCGATAGTGTCATCGCCGATGATGTCCTTCAGGTTGATTTGGAGTTGTTTGGCCTGTTGCATGTCCATGCCGAAGGTGCTCATGGCGCGTTTGTTCATGTTGACAATAAAGCCGTCGCTGTTGTAGAAGAACATGTCGACCATGGCATTCTCGAAAATCGATTTGTAGCGCATGAGCAGCATGCTGGTTTCGCGCTGGCGCTTCCGTTCTTCCGTGACGTCGCTCATGGTCCCGAGCAAGACGGTGGGCTTGCCGTTTTCTCGGCGCAGGACAGACAATGCTATGGAGTAGATGCGTTTCTCGTTGCCTCCTTTTTCGTTGTTGGGCAGGGTTTCCAGTTCCAGGGTCACTTGCTCCTGTTCATTGCCCGCCACTCTTCTCATGCCGTCGCAGAGCAGTTCAAAGTCGGTGTAGCTGAATCGCTTGCTGAACTCTAAGGCCGAGAATGCGCGCTCGCGTTGCTCCTCTGGGTCCATGCAGTTGAATATACGCGTCGAGATGTCGAACGTCCAGATGTTCATGTGGCTCAGATTCAGGATGTGGGCCAGTTGCTGGGTGCTTCTCGTAATGAGCTCGCGGCTTTTGCGCTCACGATAGTGGTAGAAGATGTTGAGCAGCAGCAGGACCAGTACCGTGCAGAAGACGCCGCCAGTGACGTACCACACCCATGAGGGGATGCCCGAGTCCACCTGTTCGGGATAGAACCAGCGGTTCTGCAGGTCCTCGAAGTTGTGGTAGTCCATGCTCAGTTTCTTGAAAGCTTCGTCGATTTGGCTGATGAGCACAGAGTCGCCCGACATGAACTTGTAGGCTCCGTGGGGCATGTCGACCGATTCCATCTGCAGGTTTTCTATTTGGAACTTGCGCAGTAGCCATTTCAGCGACATGGTGTTCCATACAATCTGGCCTTTTCCCTCGGCACTCAGAGTCTTGATGGCGGCCTTCATGTCGTTCTTGGCGATGGCATTGCCGGCCCAGCCCTTGCTCTCCATGAGGTGATGGCAGAAACTGCCTTTGTGCACGATGGCTTGCTGGCTGCCCAGGTCGGCGATGGTCTTGATGTGGGTTGGCTGTGCTTTCGGGTAGACTACACTGTGCGTGAACAGCTGCACCACGGAGTTGCTGCAGAACAAGTGGGCGTTCTCGTAGCGGTTGTCTAAGCCCAGCATCAGGTCTGAGCGTCCTTCCTTCAGGTCTTGCAGGGCTGTGCGTGTCGATTTCAGCTTGATGACATAGGGAATGTCCAGCTCCTCGAAAATCATCTTCACCAGGTCGATATTGTAGCCTTCGGGCTCGCCGTGTTCGTTTAAGTAACAATACGGCCACAGGTTCCACGCGTCTTCGTAGACAAGTGGGTGTTCTTTCGTATATTCCTTTCCGGGTTGTTTGTTTTGTGCAAAAAGGCTTAGCGGTAATAATATCGCAGCGACGACCCAGAAATAAATCTTGATCAATCGAGGTATAGTCATTGATAATAAATTATGAATGCAAAGATAGGGAAAAATCTTGATATAGACAAGAAAAAGTCAAGATTATCTCGTTGCTCAGGGTGTTTTTGTGTGTTTTTCTTCGGCAGACGATACAATTCCGATGTTTCGCATCAGTCCTTCGTACTTGGCCCGCTTGACGGCTGACCCCTTGAACAGTCGGCGGTAGTCGTCTACGGTGAGCTGCTGCCAGTCATGGCGGCGCATCAGGAGCAGTTCGTCCGAGGGTTGCAGCTCAGGAATCGGTGTTGGAACGGCGAAGCGGTTCCAGGGGCATGCTTGCTGGCATCGGTCGCAGCCATAGATGCTCAGTCCCAATTTGTCGGTCAGCGACTGGTCGATGGGGCCGCGGTTCTCGATGGTCTGATAAGACAGGCATCGGCCTGAAAGGAATGCGGAGCCCGTGAGTGTCAGTGCCCCCGTGGGGCAGGCGTCGATGCAGCGGTGGCAGTTGCCGCATAGGCAGGCCATGGGTTCGTCGTATTGGTCGGCTTCGGCATCGGTGACGATTTCGCCCAGATAGAACATGGATCCTGCCTGAGGAATGATGAGCTGATGGTTGCGGCCTATGAAGCCTATGCCTGCCTGTTGTGCCCAGTAGCGTTCCAGTATGGGCACGGTGTCGACGCAGGGCTTTGATGCGCCCGAAGCGGGCAGCGCGAGGCAAAGTTCGCGCAGTCTTGCCTTCACCGTGTCGTGATAGTCCTTGCCGTAGGCATAGGCGGCTATCTGGTATTCGCCGTCGGGGATGTGGCGGGCCGGTGTGTAGTTCATGGCAACGGCTATGATGCTGCGTGCGCCCTCGACCAGCAGGGTGGGGTCCAGTCGCTTTTCCATGTTCTGCTCCAGGTAGTGCATATCGGCATGGCCTCCTGCGGCAATCCACCGGCGGTAGTGGGTGGCCGTCTGTTCGTCCACGGGTCTTGCCTTGGCTATGCCGCAAGCAAAAAAGCCGAGACGCATGGCCTCGGCTTTCAATTGCTTATTCGAAAACCTTGAATTCATAGCCTTGTTCTTTCAGCCACTTGATGCTCTCGGGCAAGGCATAGCGCAGTTTCTCAATGGCCTTGAGCGAGTCGTGGAAGGTGATGATGCTGCCGTTGCGTGCGTAGCGTTTCACGTTGTTGTAGATGTCTTCTGCGGTCATCCACTTGGAATAGTCACGTGTCACCAGGTCCCACATCACTACTTTGTAGCGCCTGCTCAGCCAGGCGTATTGCACGGAGCGCATCCATCCGTGCGGCGGGCGGAACAGGTGGCTGTGTATGTAGGCGTTGGCTTTCTCCACATTGTAGCTGTATTCGCGGAGCGAATGGCGGAAGCCGCTGATGTGGTTGTGAGTGTGGTTGCCCACCTGATGGCCTTCGTCCACAATCTGTTGGTAGAGCTCGGGGTACTTGCGCACATTGTCGCCCACCATGAAGAACGTGGCATGGATGCCTGACTCGCGCAGCGTCTGCAGCAGGAAGGGCGTGGATTCGGGAATGGGACCGTCGTCAAACGTCAGGTAGACTGCGTGTTCTTGACGGTCCATTCTCCAATATGCCCTTGGATAAAGCCAGCGCAGATAGACTGCAGGTTGCTCAATGATCAATGGCTTGCCTTTCTTCTTTTTTTCTTTCTTTCTTTCTGTTTTGAAGTCAGAAACCTAACTTCCCGCCGTGTGACTGGAACTCGGCTATGGTGGCGTCAAGCTGCTTTCCGTAGTCATTGCCCATCTTTTCGTCAATGTCGCCGGCTATCTGCATCAGGTGCTCCATGATGTAGAGGTGTAGCATGCAGTCGCGCTGACAGCCGCTGAAGCGCGAGGGGCTCAGCGAGCAGTAGTACTTCATGTACTGGCGTGACTTGGTCCACAGCTGCTCAGTGATTTCCTTGGCTTTCTTCTTGTTGCCGATGGCAAGGTAGGTGCTGGCCATGTCGAGCGAGCCGCCCTGCAAGTCGTGGGGCACGTTCTGGCTGGGCAGTTCCTGTTCGGCGATGTCCAGGATCTTGGTTGCCTCAGCCGTCTTTCCTTCGCTGGCGAGCCTGCTGGCAAGCTGCGAAAGCAGGCGCCGGTGGGTCAGGCACATGCGCATGACGGTTTCGTCGAGATAGATGTCAGGCATCTTCACGTTGCCGAATTTGAAGCGCTCAGTCACGTTCTTGTAGGTCTTCTCCGTGTCAAAGTTCTTCATTCCCGGCAGTTGCTGTCCGTCGATGTTGGTGGTGAACGGGGTGATGCGGTTGGCCAGGCCTTCCTGCACGAAGTTGTCGCCCAGGTTCATGTAGTTCTCCTGTCCCACGGTGGTGGCCACGTAGATGGGTCGTGTCCAGTTGGCGTTGGCTATCATCTCGAGCATCATCAGGTCGCCCTTGTAGAGGGCCGACTTGCCTTTGAGCGAGATGACCATGCGGTCGGGGATGCTGTCGCCCTGAAGCATCATGCCGCTGCGGCGTACGGCCTCCTTGTCGATGGTCACGTAGACGGTGTCCGTGGGAATGACGTGCAGGTCGGGATTGGTTGAGCGCACCCAGTTGTTCAGGATATTCTTCAGCTCGAACGGATTGTCGCCCAGTTGCTGCCTGGCCTCGTCGGGTGCATCTTTGTAGAACTCGGCAATCTCTTGCTCCAGCCGCGGGTCTATCTGTACGTACTCGTTGGTGCCGGCGCAGTACTCAATGCGGTTCCAAGTGATGGGGAGCGAGGGCGAGTCGTAGGCCGGGCGTACCATCTGGTCAATGTACCAGTCGGTCTGCAGATAGCTGAGGTTGCACACGCGTGCATCGGTGCGCACGCCCTCGGTGTCTTGATTGTACCAAAGGGGGAAGGTGTCGTTGTCGCCGTTGGTGAAGATGATGGGGTTGCCTTCTTGCTGGAGCGACATGAGGTAGTTCTGGCCGAAGTCACGGCAGGTGTATCGGCCGGAGCGGTCGTGGTCGTCCCAGGTCTGCGAGGCCATCTGGATGGGGACCAGCAGGCAGGCGAGCCCAACGATGCCTACCAGGGCAACCGGCTCTTTCTTCAGTTTTCTGGTCAGGAAGTCGCAGATGGCAGCTACGCCCATGCCGCACCAGATGGCGAAGGCATAGAACGAGCCGGCGTAGGCGTAGTCGCGCTCACGCGGCTGCAGCGGCGTCTGGTTCAGATAGACCACGATGGCCAGTCCTGTCATGAAGAACAGGAAGAACACAACCCAGAACTGCTTGATGCCCTTCTGTCCGCGGGCAAGCGACTGCCAGAACAGGCCCAGCAGGCCCAGCAGCAGGGGCAGGCAGTAGAACACGTTGTGGCCCTTGTTGTTCTTTAGTTCGTCGGGCAGCAGCGACTGGTCGCCCAGGCGTGCGTTGTCAATGAGGGAGATGCCCGTAATCCAGTTGCCGTGTTCCAGTTCGCCATGGCTCTGGATATCGTTCTGGCGGCCTGCGAAGTTCCACATGAAGTAGCGCCAGTACATCCAGTTGCACTGGTAGGAGAAGAAGAATCGCAGGTTCTCTAATTGCGAGGGCACTTTCACCGTTATCTGTTCGCCGCAGCGGTCGTAGGGCACCTGCGTGCCGTCGATGCTTCCACCCATCCAGCTCTCGTAGGCTGAGGCATGGGCCGAACTGTACATGCGTGGGAAGAGCATGTTCTGTGCGTAGACATACTCGTCCTTGGTGCGCACCACGAAGTAGGAGTCCTTCTCGTCCTTCGAGGCTTTCTCCTTGCGCTGCCACACGGGCTTTCCGGTGCTTTGCACGGGGCGGCAGTAGCGGCCGTCGGGCTCCAGCTTGACCTGCGAGGTGTAGGCCTGTCCGTAGAACAGCGGTCGGGTGCCGTACTGCTCGCGGCTCAGGTAGTCGCCCAGGGTGAAGATGTCCTCCGGCGAGTTCTGGTCCATGGGCGGGTTAGCCGACGAGCGAATGACGATGACGGCATAGGTAGAGTAGCCAATCATCAGCATCAGCATGCACAGCAACATGGTGTTCTTCAG
>Ga0247611_10004886_pt1 | contig 18227 bp, 13 predicted proteins | sample 177DNAGHGhighgp2_FD_192422 | JGI IMG/M metagenome (GOLD analysis project Ga0247611, IMG submission 192422) | Sheep rumen microbial communities from Palmerston North, Manawatu-Wanganui, New Zealand - 1770 DNA GHGhigh gp2 | ecosystem: Host-associated > Mammals > Digestive system > Stomach > Rumen... | reverse complement strand
GCCTTCATATTGGTGGCAACAACGGCAACCAGCCTTTTGCTGAGCAACTCAGGAACAATCAGGAATTTGGCCAGCAGGCAGCCCGTCTGTTTGGCAGCAAGCCCAAGCTTTACTGGATGGGCATGGGCAAGACCGACTTCCTCTACCAGAGTACTGTCGACTTGCGCAACTATTTCGACTCCAAGGGTTACAAATATGAGTATGTGGAGACCGAAGGTGGTCATATCTGGCGCAACTGGCGCATCTACCTGACGATGTTTGCACAGAAGATATTCAAGTAGGATAATTGTCCTAACTTGAAAAAACGGCCAGGAAGAAGGCTTTTCAAAAGCTGTCCTTCCTGGCTGTTTCCTTTTTTGGTGGAAATAGAACACACCATCTTTATCAGGCCTTGTCATCCGCGATGGCGCACCAAAGTACGGCAAATTCAAAGTCATTGGGGGATGCAATGAAGTCCTCACACTGCGTCACTTGCAGACACAATGATGAATGCCTGGGAGACGCCCTTCATTGTGGTTCCTACCAGTCAGTAGAACAATAACTCCAAAACATATAAATTCTTTGCCCTAACAAAAACTGAACAGTTCAAAATAGAACACCCAAAACCTACAAAGATTACTGTATCAAAATCACCATTTTTATCAGAATGACTACTGAAATATGATCAAAAAGTATTACCTTTGCAGCCGTAAAATCTATCATGAACTACAACGCCGACATCAGCGAAAATGAGATCTTCCAACGATACCCAGAAGCCTTGGAGAAACTATTGGAAGACCACACCACCCACAAGAACATCTTTTGGGCCACTGATAGCTACGCAGACAAAGGCGATGGCTTCCAATACCATGATGCCATTACCATAGATAGGATTACTGGCGAAAATGGAATGCTGATACGTCCTCGTGCCCTCAAAACCAAGGAGGAACAGATTGGCCGTACAAAGGACATGGCAGAAGTATTCACTCCATCATGGGTATGCAACGCCCAGAATAATCTTGTCGATGAAGCATGGTTCGGTCAGAAGAACATTTTCAACATTGAAGACCCATCTACAAAGACGTGGAAATCAAAAAATAGCCCAATACAATTTCCTGAAGGTAAAACATGGAAGAATTATGTCCGTGCTACCCGCATGGAAATCACATGTGGTGAAGCTCCATATATTGTCAGTCGTTATGACACAACCACTGGTGAATTCATTCCGTTGCAAGAACGTATTGGTATGCTTGACAGGAAGCTTCGTGTCATTAGTGAGAACACGGAAACGACTAGCGAATGGTTGGAAATGGCACAGGAGGCTTACAAGAACATTTACGCTTTCGAGTGGCAAGGTGACAATCTGCTTCTGGCTCGTGAAGCAATGCTCATTAGCTTCATTGAATACTACCATGCTAAGTTTGGTAAAGAACCCCTGCAAAAATCCATCCTCTACATAGCCTACATTATCTCTTGGAACGTATGGCAGATGGATGGCTTGAAAGGTGTCATCCCAGACAGTTGCAAAAACGGTGTGAAAATCGTAACACACGATTTATTTGGCGACATGGAAGAGACTGTTTACTGTGATGGTTGTAAAAAGGAGACCTTTATAGGGCACAACGGCATCTATTGTATAATACGCGATTGGGGACTTAAAGACCCTAAAACCGGAGAGAACAATCGGAAAATCAGATTCATTGACCTAATCAAGAAATAGATACTATGGCAACATTTGAGTCATCCTTGAAGCCTCGCTTGATTTATGTCTTTGCCATCAACGATGAATGGCATAAAGACTGCTTGAAAATCGGTGAGACAACTTTGGACGAGGGAGACGGAGATTTCCTCTCACCAAATAGCGAGCCGCTTAACAAATCAGCGCAAAAGCGTATTGACCAATATACCAAGACGGCAGGGATTGCCTATTCTCTGTTGTACACTGAGATGACGATATTCATCAAGGGGCATACGGTGTGCTCTTTCAACGACAAGCAAGTGCATAGTGTCTTGGAGCGTTCCGGAGTTAAGAAGAAAGTCTTCGACACGGTAAAGGGTGCCAACGAATGGTATTGCTGTGACCTTGAAACTGTGAAGAAAGCCATAACTGCCGTAAAACATGGGCAAACAAGCCTTCATCCTGGCGATGTTAGCAAGACACAAAACCCCATTGTTCTCCGCCCTGAACAAGATGCAGCCGTGGAGAAGACAAAGAAACAGTTCCGTCGCCACAACCAAATGTTATGGAATGCTAAGATGCGTTTCGGCAAAACGCTATGCGCTCTTCGTGTAGCGAAGGATATGGAGATGAAGCGTACCATCATTATCACACACAGACCTGTGGTAGATGAAGGATGGTTTGAGGACTTCGGGAAAATATTTTATGACAGGCCTGACTATCATTATGGGTCAAGGACAAAAGGAGAAGATTTTGAGTCACTTGAACGGCTTGCAAAGAAAGGTGACAAGTATGTGTATTTCGCCTCTATGCAAGACATGCGTGGATCCGAGAAAGTCGGAGGCAAATTTGACAAGAACAACGAGGTCTTTACCACAATTTGGGACTACCTCATTGTTGACGAGGCACATGAAGGTACTCAAACCGAACTTGGTAAGGCTGTGATTGCAGAATTGACAGGAGAGAACACCAAGGTTCTTCGTTTGTCAGGAACACCTTTCAATCTTCTAGACGATTATTCAGAAGAGGAGATTTTCACATGGGACTATGTGATGGAGCAAAAGGCGAAAGCCGAATGGGATTTGCTTCACATGGGTGATCCTAACCCATATGAGTCACTTCCTGCCATCAATATCTACACCTATGACCTCGGTGCGTTGATGAGCGAATATTCAGATGATGAAAAAGCGTTCAACTTCCGCGAGTTCTTCCGAACCAAAGAGGATGAGACATTCATCCATGACAAGGATATAGACAATTTCCTATCACTGCTTTGCAAGGATGATGAGGACAGTCTATATCCGTATTCCAATGACGAATACCGAAAGATATTCCGCCATACACTATGGGTTCTACCAGGGGTGAAATCAGCACGTGCTTTGAGTGCAAAACTGAAAGAGCATCCTGTATTTGGAAATTTTGATATTGTCAATGTCGCTGGCGATGGTGACGAGGACGAGGAAAACGCTGATGCCCTTAAGATGGTCAACAAGGCCATCGGTGCCGATCCAGACCAGACATTTACCATCACATTGTCGTGTGGCAGATTGACCACGGGTGTCAGCATCAAGCCATGGACCGCTGTCTTCATGATGGCTGGCTCATACAGCACCTCTGCTGCCCAATACATGCAGACCATCTTCCGTGTTCAGACACCGTTCACACATAAGGGAAGGATGAAGGAACAATGCTATGCCTTCGACTTTGCACCCGACCGCACACTCCGCGTACTCGCAGAAGTTGCAAAGGTGTCAGCAAAGGCAGGCAAGGCTACGGATGAAGACCGCCGTGTGCTTGGCGATTTCCTGAACTTCTGTCCCATCATTTCCATTGAGGGCAGTAAGATGAAGCCCTATGATGTAAAGACGATGATGGGGCAGCTGAAAAAGGCTCAGATTGAGAAGGTGGTTCAATGCGGCTTCGAGGATGGGGCACTATACAACGATGAACTGCTTAAGCTCACAGACATTGACCTCGCGGCCTTCAAAGACCTCAAAGGCAAGATTGGAAAGACAAAGGCGATGGCCAAGTCTGGTGACATTGACATCAACAACCAAGGCTTTACCAACGAAGAATACGAAGAAAGAGAGAGACTGGAAAAGAAGCCCAAGCGAGAAAGGACACCCGAGGAGCAGGCCAGGCTCGATGAATTGAAACAACGAACCAACCAGCGTAAGGAAGCCATCAGCATACTCCGTGGTATATCCATCAGAATGCCATTGCTGATATTTGGTGCTGACCTCACAAATGAAGAGGAAGAAATCACTCTTGACAACTTCTCCACTCTCATTGATGATCAGTCTTGGGAGGAGTTTATGCCCAAGGGCGTGACCAAAGAGGATTTTGAGAACTTCAAACGTTTCTACGAGCCTGATGTATTTCGTGAAGCAGGTAAGCGCATCCGTGCCATGGCTCGTGCCGCAGACAAGTTCACCATAGAGCAGCGCATTGAGCGTATCGCTGGCATCTTCAACACTTTCCGCAATCCAGACAAGGAAACGGTACTTACTCCTTGGCGTGTGGTCAACATGCATATGAGCGATTGTCTTGGCGGTTACTGTTTCTATGATGAGGAGTTCAAACACGTTCTTGACGTTCCACGCTTCGTGGATCGTGGAGAAGTGACGCAGAATGTGTTCCGTCCGGAAAGCCATATACTTGAAATCAATTCAAAGAGCGGTTTGTACCCTTTGTATGTTGCATACAACATATATCGCTCCAGAGTGGAAGCTGCTAAAGCCAAATATGGTGAGATAGGTCATGCCTTCGCCATGAACCTATGGGATTTGACTATTGAAAACAATATTCTTGTTATCTGCAAAACGCCAATGGCACGTAGTATCACACGTAGAACATTGGCAGGTTTCCGTGACACTAATGTCAATGCTAAGTATTATAGGAATTTAATAGAAAACATCACAAAAAAACCAGCTCTTGTGGTCAATACCTTCAAAGACGGCAAGCATTTCTGGGGAATCAATCAAAGTAGTAATATGACCATAGACGCTATTATAGGAAATCCACCATACCAAGTTTTAGACGGAGGAGCACAGGCAAGTGCTTCCCCCGTTTATCACTTGTTCGTAAATGCAGCAATTCAGTTAAAAGCGCAATATGTCACAATGATAATGCCTGCACGATGGTATGCAGGTGGAAGGGGACTTGATGAGTTCAGGGCTTCCATGCTACAAGATAAGCATATAAAGCGTTTGGATGATTTTACAAATCCTGAAACAGTATTCCCAGGGACGAACATTCGAGGGGGCATTTGTTACTTCCTTCGAGATCGGTCTTATGATAATACAGACAGTCTTGTGAACATCGTAAGTCATACCCGAGATAATGCGACTGTATCAAAGTTACGTCCTATGCGTATTGAGAATGTAGATACTTTTGTACGTGATAGTGAAGCGATAGAAATTCTGAATAAGGTACGAAATAAATGTAGTAACTTCATGGATGAGTATATTTCTCCGCTTCGCCCATTTGGATTCAGGGGATATTTTGTGAACGATATTAACTTTAGGTCATCTGCTGACAGTCTTCTTCATCCAATCGTTTGCTATGGAAAAGGGAAGCAAATCGGCTATGTTGAAAGGGACTTGATACAAGTTCATAAAGAATGGATAGATGAGTGGAAGATAATAATGCCACGAGCTAATAACATTGGAACAGAACTTCCTGACGATAATCTGAATGTGTTTATAGGAAAGCCGAAAACAATATGCACAGAATCCTATCTGGTTATTGGTGGGGGTAAGGGCTTGTCCCAGTTACAATGTTCCAATCTATGTTCTTACCTCAGAACTAAATTTGCCCGATTTATGCATAGATTGGCAAAGTCCAGCCAAGACGCGACTTCCAAAACTTTTAGTTTTGTACCACTCGTTGACTTCGACAAGGTAATGGATGATAAAAACCTTTATGCTTATTTTGAATTGACAGAGCAGGAAATGTCCTATATAGAAAATGCTATCAAGCCGATGGATTAGTCCATTGGCTTGATTGTACGTTCAATAAATGAAACCTCTTCTTGAGACAATTTGTACTTTGTATAGAGGTCGTCATCCGTCCATGCACGAGAAAAGTCTTGCAGAGGAACATAGCGAAAGTTAGTTCGTGACAAGTGTTGTGTAGCTGTTATCATGGCTATGAGAGCACGAACAAATTTTGTCTTTATATATCCAAGGTAGTGTTTCGCTTCTATCTCAGTGTCGAAAGCACTCAAAAGCAGATATGTTTCTGAACATACGGTTTCAGGGGCAAGGATTTCGAGAGTTGAGATAATACGTTTCTGCCCATTCCTATCAGTTTCACCAGCGTGTTCCGCTGTCAAATAAGACGAAATAACTTTCCATTTCCCTATCAAATCAGAATTTGTACTAACTAAACTTCTTTTGAATGGGCCTATTCCTCCATTGTATCGAATTTGAATGTCACCAGATGGAGTTGGCTTTACGTCTGTAGCGAGCCCAAATGGTTTACGAGAAAAGACGGATAAAAAGGCTTTGGAGACTTTTACCTTAGCAAGAATACCAAGTTCTTCAATATGCCGAATAAAAACTTCCTCACTATTCAATTGACGCTTATTGTATAATCGCTGTCCGTTCACCGTAGTGATAACATTGCACAAACCGTTATACTTTTTATCTCGCAAAAAATAACATACACCTCCTGCTATATCCACTGTTGGAAAACACTCGTGCCCATCTACATAATCAAAAAGTTTTGCAATGCATTTATCGCTCAACATATCCGAACGGAAATCATCTAAACCTTTACCGCCATTATACCACTTGGCTGGCATAATCATAGATATATATGAGGGATTAGCTTGTTTCGCAAGTCCCACAAATCTTTGATAGACTGGTGTCGCACTAACTTTGTTACCACCATCCATCACTTGGTATGGTGGATTTCCTATAATAGCGTTTTGAGGAAGTTGCAGTCAATTAAGCAATAGGTTTAATCATCGATTCTATATAGTTGATCTCTGCTTGACTTAAATGATATTTCTCGTATAGTTCCTTGTCAGTCCATTCTTTAGTAAAGTCCTGTTCTGGAACGAAATTAAAACAATCACGTGTAACATTAACTGATGATATGCCTTGTTTCAATAGGTATCTGGCAAATTTTGAGCATAAGTATTTTTTATAATTTTCTGCTTCGATAAGGGTGTCAAATACGGCAGTGTCAATATATGTTTCCGTATTTATTTCTCCTGCATTTATTATTCGTGGAGTGGTCAACACTCTATACCCTTCACCAGGCTTCACGTTCAATTCTCCGTTACTTGGAACGAATCGTCCTACTATTATTTTATACTTGTCGATATACTCTAATCCTTTTATAACTTCGTCCTTGCCCACGTAAGCCCATCCTTCGCTTGTGAGGATTTTTATATCACCATCTTTTCTATCTGCTCTTCCTCTATAATAGGTTCTAAAACCAAAAGGATTGATAGAAAGGACTCTGGTGTTTAAATACTGCGAGGAAATAGAAGTCACTTTCTTCAATATAGATATTGATTTGTTTGAACGGACGAATATATCGAAGTCATCTAAGGGTCGCTCAACCATATCTCTTCCCAATGAGTTCACATTGTATATTTGGCAAGACCCTTTGTGGGCTATGTTCCATAGAAGATAACAAAGCCCTCCTGCAATATCTACAGTTGGGAATATGTCTTTACTGGTTTCATAATCAAATAGCATCTGAATACGCTTGTCTGAAAGCATTTCTGTCCTAAAATCTTCAAGGCCACGTCCTCCTGCATACCATCTCGCTGGCATAATCATAGACATGTATGTAGGTTTGATTCTTTTTGCAATATCAACAAATTTCTGGTATACAGGGACTGCACCTCTATCTGTACCTCCATCCATCATTTGGTAAGGAGGGTTGCCAACAACAGCATCTATTTTCATATTTTCAGATTCCTTTATACCCCAGAATCTATTGCCATCTCTGAATGTATTTACCACGAGATTAGGACATTGGGATATGTTCTCAATTAAATTCCTATAATACTTATTCGGGAATAATGGGAATCCACAACATGAACAATAAAACCATGATTATTAAATAGTACATTAACTTTATTACATAAACAATCATGGTAGAAAAATTCAAAGACTTTCTCGTGCAATCCAATATGGCCGAGAACACTGTCACTGCCTATATTTATGCGGTGAACGAGTTCAAATCCAAATACAAGGATTTGACAAAGAAAAACTTATTGCTCTACAAGACGTATCTCATTGAGACGTTCAAGCCCAAGACCGTCAACTTGCGGATCCAGGCATTGAACAAGTATTTGGATTACATACGTAAGCCACAGTTAAGATTGAAATCCGTGAAGGTACAGCAACGCTCCTATCTGGAGAATGTTATCAGTAATGCCGATTACATTTTCCTAAAGAACAAATTGAAGAAAGAGGATAATCAGGAATGGTACTTCGTGGTGCGCTTCCTCGCTGCGACAGGTGCCAGAGTGAGCGAACTGGTGCAGTTGAAAGTAGAACATGTCAACGTGGGCTACTACGACATCTATACGAAAGGTGGCAAGATTCGCCGCCTGTTTATCCCAAAGAAGCTGAGAGAGGAAACCCAATCATGGTTAACTACAAGCAATAGGGATAGTGGTTATCTTTTCCTCAATCGCTTTGGTGAACGCATTACTACCCGGGGCATCGCCCAACAATTAAAGAATTATGCCGTGAAGTATGGCCTCAATCCTAAGGTGGTATATCCCCATTCGTTCCGGCATCGCTATGCCAAAAACTTCTTGGAGAAGTTCAACGACATTGCACTGCTTGCCGACTTGATGGGCCATGAAAGTATAGAGACAACACGTATCTATTTACGACGGACAGCCAGTGAACAACAGGCCATTGTGGATAAAATCATCACATGGTAACACCCATCTTCAAAACTGCAACGTTGTTGCAGTTTTTTTATAAGCCTATCTTATTACCCCCCACCTCGGCCATTGACTCTCCTGATGCGTCCATCATATCTGCCGATGGTCACATCGTTGACCTCCAGGGCAACGTTTTCCTTCTCCCAGTCACTGAACTTGCTGAATGAGGTCAACTCATTTGACATCGTCGTGTCGGACTTGATGTTGACAACGCTTTCGTGGATGGGGCTGCACCCCTGGCATATGAGAAGGAACAACAAAAAGAGTTGGCAAGAATTTGGTAATGTTGGAGAAAAACACTATCTTCGCCGAAAATTTCAAGATCATGCAAGAAAATCATTCTTTTATTCGTCGTTTTTCAGTCATGGGTTGGTTGTTTTCATTCATTTTCTGTGCTTTGATGTTGACAGGATGTGGCAACCAAAATACCAAAAAGGACTCATCAGAGAATACAGAGACGGAGCAAGTTGTAGAGCAAGTTGCCGAAGAAACAGAGGATAACGGTGTGAAAGCCCCTGCGGTTCAAGCCGATACAAACGGACTCATCGGCCTTGGACAATGTTCCACGGTAAGCGACCGCTTGCGGGTGGAACTGTCTGAGGACAAAAATACAGCCAAGATTTTCCTTGATGGTGAACTGCTGCAGACCATCACTGATGCTGACGACGCACTGGTGGCAGCCGGTGATGATGCCCCCATTTTTTTCTTGGATGCTAACTTCGATGGACTCACCGACATTTTCATCGGACCGGGAGAGTCGCGCACATACAGCAGCCTGCTCATTTGGGAACCGGAGTCAAAACAGTTCCGCAGGATTGGTCATCTCGGTGAGCCCAGTCTGCAGAATTTCCTTCTCTGTCCGGAGACGAAGAATGTCTATGAGGGCGGAAGCAACTCATGGTGCTCAAGCAGTTTTACGAAAAGCGTATGGGAAGACGGCACCCTGAAGGCAGTGGAGGACGTCATCGTGGTGAGCGACCCCGAGCAGTATGGCGAAAATGAAGTCAGTGACAAATATACGTTGAAATCGTCCGACGGAAAGACCGTCAAGGCTGTTGCGGAATCCTCGCAGCTTCCTGGCAAGTGGGCGGATGTATTGGAGTACGTTGGTTACTAACCCTTGTGATGCGTCTGCTCAGTGGAAGCAGATGGAATAAGAAACTCAAGAATCGCAACATGAATGATAGGGTGAGGTGGATTGCGCTTGTGTGCTTTTTCCTTTGTCATGTGCTGATGGGATGGGCTCAGCAACCAGACTGCGACAGCGTCTGCACGAAGCCCGACAGATTTCAGTTCAAGCAACTCATTATCCCATCCGCACTGATAACCGTTGGTTCGTTCGGAGTTGAAAACGGTTGGTTCAACTCCGTCAACCATGATGTGAAGGATGGCTTCGAGGACTTGCGGAAAGACAAGCGTTTCAGAATAGATGATTATCTTCAGTATTTGCCGGTGACAGCCAATGTCACCCTTGCCTTCTTGGGCGCCAAATCGAAGCATTCATTTCGGGAGCGGGTAGCCGCTACTGCCACTGCCTATGCGGCAATGGGACTGATGGTGAATGTGACGAAGGTGTCCGTCAAGGAGCGGCGTCCTGGTTCTGGGGCACGCAACTCCTTTCCCTCGGGTCATACCGCCACGGCATTCATGGGTGCAGAACTGGTGCGTGAGGAATATGGCATGGGCTATGGCCTGGGGGCTTATGCCGTGGCTACGAGTATCGCTTTCCTGCGGATGTACAACAACCGCCACTGGCTCAATGATGTCATTGGAGGGGCAGGTGTCGGCATCCTCTCTGCCCGCATAGGTTATTGGCTGTTGCCATGGGAGAGCCGTCTCTTCGGCTGGGACAAGAAAAAAACGGCCATCTCGGTGACGCCATCCTATCAACCTGAGGACAAATCGTTGGGCATGGCCGTATTCGTCCTATTCTGATGTGCCAGAGCACACCAGAATAGGATAGAATATGAGTAAAATGCTTGTAGCAGAGTTTTAGAAGATACGTCCGCTGACACGGAAACTGATGATGGGACCAACGTTGACCTTGCTGACACTTTTGAGGAAGTTGTCGTCTTTCCCATCCAGACCGATGTCGGTGGCCTTTTTGTTGTTGAGGTATACCTCGGGCTTGCCCCATATCATCAAACCCATGTCGAAAGCGCATGCCACGCGGTGCTTCATAGGTACGGCACGTCCGAAGCCCAGTCCAACATATGGACGCACTTTCTGCACTTTGATGCGCACATCGATTTGTCCGTTTTTGTCAGGCTCCAGAAGGTAATCACCCATCTCCAAGCCAACCCTCTCTGTGCCGTTGACCATCACGCCCACAGAACCTCCCAGGTCATCGGGCACAAATTCGTAACTCCCTGTGCGGTTGTTGAATTCATATACGCTCTTCAGCGCAGCGATGTCTTCTTTGCCCTTGTTGTAGGCTCTGACGATGTTGTCGCTTCCAAAATAGGCACCGCCAGTGAAGTGAAAACTTGAGTTCTTTGAGGGATAGAGGTCTACCAGTACATGGGCTGCCGACAATTTGAGCTTGCTTTCCAATTCCACCTTCGAGGGGATGTTGGGTAAGTAATGATTGGCACTCTCATGCTCCACCATGTTGAACCTGTTCGACCCTTTCAGGTTGTTCATGAAGTTGTATCCTCCCCTTACAGCGAGATAGGGAGTGACAGGGAGCGCCATTTCGATAGAGGCACCGTTGATGATGCCGAGTCCCGCCCCAACGGAGAAATGGTTGAGCATCCAAGAGTCATCGTATCTTTGGGCGCATGCCCCAAGGGTGGTGAGCAGCACCGCCAACAGTAAAATGCTTTTCTTCATCGTTGTATGGATTTGAAGTAGTCCTTTTCTTTGGTTCTTTGTCATTTTCTTGGATTTTTGGTGTGTATGTGAGTAAGAGTCAGTTTTTTTGAAATATGATGCAAATATAAATATTTTCTGACAAATCAAGCAAATTTGCAACAAATAAATGCATCCGTGTCTTCCATGTCAGAAGATACGGATGCATCTGTTATTCTTGTTATTGATGGGCTGCGTGAAGCAGAGCCGCCAACTATCTTTTATTGGTTGCTTTCCATCCACTTTTTCATGTCATCCTTCGATGCATGGTTCAGCAGTTTGCCTTCTTTCCAGTTGACATTAGGATAAGTGTCTCTCAGGTCATTGCAGGCTTTCTTGATGCTGCTTCCGCCAGAGGTGGCAAATGGGATAACCGTCTTTCCATTGAAGTCGTATGCCTCCATGAACGTGTTGATGATGGTTGGGCAGGTGTACCACCAGATGGGGAAACCGACATATACCACATCATAGTCTTGCATATTCTGAAGTTTGTCAGTAATGGCAGGACGAGAGCTTTTGTCTTTCATCTCAATGGATGAGCGGCTTTGTTTGTTCTGCCAGTCGAGGTCGGCATCCGTATAGGGCATCTCTGGCTTGATTTCATGCAAATCAGCACCCGCAACTTCTGCCATTTGCTGGGCAACGCCCTTGGTCACTCCAGATGCCGAGAAATAAGCAACCAATACTTTCTGTTTCATATTCGTTTCTGTTTTCTTTTGTGAACAGGCACTGATGCTGATAGTCAGCAGAGCAGTGAGCATAATCAATGTTTTCTTCATAGTTGTATCATATTACAATTTACAATGTCTGTCATTCCACGATTCTTTTTTCTCCATAGCCTTGCATGGCAATCATGCAGGCCAATATCGATAGATACAGTTTTTTCATATCCTTTTTTTATTTGTTTCTGCTTGCTGCCACCCAGACGGGTTCTTCACTCATCGTGGGTTTGTTGACAGCCATCACGCCAGACAGATTGTGAGGCACGTATGGCTCTTCCAAATAGCGAATGTCGTCTGCGGTCAGACGGACATCGAGCGACTTTACTGCTCCCTCGACGTGGTGGAGTTTCGTGGCTCCCACGATGGGTGACTCCACCTTTGTCAACAGCCAGGCAAGCGAAACCTGTGTCATCTCCACGCCATAACGGTCGGCCAGTTCTACTACACGCTCCACGATGCGGTTGTCCTGCTCGGCGGTGGCATCGTATTTGAAGTGCATGAACGAATCTTCCTTCTGACGCTTTGAGGTTTCTCCAGGCCGCTTGGCCAACTTGCCAGATGCCAGTGCGCTGTAAGGTGTCTGCGCGATGTTGTCCTCACGGCACAACAGCTGCATCTCGCGCTCCTCCTCGCGCATAATCAGGTTGTAGTGGTTCTGCACACTGACGAACTTCGCCCATCCGTTTTTCTCAGCCAGTGCATTCATCTTTGCCAACTGGTAGGCATACACGTTGGCGATGCCGATGTAGCGGGCCTTGCCAGCGCGAACGACCTCGTTCATGCCTTCCAGAATGTCTTCGGCAGGAGTCTTGTAGTCCCAGATGTGGTATATGTATAGGTCGACATAGTCCATGCCCAGATGCTGCAGGCTGCTGTCAATGTTGTTGAGCACATGCTGACGGCCACTGATGCCCTGCTGGATTTCCTCGTCCGTTCGCGGCAGGAATTTCGTGGCTACCACCACATCGTCACGCTTTGCCATATCACGCAAGGCACGTCCCACATACTGTTCCGATGTTCCCAGTTGATAGGCAATGGCAGTATCGAAGAAGTTGACGCCGAGGTCGAGCGAACGGCGTATAATCTCACGTGTCGGCTCTTCGCCGATTGTCCACGAATGCTGCCCGATGGTAGGGTCGCCGAAGCCCATGCATCCGAGGCAGATACGCGACACACGCAGGTCTGAGTTTCCGAGTTTTACATATTCCATATTATCTTTTAATTCAAGTTTCGCATTTGCTCAACTTTCTCTAGTAGTTAAGTAGTTAAAGAAGTTATCGCTTCGCTCTAAAGTTAAGCCATTACCCCTGATTGCATGGGACTCATGCCGCAAAAGGAAAAAATCCAACAAAGGAATCCTCGGCGACATGATTCGTGAGTTGACGGGAGACTCTGCCACGTCCCATATCCGCCGCTTCATCATGCAGCGTGCCCAACAGCTCCTGATAGGTGGAGCCACCATCTCAGAGACAGCCGATAGTCTTGGCTTCGACTATCCCCAGCACTTCACCCGCCAGTTCAAGAAGCACTTTGGTGTCACTCCTTCCAACTTCATCAAGAAGTGATAACCATCTTTTTCAGTTGTAGGGTTTAAGGATTGAGCCTGTCGGTCATCGACTCACGTACAAAGACGGGGATGCGTGCCTTGCTGACAGCAGTCGTCACGGTCTGGCCGCCCTCATAGTGGACGCCAGTTCGGTAGTCACGCCATCCTCCCTCGCATTTGGGCAGATAGGTCTTCCATTCCGTGACCTTTGGTTCTGTCACCGGACTGATGAGCAGTGAGGGTCCGAACATATACTCATATTTCTGTTGCAATGCCATGGGGTCGTCGGCAAAGTCGAAGACAAGAGGTCGCATCAGCGTGTAGCCTTCTTTGGAGACAGCCTCTGAGCATTTCTCGATGTAGGGCAGCAGTTTCACACGCTCTTTCAGGCACTCGGCGATGATTTTCTGCGCTTCCTCACCATAATTCCACGGTTCGGTGTTGCTCATGTAGCCATGGACGCGCATCAGGGGCAGATAGACGCTTGTTTCTATCCAACGGAGCATCCGCTCGATATAGTCGGCATCGGTATATTGGTTGGACGGACGGAAGAAACCGCCTGCGTCGTAAGTCCACCATGGGATGCCCGCAGCCTGCACGCCCAGTCCGGCTACTATCTGTCGGCGGAAGGTCTCCCAGTCGTTGCCCACGTCGCCGCTCCACAGTGCAGAGCCATAGCGCTGGATGCCGGGGAATCCGCTGCGAGTGAGTATCATCGGTTCCTTGCCGGCTTGTTTCAGTCCCTCATAGACGGTTTTGTTGACGAGCAGTGGGTAGACGTTGCGCACCCACTCGCCTGGCCATTTCCCATTGTTCACCTTGCGTCCCTCCAGGTCGTCGTTCTCAGGTTCTGTGGCATCCTGCCACCAAGCGTCGATGCCGAGGGGTACGAGGCGCTCCCTGAAATTTTTCCAATAGGCACTTGCGGCATTGGGGTTGAAGAAGTCTATCCAGTCGGTGCCGTCAATGTAGTATTTGTTGCGCACCATCTGTTTGCCTACCTCTGAGTTCTTGTCGATTTTCGACCACACGCTCACCATCAGGCGGATGTCCATCTTGTGGAGGCTGTCGGTCAGTGCCTTGGGGTCGGGGTAGTACTGCTCGTCAAACTGCATGGAGTTCCAACCGTATTTTCCCCAATACTGCCAGTCCTGCACGATGACGCTGATGGGCAACTGTTCCTTGCGGAAGCGGTTGGCGGTCTGCAGAATTTCCTCTGAGGAATGGAAACGCTCGCGGCAATGAATGTATCCCAATGCCCATCGTGGCATCAGTGGAGCCGGCCCGGTCAGTTCGCGGTAGGTGGCGATGATATCGTCGGCACTGCCTAAGAAGACTGTGTAGTCGACGGCGTTGGCGATGGGAGAGCGGAAGACCGTCTCATCCTTCACTTGATGATAGAAGAGGGTGGGGGAGTCGCCCCTTGAGAGTTCGGCTTTCACGGTATGCCTGCCTGCTTCCAGTCGGACAATGGTGGATGCGGTCGGCGGCAACCACACGTTTTGCATCTCGATGACCGTTTTCCCGTCAATGGTGAGGTTGTGACGGCGTGCCATCTTCTGTCCCACGTCGAGCAGCAGCGAGTAGTCGCCCGCTTCTTTGATGTCGATGGTCGCCTCATAGTAGTTGCGCTGTCTCACCTCACGTCTGCCTCCCTCGGTGGAGGTGACGTTCACCACTTCGCTTCCACCCTGTTCGGTGCCCCGTGAGAGCACCACTTTGTTGTCTGCGGGATTGTAGTCTACCAGTCCGTAGTTGTTCCACAGCACGCCGTAGCCCTTGCTCGACAGCAGCATGGGGAGTGAGATTTGCGTGTTCACCTGTGTCAGCCTGCGGGTCAGTCCTCTGACGTTGCTGTACCCATCCTGAAACTGTCCCAGTCCGAAGAGACATTCGTCCTTGGGAGAGTCGAATGCCAATGTGGCCTCGCCCGATATGAGTTGGTGGCGTGTGGCATGGAATACCTTCTTTCCCCGTTTGTCACTTATCGTCACCGTCTGCCGTTTCTTGTCTATTTTGACTTTCAAGTCGCATTTTTTCACTGCCTCATGCTTGACGTAAAGCCAGTCGGGCAGGTCGGTCTGGGTGGCGCCGTCTTCCGTGTATTGTATTCTCACGGCATTGCTTGCCATCGGGGTGATGGTCAGTTTTCCCTTTCCGAAATCTTTGGTCACGGCACTCGCCTGTACAAGTGACAGGAGCGAGAACATCAGAAGTAATATCTTCTTCATAATTTTTAATTAGGTAGTTAAAGAAGTTAAGTAGTTAAGGAAGTTAAGCCTTATGCATAATTCCCAATTTTCAGTATTTATCACCATTTACTGTAGAATAGTCTTGGGGAGACATTCAGCATCAGCCATCCCCATTGCAGTACGTGGTCGTCGGTACTGCGCTTGAGAGACTCCATTGTCTCGGTGCCTTTCATAAATGAGAAGCCCATGCCCAACTTGGCATCTTTCATGAAGTTATAGGATGCTGTTAGTTCTATTTCGTGTCCCAATGTCTTATGCAATTCCTCAAGGTTGGTGGTTGTGGCGAGATAGTGGTAGGCGGCATTGAAGGAGAGTCCTTTGATGGGTTTGTAGATAACACCGGCATACAGGTTCTGCAGTCCAGGTGAGAATGTCCCAAAATAGGCACTGACGTAAAAGAAGTCCATGGCGCCATAGAATTTGTGTGTTGAGCCAAAGGTGGATGTGAATGCCGACATTTTGGTATGTTTGGTCAGGCCTATCATCCCTTGCTTGGGAACCTTGAACTCCTTATCGCCGCTCAAGTAGTCGTAACCTACATAACTGCTCAGTTGCCTGTTGAAATTATAGGAGGCTTTTCCTGCTGCCATCCATGCATTGATGGGAAGTGCTTCTGTCGATGTATAGTCGAGGCTTGCCTTGCCCATCTGGTGGTAATAGGCAGCCTCCAGAGTTAGATTGCGGGGGGCGTATTTCACATACCCACCCAACAGTTGCTGGTAGTTGGTATGGTAGTCTTCCTCCTCGGTACCGCTCTGCATGCCGATGTTCATGAACAGCACCGACACGCCCAGGGGAATCTTAGGTACGTCGTAGTGATACCATGCTGTCTGCATAGCCTTGTAAATCTGCGAGCCGTTTTGGTAGAATGTGCCGCCATTGACGTTCTTGGAGTTTTGGTTGTAGGCAACGACAGCGTGCAGCTTATGGCCATGGCCCTCATATCCAACCTTCAGCGCATCGTGATAAAGGGCGGCCATAGCCCAGTCGTTGTTGCCAAGGATGCGCTCATCGTCGTACACCAGTTCTTGTCGTCCGAAGCGGGCAAACAGACCATTGTTGGTCTTCAAGTGTGCCCATGCCTCGTAGATGTTGAATTTGCCGCCACCTTCAGCACCCCATACGCCTGAATGCTGTGCCGTCACCTTTAAAGCCAGGTTTTCGCGCTCATAGCCCACCGTCATTTTGACACGGTTGGAGATGAAACTCGCCTTGTTGTCATCTTTCCCTTCTGTGGCTCCGGGGAGTCCGCCCTTTCTTATTTCTCCACGTGACATCACTTGGGCGTCAATGGTCAGTTGGTTATCTTTTTCTTCCTCTTTCTCCTCCTGTGCCCATGCGGCGGAGGCCGCCATTATCAGCATTGCGGAGAGAAGGATTCTAATGGTTTGATATCTCATCTGTGTAATTTTTTGCAAATATATAAAAATCTCAGAGAAGATACTATTTATTTGTTCGATTATTCTTCAATAAATACACCAAGTGTAATTTCTTGATACAAATAAATAAAGTGCCGATGATGAAAGAACACCATCGGCACATATGCGACAAATATTTTGGAAGGCTAAAGCTTCAGTATTTTTTTTCCGTTTTTGATGTAGATACCTTTCTGTAAACAATTTCTATTCTTCAGACCCACTTTTCTTCCGGAGAGGTCATAGATGTCGGATGAAGAGTCTGTGGCAGTGTCAACATGGGGCATGTTGTCGGGGTCTTGTAGCAACGTAACTGCTATATCCTTCACATTGCCGGTGTACTGGCCCTGTGAGCTCTGCCAGGTGATGACCAGTTGCTTGAGCCCTTCCTCCATGGCGGCGGTGTCGAATCCATAGTCGCGGTAAGACTGCCAGTCGCCAGTATTGCTGATAGACATGGTCTTGTTGGCCTCTATACGTCCTGATTTTTTGTCGGTGAGGAGAAAGTTGAGCTTGAAATCACTTCGTTTTGTGGCAGCCTGGAAAGAAATATGGTATGTTCCCGCCTCTTTGCAGTTGAGCAAGAATGATGCCTGGTCGCCATGGCTGAAACTGTCAAAAGTATCGTTGAGCACTTTGGCAGCTTGCTTTCCACTGGGCTCAATGATGATTTCTGCCTTTTCGAGATTCAGTTTCTCTGTGGGGATGTTGATGGCGCCGCTGATATCTTCTTCTGTTTTATACTCGACATAACCCTCAGGATGCCCACCCTCGTTCTGCGCCTCGGTGATGTGAGCCACCAGTGAGTTCATATAAACCTCCAGCATGGTGTATCCTTCTTCGTTGAGCAAATTGCCGGCGGA
>Ga0247611_10004885_pt1 | contig 18227 bp, 15 predicted proteins | sample 177DNAGHGhighgp2_FD_192422 | JGI IMG/M metagenome (GOLD analysis project Ga0247611, IMG submission 192422) | Sheep rumen microbial communities from Palmerston North, Manawatu-Wanganui, New Zealand - 1770 DNA GHGhigh gp2 | ecosystem: Host-associated > Mammals > Digestive system > Stomach > Rumen... | reverse complement strand
GTAAAATAACAGCAAAAAAGATAACATCTTAACACTGTTATCTGTTATTTTTCTGCCTTTAACAATCTTTTCAGACGATTATTTGTCTGTATCGCGAAGAATACTTACCTTTGAGGCCGATTTAGTACAAACTAGAAACCATAAACAGATACATAAACCTCAACGATATGCAAGTAAAATCTAAAATTCTATTTATTCTGTTGGCGAGCCTGTTTATAGCATGTGGCGGCTATCGTTACAGTCCCTTGTAAATAGAACAAAAGAAAGAAAAGCTCCATGGCTCCCAAGCGGAAGTCATGGGGTTTTATTGTGCTCTTTTTGAATCTTGAACAGCAGGATGGGCGGCTCTGTCATCGCCAATTAACACTTTTTATTTCTCATGGGTGCAAGGTTTGCTGATGTGTGTGGTTTAAGGGGTAAAAACATCAATAAACCAAAGAAAGAAAAAAGTATGAGAAAGAATGATCTGTTTATTGGCCTTGCAGCCATGAGCCTGTTGCTGACAGGCTGTGACAGTATTGAAGACGGCTTGTATTCGTCGGGTGTGTTAGGGACTTTTAACGAGGAAGACCTGACGGAGATGCAGCCCACGAGTGGCGACAAGTTTGAGAAGTTTGCCGACAACCCCTTTGTGAAGACCGTCCAGCAGCCTGTGTCCACGTTCTCTGTCGATGCCGACGGCGCCTCTTATGCCATTGTACGCCGTTGCAAGAAAGTTGGCAGAGAGATTGACCCGTCGAGTGTGCGCGTTGAGGAGTTCCTGAACTATTTCACTTTCGACTACCAGTTGCCCACAGGCGACGAGACGGTGGCCATCAATGCCGAGGTGGGAGACTGTCCGTGGAACGCAGAGCACCATCTGTTGCGCCTGGGTATCAAGGGTGAGGAGCTGGCCGTCAACGAGGTGCCACGCGCCAACTATGTGTTTCTGGTGGATGTGTCGGGCTCGATGAACTCCGACGACAAGTTGCCGATGCTGAAGAAGGGACTCACAGAGCTGCTCAACAAGCTCGACCCCGATGACCGTATCTCGATTATCACCTACAGCGGCCAAGTGGAGAAGCTGTTGGAGTCGACAACCGTTCGCCATGCCGATAAAATCAGGGCAGCCATCAACAAGCTGGAGGCAGACGGTTATACAGATGGCGGTAAGGCGCTGAAGATGGCCTACGAGGAGGCATTGGCAAACTACGACCAGACACGCAACAATCGCGTCATCCTGGGTACCGACGGCGACTTCAACGTGGGCGTCACCAGCACGGAGGCTCTGGTGGAGATGGTTGAGAGCTATGCCCGTAAGGGAATCTACATGACCTGTCTCGGCTTCGGCTTGGGCAACCTGAACGATGCCATGATGGAGAAAGTCAGTAACTCGGGCAACGGTACCTATCATTATATAGACAGCGAGAACGAGTTGATGAAGGTGTTCGTCCACGAGAGCAGCCGTTTTGTCAGCGTGGCCAACGATGCCAAGTGCCAGGTGACCTTCGACAGCACCCTCGTCAGTCAGTACCGCCTGATTGGCTACGAGAACCGCATCATGAACAAGGAGGACTTCGAGAACGACAAGAAGGATGCTGGCGAGATTGGTGCCGGACAGACCATCACGGCCCTCTACGAGATTGTCCTGAAGGACGACAAGCCGGAGGGATTTGCCTCGCAGCCCTTCGTCACCTTTGACTTCCGCTACAAGAAAGCGCTTAACGGCGAGAGCCGTCCGCTACAGCTGACGATGAACGCCGGAAAGATTTTTGAGAAGTACGACCGGCCCGATGATTTCTACTTTGCTGCCGGTGTGGCTGCCTACGGAATGCTGTTGCGCAACTCCCCCTACAAGGGCAATGCAACGCTCGACATGGCGCGCTCGTTGGTCAAGCAGGGCCTGACCTTCGACCCTCATGGCTATCGCGCAGAACTGCTGCGCATGATGGAACGCTGACGGGATTTTGAGTGGCTGATGACAAAAAAGTGAGTGGCAGATGCAAGATTTCGCCGATTGTGCAGTTATATCTTAATAAAGGTAACACGAGAAAAGATGAAGATGAAAAGAATAAGGATTATTGGATTATTGTTGGCAGGACTGCTGCTGACGGGCTGTGCAAGCGACGAAGACCTGAGCGTTAATAACGGCATTGCTGAGGAGAATGGTGGAAGTGTCTTCTATGAGGGAATCTGGTCTATTGACGACACGCCGATAGAACAGGACTATATGATTGCCTGGACATACAAAGACGGCAATCCTGCCATCGTGCTTCCGAACTTCCCCTACCAGGCGGTCTTGGATAATCTTCTGCCGGAGTTCCAAGGCAGTCGTGTCAAGGAGCCTGCCACTCCTTCTGTCATTCAGCTTGGCTATGTAGGCTATACTTCAGCAAATACCTATTACGATGCATCAACTAATAACAATGTGGATGGCAGTCCTTACGAAGGATTCCTGTTGTTTGACATCATAACCGACGATGAAACTCCTCTCTCCGCGGAACTGCATCTGATTAGTAATCAGTCGGTTTTCTCGTTCAACAACACATCTGCGAACTGCGTATTAACGATTGACAAAGTCTATATATACAAGGATGGGGACAAGCCCCGTGTCGTCGTTCTGAACCCAGAAAGGAAACTAACGTTCGTGAGCACAAAAAGACTGTAGCGAGAGGTGATGACATCGGAGACAGAAAGTCAGCTGCTGGAAGCTGTCCGTAGCGGAGACCGTCGGGCCATGCGCAGGCTCTACGACCGCTATGCAGGCTATGCGATGGCTACCGGGCTGAGGTACGTGGCGAGCCAGGAGGATGCGCGCGACGTGCTTCAGGACAGCTTCGTCAAGGTCTTCACCACCATCAGTCGCTTCGACTACCGAGGCGAAGGTTCGCTCAAGGCGTGGATCAGCAGGATTGTTGCCAATCAGGCCATAGACTACCTGCGAAGCAAACAGCGGCTCTCGTTTGTCAGCGACGTGCCTAACGACACGGAAGACGAAGAACCCGACGTGGGACTGGTGCCGCCTGAGGTGCTCACCCGGCTGATAGCGCAGCTGCCTACCGGCTACCGTCTGGTGCTGAACCTCTACGTCTTCGAGCAACTGCCGCACAAGGAGATAGCCCGACAACTGGGCATCAAGGAGGAGACGTCGGCATCGCAGTTTAACCGCGCCAAGCGGAAACTGGGCGAACTCATCAGAATCTACATCAAACAGCAAGAGAGAATATGAAACAGGAACAATGGACTGAGCAACTAAGAGAGAAGCTGAGCGGCTATCAGGAAGCTGTTCCTGATGGGCTGTGGGGGGACATCGAGGCTGCACTCGACGAGGCTCCTGTGAAGCGTCGTCCTGTCGTGGCGTGGCGTCGCTGGTCGGCTGCTGCTGCCATTGTCCTCCTGTTGGCAGGCGGTTCTCTGCTGTTGTGGAATCGTGAGGAAACCAAAATGACAGAATCGGCAGAGATGGCCGATGTGCTGCAGACACAGACAGAAGCAGTACAGACAGAAACGTCCGAGGCTGCAAAAACTTCTGAGCCTGTGGCTCCTCTGTTGGCAGCTGCGACGCCTAAGGTTCAGAAACAGATGAAGATGGCGGAACCTGCTGTCCTGGAACAAGAGAAGCCTGTCTTGCTGATACAAGACGAACAGCTGCCTTCGCAAGGACAGGGTCTGGCTCAGCAAAATGAGGAGCCGTTGACGCAAGAGGAGACGACGGTCTCGGCCCTCGCTGTTGAGCAGAAGGCAGACAAGAAAGAAATTCTGCCTCAACCAACGGAACTCTTCCCGTCGGTCGAGATGAAACGTGCCATGAGGCAGCCGTTGGTGGCAGCCCTGTATGCTGGAGACGGTTTGGGCGACAGAAACGACGTCGACCGCGTCCAGATGAGTCACGATATGGCCCAGAAGTATGCGGCACTGAACGGCGGCGGAGCTTCGAGGGCAGCAGAGCCCATCTGGCTTGCCGACTACGAGGAGCGAGAGAACCACGAGCGTCCCTTTGCCATCGGTATGCAGCTGCGTTATCCCCTCAGCGAACGTCTGTCCCTCACCAGTGGTCTCGTCTATACCCGCTTGAAGTCAGAGTTCACGAAGGTGATGAAGGGTAGCGAGGTGGAACAGGAGCAGATGTTGCACTATGTCGGCGTGCCGTTAGGCGTGCAGTACAATCTGTTGCAGTTTGGCCACCTTAATATATATACCTCGGCTGGCGGTCAGCTGGACTGGAACGTCAGTGCCAGGATGCGCGTGAAAGGCCGGGAGGCCGACATTGACCGTGACCGTTGTCAGTGGTCACTCAGTGGCAGCGTCGGCCTGTCGTATGCCATCACGCCCGCTTTGGGGCTGTATGTCGAGCCAGGCATCCGCTACTATATGGACAATGGCAGCGCCGTCAGGAACTACTTCAAAGACAAGCCCACCAACTTCAGTCTGCAAGTAGGTGTGCAGTTGAGTGTGAGTAAGTAGCCCCGTTTTGCAAACTCCACGTTGCAATCGCCCTTGCGAGTACCGACCGCAGGGGCGTATTTGCATATTTATGAGACAATAGTGCACCAAATTCTTCACTCTTCACTTTTCACTCTTCACTTTATTTCGTACCTTTGCACCCGCAAAAACCAAAAACCTATTTGAAAAATGTTTCATATTTATGATGGATTCCATCTTGTTGAGACCTATCACAAGATGCGCCACGAGCGGAAATACCATCCCGCAGACGGCACTATACGAGCACTGAAAATCCTGCTCGTCACGTTAGTTACACTGTTTCTCTGGAACATGCCTGCCGAGTGGTACGGCATTGATAACCTGACGGTTGTCCAGCAGCGCATCATCGCCATCTTTGCTTTTGCCACGCTGATGTGGATTCTCGAAGTGGTGTCTTCGTGGGCTACGTCGGTAGCTATCATTGTGCTGATGCTGCTCTTCTGTACGGACAGCGGCATACTGCCGATGGTCAACGAGGAGGAAGTGGGTGCGCTACTATCGTATAAAGGTGTTATGGCTACGTTTGCCGACCCCGTTATCATGCTGTTCATTGGCGGTTTCGTGCTTGCTATCGCTGCCACGAAGACGGGTCTTGACGCCCAGTTGGCCAAGGTGCTGCTGAAGCCCTTCGGTACACGCAGCGAGATGGTGCTGCTGGGCTTCCTGCTCATTACAGGCCTCTTCTCGATGTTCGTATCCAATACGGCTACCGCAGCCATGATGCTGACGTTCCTGACGCCGGTGTTCCGCCAGCTGCCCCCCGAGGGTAAGGGCCGCACCGCCCTGGCCATGTCTATTCCTGTAGCTGCCAACCTCGGCGGTATGGGTACGCCCATTGGTACACCTCCAAACACGATTGCACTGAAATACCTGAACGACCCCGAGGGTCTGAACATGGGACTCGGCTTCGGTCAGTGGATGATGTTCATGTTCCCGCTGGTCATTGTGCTGCTGTTCATCAGCTGGCGTATTCTGCTGAAGACCTTCCCCTTCACACAGAAGACCATCGAGCTGAAAATCGAGGGCGGTATGAAGAAGGGTTTCCACTCCAACGTCGTCATCATTACATTCTTCGTGACGGTGGCTCTGTGGCTGCTTGACCGCGTAACGGGCATCAACTCCTATACCGTAGCCATGATTCCCTTCATGGTATTTGCCCTGACCGGTGTTATCGACAAGCGCGACCTGGAGCAGGTGAACTGGAGCGTCATCTGGATGGTGGCCGGCGGTTTTGCCCTGGGCTACGGTCTGAACGCCTCAGGCCTGGCTGCCAATGCTGTTGAGAGTATTCCCTTCGGCGAGTTCTCGCCGCTGCTGATACTGCTGCTTGGCGGTGCTATCTGCTATGCGCTGTCGAACTTCATCTCGAACTCTGCAACCGCCGCTCTGCTCATGCCTATCCTGGCCATCGTCTGCGGCGCTATGGGCGACAAGCTGGCGCCTATCGGCGGTACGCCCACCGTACTGATCGGTGTGGCCATCGCAGCCTCTTCGGCTATGATTCTGCCTATTTCTACACCGCCAAACGCTTTGGCCTTCGCCACGGGCTTCGTACAGCAGAAGGATATGGCAAAGATGGGTATCATCATGGGTGTCATCTCCATGGTTCTCGGCTTTGGCCTTGTTTACCTGATGGGAACGCTACACCTCATCTAAACGCCGACTGAGTTTACACCTTATTATATATATGTCTGCACATAGTCAACTTCCTGGCTATGTGCAGTTTTCTTTTTGTGTGCAAACGCCATGAGTTTCAGAAAATTCTCCATGAGTTTCGCACAGCAAATCAAGGGACGGTTCAGTCCCCTGATTGCCTTAAATTAGACGGTTTATAAATATTTTTCCTACCATTCGTTTTCGCTGTCCGGTCTTCTGAACTCCGATAAACACTGGGGCTGCGCGAGGGCGTGACTTTTGCGCGAAACTCATGGAGAAATTCTTCTATCTCATGGAGAAATTTCCGTAACTCATGCCTTTTTGAAAATTTCTCGTAGTCCCCGCGCGAGTTCTCTAAATTATGTAAAGAAATTTCTTTTCCCAAGTCCCCTATTTGGTTCTTGTGCTGTAGCAATCGGTAACCTGGTGGTGAGATAGACGAATACTTTGAATAGCCGTATCATGCGAAGCGCTGAGATACGGCTTATACCGGTAAGAGTGAAGGAGTGAGCAGTAGTCACTCCTTCTTCTTCTCCTCGTCGCAGCGCATAATCTCGACGTCGAGAACGTCCTCAATCATGTTGATGATGTTGTCAAGGCTGTCGGCAGCGAAATCGCCCGTGAGGTGTTTTTCGGTGTTGGTGGCCTTCAGCTTGACGCCGTAGTAACGGCCCAGGTGGTCGAGCACATCGGGCAGCGGGGCGTCGTCGAAGTGGAAACTGACTGTGGGCTGTGCCAAGGTGTGCTGGTCTGTAGCAGCGGGCGACGGGCTCTTGGCGGGTACCGTTGGGTTGGCGGCCTGCCAGGTGACGATGACAGCAAACACCATGAGGCAGAGCACCGAAGCGGCCACCGACAGCCAGCGACGCAAGGGTATGCGCTGGGCAGGCTGCTTCATCTTTTTCAAGGCTTTCTCAGGGCTGAACAGCCCTTTCCGATAGTGATGCGCCACGAAGCGCAGTTCCTGGTCTTTGGGTAAGTTGCTCATAGGCTTTATCTGTGTTTATTGGTTATTATCAAGCATCATCCAACCGCTCTCGCTATAGCCGTAGCCGCCCACCACGCCGATGCCGCCACGCACATTGCTGTAGGTGGGGTGAATCATGGAGAATCCTCCCTCGGCCAGCTCGTTGTTGTCGACATCGTTGATGCTCCTCGCATAGTGGTACACCTCAGGCGTCAGGTGGTAGAACTGCACCTGATAGCTGACAGGACGGAAGCTGTAGTCGTCGAGTTTTGACGACTTGTGATAGGGCGACAGGTTCAGACGGAGCGTATAGGTCTGGCCCTTGATGGTAGCGTCGCTGAAGACGTAGAAGTACTGGTAGAAGTCGTTGTCGTAGCCGAAGTCGCTGTCCATACCGCCCAGCGGCTGCAGCAGCGGCTCGCTCATGGTGAGCACCTCGGGGTGGCTGTAAGCGCTGTCCAGCTGCAGGTGGAAGTCATAGACCTCGCCCCAGCCGGAACAGAGACTCTCATATTCCCATTCGTGTTCCAAGCTCCACTCTATGCGCCTCCATTCATCGTTATCATAGAGTTCGTAGTTGACATAGTCGGGGCGCAGGTCGCCGACGGCTGTTCCGCGATAGTGCTTGCAGCGAACACGCACGGCGTAGTAGTCCTGCGTGGCGGCAGGGTCGGTAAAGGTGGCCGAGAGCTGATAGACATTGCGGCTCTGTTCGTCGTCGGGGTCATAGACACGCGTCTCCACGATGCTGTTCAGCGTGATTGGCACCGCCTCGCCCACCACCGTCTGGGCGCTGACGGGGGCATAGCCCTCGGCCGAGGCCTCTATCTCCACACGGTCGCCCGTCTGGTGAGGACCCGTCACGTAGTAGCGCGTAGGCACGCAGACCTCCTGCTGCTCGTTGTAGATGCCGTCCTTCCTGCCCACGGTGCGCTGCAGGCCGTTCACCTTATAGGTAATCCGTGCGCCTTTCACCTCCAGATGGCTGTCGTGCTGGCTGTTCGCCGAATGATGAGTGACTGGAATGCTGCGGCTTACATCTATCCAAGTGGTGTCTTCCGACGAGGGGAAGCAGTTCAACACCAGTTTCGTCTCTTCGTGCAGGTCGTCCATGTCGAAGGAGTCCTTGCATCCTGTCAGTACCAGTAGTCCTATGATGGCTATATAAAAGTTCTTGCTCATGATGGTTCTTAAAAAATAATGGTGTAACTGAATGACGGTACGATGGGGATGAAGCCGTATGTCTTCACCTTAATGGTCTGCGTCTCAAGGTCTTCGTTCGTCAGAACCCACATGCTGTTGAGATGGCAGTAGGCGTTGTAGATGCTCCAGTTCCAGATGCGTTCATGACCGTGCTTGGTGCGATGGTGCAGGTTGAAGCCCAGGTCGAGCCGGTGGTAGGTCGGCAGCGTGACATTGTTGGGGCGCTCGTAGATGAAGTCGCGACGGACATCGTTATGGTCGTCGGTGCCGGGCATCGTGGCAAACGTCACCAGCTGTGTGGGCAGCGTCATGCGGTTGCCGGTGTGCAGCGTCCATGCAGCATACATCTCTGCCTTCTTCGACAAGTGCAGGCGCGTGGTGAGGTTCAGCTTGTGGCGGTTGTCGAACTTGTCGTAGAACCAGCCGTCGTAGAATTCATCGAACTTGCGCTTGTTCCACGACAGCGTGTAGGCAGCCTCCACCTGCACCTTCTCGTCCTTATACTGCGCCTCGGCCTCAACGCCGTAGAAGCAGCCGCTGCCGTCCATGACCTCCTCGTCCCACGAGGCAGCAGGCGGTTCCAGTCCCGTCCAGCTGTTGAACTGCAGCAGGTGGCGCGTCAGCTTGTAGTAGCCCTCCAGCGACAGCATCCACTGCTTGGAGGGCTGCATGTAGGCACCTACCGCCCATTGGTGGGAGTGCATGGGCCGTGTCTTCTCCGTGGTGGGCACCCAGTAGTCGGTGGGCAGGTCGAGGAACGTGTTGCTGATTTTGTGCACATACTGCGACATCATGGTGTAGCTGGCCTTCAGCGACAGGTTGGGGCGCAGCTGGTATTTCACGGCCACACGAGGGTCAACAGAACAATAGGTCTTGCTGCCGGCAACAAAGAGCGACATGTTCACACCACCATTCACGCTCCAACGGTCGGAGAGCGTCAGCTGGTCCTCGGCATAGACGTTCAGCTCGTGGCCCGTCTGGCGGTTACTGCTGCTGTTACGCAGGGTGTCGCCAACGTTGGTGCCTGTATAGAAGAGCTTCTTCTGAGTCTGCGGACGGAACTGGTGATAGGTGTAGTCGTGGCCGAAGCGGATGTGATGACGGGGCGAGGGACGGTAGTCGAACTGCGCACGGTAGCCGATGTCGTCGATGACCGAGTGTGTGGAATGTTCGTTGTGATTGATGTTCAGATTGTCGGCAGAGCCATAGCGCCAGTCGCTGCAGGAGCTGATGTTAGCACGGTTGTGGGTATAGACGGCTGTGAGGTTGGCCATCAGCTGAGGGGTCAGCGTCAGGTTCCAGTCGAGGGCAGCGTTCAGGTTGCCCCAGCTCAGGTCGCTCTCCAGCTTGTCAATGTCTATACGGTCATCTTTCCCGTCGTTACATTCGTCTTTTGACGACAGGACATCGCCACCGCTGTAGAGGCTCAAGCTCAGTCGCTGACGGTCGTTGACGATGTGTGTCAGCTTGGCGTTCAGGTCGTGGAAGTTATAGTTCACACGCAGTTTCTCTTCATCATTATAATGGTTGACAATGGCGAAGATAGGTCTGGTAACCAGGTCGAGCCACGAGCGCCGCAGGCCGACGTTCAGCGAGGTGCGTCCCTTCTGGATGGGACCCTCGAAGTGCACGCTGCCGTCGAGCAGTCCGATGCGGTAGCTGCCGTGCCACTCCTGCATGTTACCGTCACTGGTACGCACATCGATGACGCTGCTCAGTCGGCCACCATAACGGGCAGGGAAGCCACTCTTGTAGAAGTCCACATTCTTCACCACATCGGTATTGAACGAGGAGAACAGTCCCAGCGAGTGGTTCACCGAGTAGAGGGGTGTGCCGTCGAGCAGGAAGAGGTTCTCGTCGCCGTTGCCGCCATGCACATAGAGTCCGCTGGCCAGCTCGATGCCCTCCTGCACACCGCTTATGCGCTGTAGCGTCTTCACCACGTCGGGCGAGGAGAAGAGGGCAAACTCGCTCTTGATGTCGGTCTGACCTAACGAGTGCTTGCCCATCTGTGTGCCTGTTACAGGCGAGTTCAGGTCGGCAGTGACGACAACCTCCTTCAACTGGTGGTTGGCCGTCATGCGGATGTCCTTCACGCGGTTCTGCGTCAGTTTCAGACTGACGGTCTGCTGCTCATAGCCCACATAAGTGATTCGCAGCTGGTGCTCGCCTTCGGGCAGGGTGAGCGAGTAGTAGCCATACTCATTGGTCAGTGTGCCCTGATGGGTGGTGAGGTCGTAAACGGTAGCGTTGATGAGTGTTTCTCCCTGTGCATCACGCACGTGTCCGCTTACGGTCCATCGGGTGGTCTTCTCAAGAACGGTCTTCTTCGCTTTCAGCAACACATGACCGTCATGCTGCACCTTATATGAAATAGGCGTGTGCGCGAAGAGCCGTTCCAAGGACTGCTCCAAGGACAGTCCCGTCAGCGACTCGCCTGTGTAACGGCTGCTTAACGGTAGTGCCGAATCATAGACGAAGCTCACCTTGTGGGCCGTCTCTATCCGGCTCATCTGCTCACGAATAGTCTGTGCCACTGCATGACTGAGGAATAGATGGCTGATTAAAAACAATAAACTGAATACAATCTTTTTCATTCTTTTTTTTCTATGCTTTTTTCCTGTAAGACGCAGAAACAGGGAAATACCCCCACGCCCTATAAGAAAAAAATGAAGAAAAAGTTGCTTTGCTGTCCACGCAGCCGTTTCAGCGCCTTGCTCACCTGGTGCTCTACGGTCTTCTCGCTCAAGTCCAGACGCTGGGCTATCTCACGATAGGTCAGTCCGTCGCGCTTGGAGAGCAGAAACACCTCACGGCAACGGGAGGGCAGATTGTCGATAGCCTCCCAGAGATGGGCCTCACGGAAGGAACGCTCCTGTGCCTCGTCGTCGCTGATGAGTCCGTCCAGGTCCTCGGGCTGGATATTGGTCAGCAGCGGATTCTTACGCCGCAGCTGGTCGATGCAGCGGTTGCGCACCGCCGTATAGAGCCAGCCACGTGCATTCTGCGGTTCGTCGCCGATTTCCAGCAGGCGCACAAAACAGTCCTGCACCACATCTTCCACCTGCTCAACATCCAACAGGTAGTGCAGTGCATAGATACAAAGCGGACGGTAGTAGTTGCGGAAGAGTGCGTCGCTGTTCATCGCCTCACCTTTCGGGGTTTTACAGCTTCTCGCCGTAGCAGAGGTCACCGCAGTCGCCGAAGCCGGGAACGATGTACTTATGTTCGTTCATGCCTGGGTCGATGGCTGCACACCAGATGGTGCTGTCGTCGGGTAGCGCCTCTTTGACGACATTGATGCCCTCAGACGTGGCGATGACGCAGCAGATGTGAATCTTCTTGGGCTTGCCAGTCTTCAACAGCGCCTCAATGCTGGCAGCCATCGAACCGCCTGTCGCCAGCATGGGGTCGACAATGACGAGAGTCTTGTTCTTCACCGATGGCGATGCCAGACATTCAGTATGTACGCCCACCTCCGTATGTTCGCGGTTGGTGTACATGCGATAGGCAGAGACAAAAGCATTCTCAGCGTGGTCGAAGACCGAGAGGAATCCTTCGTGGAATGGCAGGCCGGCACGCAGCACGGTGGCAATGACCAGGTCGTCGTGGGGGAGGGCAATGTCGATGGTGCCCAACGGCGTGGTAACGGTCTTCGCCTTGTAGTCGAGCGTCTTCGACAGTTCGAAGGCCATCATCTGGCCGATGCGCAGGATATTGTTACGGAACAGCAGACGGTTCTGCTGATACTTCTTGTCGCGTATCTCGGCGAGATACTGGTTGATGACGGAGTTCTGCTCCGAGAAATTTACAGTTTTCATAGCGTCATGTCGTTGATTCGGGCGCAAAGATAATGAAAAGTTAAGAGTTAAGGGTTAAGAATTAAGAAAATTTGCGCCTTCCGTTCATTTTTTCTTATTTCTCAATTCTTAATTCTTAATTAATTTCGTACCTTTGCGCCCGAATAACACCAATCAAATAGAAACGAGACATGAAAAAACTATTCTTCGCCATCTGTGCCGTATGGGCTTTATTGGCTTGCGGACAGTCAGGCAACGGTTATACTATCGTTGGTAAAGCAGAAGGTACAGTGGACGGCGATACGGTCTATCTGTGCGAGATGAAGGGCTATTTCTCAATGAATCCCATTGATTCTGCCTACGTCAAGGACGGTAAGTTCAAGTTCAAGGGCAAGGCTGATGGCGCTGTCGTCCGTTACCTCATGCCTTGCCATGCCGGTAAGCCCGTCGGTATGGCTGTGTTCGTACTGGAGAATGCACCCATCAAGGCTGTTATCACGCTCAGTGGCAGCGAGGGAACGGTGGTCAAGGGTGGCCCCAGTCAGCAGCTCTATGAGAACTACGTGGAGGGAGAACGTGCCTTCTCGGAGAAAATGGAGAAGCCTTGGCGTATGGCCAATGACCCCAATGCCAGCGAGGCAGAGCGTGCGGCTGCCAAGAAGTCTATTGACTCGCTGCGTCAGGTCATGAAAGAGTCGCATAAGAGTTTCATCATCAGCCATGTGCCGTCGGCCATCAGCGATATGCTCTTCGGCTACCATCGTGAGGAGATGAGTCAGGAGGAACAGGAGGAGATTCTGAAACTCTTTGGCGAGAAGCAGCCCGAATACCCTGTCTACAAGGCTATTATGGCAGAGCGCAAAGCGGGTGAGGCAACGGCCATCGGCAAGCAGTATACCGATTTGGAGATGCGTAATCCGGAAGACAAACTTATCAAGGTGAGCGACTATGTAGGTAAGTACAAACTGGTGCTCATCGACTTCTGGGCTTCATGGTGTGGTCCTTGTCGCCAGGAGATGCCTTCCGTGCTGAAGGCATGGCTGGACTTTCAGGACAAGGGCTTCCAGATTGTCGGCGTGTCGTTTGATAATGACCATGAGGCTTGGCATCATGCTATTCACGAGCTGAAGATGGGCTGGCCCCAGATGAGCGACCTGAAGGGTTGGGAGAGTAAAGGCGCCAAGGTCTACAATGTGCGTGCCATCCCTGCTAACGTGCTCATTGACCAGAAAGGAAAGATTGTGGCCAGAGACTTGCGTGGCGACGATCTCTATAAGAAAGTGGAGGAGTTGCTGAAATAGTTGTCGGCGCGCACACTCTATTTGTCATGTCAGCCTTGCAAAAGTGTAAGGTTGACATTTATTTTTCTTGATATGTATCTAAAAAACATTAAATCAGACGGATTATTTCTCATTTCTCATTTCTCGTTTCTCATTTATTTAGTACCTTTGCAGCCGAAAATCGATTTATAACACTTAAAAATATATTTTGATACAATGGCAAAGTTAGATTTGACACAGTATGGTATCACCGGTTCGAAGGTGATTGCCCACAATCCGTCGTATGAGTTCCTCTTCGAGGAAGAAACCAAGGCTGGTCTGACCGGTTTCGACAAGGGTCAGAACACTGAGCTGAATGCTGTTAACGTGATGACTGGTATCTATACCGGCCGTTCGCCTAAGGACAAGTACATCGTAAAGGACGCCCAGAGCCAGGACAAGGTTTGGTGGACCAGCGAGGAGTACAAGAACGACAACCACCCCATGAGCGAGGAGGTTTGGAAGACTGTGAAGGAAATCGCCATCAAGGAGCTCTGCAACAAGGACCTCTATGTGGTTGATGCTTTCTGTGGTGCTAACGAGGCTACCCGTCTGCGTGTCCGCTTCATCGTTGAGGTGGCTTGGCAGGCTCACTTCGTGAAGAACATGTTCATCCAGCCCACCGCTGAGGAGCTGGAGGCATTCGAGCCCAACTTCGTTATCTACAACGCTTCTAAGGCTAAGGTTGAGAACTTCCAGGAGCTGGGTCTGAACTCAGAGACCTGTGTTGCCTTCAACACCACAAGCCGTGAGCAGGTAATCATCAACACCTGGTACGGTGGTGAGATGAAGAAGGGTATGTTCTCTATGCAGAACTACTACCTGCCCCTGAATGGCATTGCTTCTATGCACTGCTCTGCCAACACTGATATGGAAGGTAAGAACACCGCTATCTTCTTCGGTCTGTCTGGTACAGGTAAGACCACGCTGTCTACCGATCCGAAGCGTCTGCTCATCGGTGATGACGAGCACGGTTGGGACGACGAGGGTGTGTTCAACCTCGAGGGTGGCTGCTATGCTAAGGTTATCAACCTCGACAAGGAGAGCGAGCCCGATATCTACAACGCTATCCGTCGCGATGCCCTGCTGGAGAACGTTACCGTTGACGCTAACGGCAAGATTGACTTCGCCGACAAGAGCGTGACCGAGAATACTCGCGTCAGCTACCCCATCAACCACATTGAGAAGATTGCCCAGAAGGTGAACGGTAAGAGCGCCGGTCCCGACGCTAAGAACGTTATCTTCCTCTCTGCCGACGCATTCGGTGTGCTGCCTCCCGTCAGCATCCTGACTCCCGAGCAGACCAAGTACTACTTCCTCTCTGGCTTCACAGCTAAGCTGGCTGGTACAGAGCGCGGCATCACTGAGCCCACGCCTACCTTCTCTGCTTGCTTCGGTCAGGCCTTCCTCGAGCTGCACCCCACAAAGTACGCTGAGGAGCTGGTTAAGAAGATGGAGAAGAGCGGTGCCAAGGCTTACCTCGTCAACACTGGTTGGAACGGTACCGGCAAGCGTATCTCTATTAAGGATACACGTGGTATCATCGACGCTATCCTGGGCGGTGCCATCCTGAAGGCTCCCACCAAGAAGATTCCTTACTTCGACTTCGAGGTTCCCACAGAGCTCGAGGGCGTAGATACCAACATCCTCGATCCCCGCGACACTTACGCTGACGCAGCTGAGTGGAACAAGAAGGCTGAGGATCTGGCTGCCCGCTTCATCAAGAACTTCAAGAAGTACGAGGGCAATGAGGCCGGTAAGGCACTTGTCGCTGCAGGTCCGAAACTCTAATAAGAGTAAAAAACCACGAAATATTCAACGGCTCCCAAGTTCGCTTGGGGGCCGTTTCGTTTTGATGTAAGTCAAAAAAGGCTGAGGAGATAGCAAATTTCTCACCCCTCACACCTCATTTCTCGCTGAAAAGCAGTACCTTTGCACCCGTAATCGTGATGATTACTTTCGTTATTCATTAGGTTAGTAGTTAAAATTTAAGGTAAAGATTATGTTATTTGATTTTCAAACAACGGTCATGTTGGCCTCTGTAGCAATGGCTACAATTCTCAGCATTATTACGCTGACAAAGACTGACATACGTTAAAAAAGAGTGCGGAGTGAGAGATTCATACCGCACTCTTTTTGCATTTAATCATATAATTTAATTTAATAAAGGTAAGAAAAATGCGGCAGTTCGGGAAATTTCGCGTACCTTTGCAACCAAAAACGAAATTGATCAGTTCGATGAGAAAGATATTCCTGGCTTGTTGGGTCATGCTGGTTGCTGTTTTTATGCTGCCGTCATGCCTGGGAAGTGATGATGACGTGGAGGTCTACGATGACGTGGCCATCACCTCATTCTCGCTTGGTACACTCAACCGCTATGTCACAGCAACTATAGATGGTAAGGACACGACATACAAGGTGTCGTATGCTGGCAGTGCCTATAAGATGGCCATTGACCAGTTGGGCTGTCGCATCTTTAATAATGACTCGCTGCCCGTGGGTACCGACGTGAAGCACGTGGTCTGCTCGCTTTCGGTACGCAATAATGCGCTGATAACGATTAAGTCGATGACCAGCGACTCGCTGACAGTCTTCTCGACGACAGATTCAATAGATTTCAGTCAGCCCCGTACGTTCCGTATCTTCTCAACCGACGGCCAGCACTACCGCGACTACGTGGTGAGTGTCAGTGCCCGACAGGTGGAGGCCGGTACGTTGCTGTGGACGGCAGTGGAAGAGGGCTCGATGCCTGAGACGGAGCTGGTGGCTGACAGCATTGACGTTTCCAACATCGATGCCGACGCATCGCTCGTGCCGACACAGTCGCTGAGCTACGTTGCCTGGACAGGTGCCAACAACATACGCTATGCCATGTGGGCCGGACTGCTGAACGAGAGCGATGAGGCCATGACGCTGTGGCGCAAAGTCTCGGATGCCGGACATGCAGGCCAATGGGTTTACATGACGTTGGACGAGAGCAACCCTTACTATCTGCCCGCGATGAAGCAAGTGGTGATAGTCTACTATGGCGGCACTCTGCTGGCAATAGGCGGCAACGGAACCATCTACCAGAGCCGTGACCAAGGAATCACTTGGAATACAAGCAGTAAGTTGGCTATGCCTGCCGGCTACACTGGCGGAACGCTGAAAGCTGTTGTCCAGGATGGTTGGCTGTGGCTTCAGGCCGGAAATAAGTGCTGGAAAGGAACGATGACGAAATAACCGCCAATGAAAAGACTGCTTGCCCTCGTCTGCATGTTCAGCGCCTTGCTGACGGTCAGTGCTCAGGATGATCCTGAGTATAGAATGGAGGTGGGCGGTGGTCTTGGGCTGGTGAGCTACCAAGGCGACTTCAACAGCAGCCTGACGGGTGGTATGCAGCCAATGGCTGCGCTGGTGGCTAAATACCGCTATAATCCCCGCATGGCACTGGGCGCCAGCATCAGCTTTGGCAAGATCAAGGGCAGTAGCCGCGATGTGAAGACGTGGTATCCGGAAACAGCCGAGGTGCCGTATAGCTTCAACAGCCAGTTGATAGACCTCACGGTGCGCTATGAATATAACTTCTGGGCCTATGGCACTGGACATGAGTTCTACGGTGCCCGTCGTGTGGCGCCGTTCATTGCTCTGGGACTGGGTCTGACCCATGCCGACGCCAAGAAAGGCGTCTTCACTGCCAATCTGCCTCTCGGCTTTGGCGTAAAAGCCAAGTTGGGCGAACGGCTGAACCTGACTGCCGAGTGGTCTATGCACTTCACAGGCAGTGACGAACTGGACGGCGTGAAGGATCCTTACGGCATCAAGAGTAGCGGCCTGTTCAAGAACACAGACTGCTTTAGCGTGTTACAAATAGCACTGACCTACGATATCTGGGCAAAATGTAAAACCTGTAACAATGATAGATAAGAATCGCATACCACAGCATATCGCCATCATCATGGACGGCAACGGACGTTGGGCCATGGAACGTGGCAAGGAGCGTAGCTACGGACACCAGGCCGGTGTCGAGGCTGTGCGCCGCATCACGTCAGAATGTACCCGTCTGGGTGTCAAATACTTGACGTTGTACACCTTCTCGACCGAGAACTGGAACCGCCCCGACGACGAGATTGCTGCTCTTATGGGACTGGTGCTCACCTCGCTCGAGGATGAGATATTCATGAAGAATAATGTGCGTTTCCGCGTCATCGGCGACGTGAAGCGACTGCCCGATGCCGTGCAGCAGAAACTGCACGAGACGGAGGAGCATACGGCCAAGAACGATGCGATGACAATGGTGGTGGCCCTGAGCTATTCAGCCCGTTGGGAGATTACCAATGCTGTGCGCCAGATTGTGACGGAGGTGAACGATTTGGAAATGCCGCTAAACAAGCTGAAGAAGCTGATGACGGGCGGCATCCGTGCTGAAGACATCACAGAGGACTTCATCAGCCAGCATCTGCAGACCTCGTTCATGCCCGACCCCGACCTGCTTATCCGTACAGGTGGCGAAGTGCGCATCTCGAACTACCTGCTGTGGCAGATAGCCTACTCGGAGCTCTACTTCTGCGACACCTACTGGCCCGACTTCGACGAGGAGGCACTGCATAAGGCCATTGAGGACTATCAGGGACGCCAGCGCCGTTTCGGCAAAACTGAAGAACAGGTGGAGAACGAGGAAAAGTAAGAAAAGTAAAAAGGTGAAAAAGTAAAAAGCAAAAGTGAAAATAGAAGCAATTACAAAATGGTTTAAGGTAACGGTAAAAGGTGTTTTACCTTTTTACCTTTTTGCCTTTTTACCTTTAAGCGTCAACGCGCAGGACGTCATCGTGAACCCCGACA
>Ga0247611_10004884_pt1 | contig 18228 bp, 9 predicted proteins | sample 177DNAGHGhighgp2_FD_192422 | JGI IMG/M metagenome (GOLD analysis project Ga0247611, IMG submission 192422) | Sheep rumen microbial communities from Palmerston North, Manawatu-Wanganui, New Zealand - 1770 DNA GHGhigh gp2 | ecosystem: Host-associated > Mammals > Digestive system > Stomach > Rumen ... | reverse complement strand
AATTTGGTTCCCTTTGAGTTCTTGTTATAGAGCGTAGCAGCGGGCTTCGATGTCTTGGTCAGGCTGTCGTTCTTGGAGTAGGGGTAAAGATCGTTCTTTTCAGTTGTCTTCGTGTAGTAGCCTTCTCTGCTGTCCCAGTACTTTGAGTCATCGTCGTTGTCGGCGTGGAAGATGGTCATGCGCTGGTGGTCGTTGGTCTTCGAGTAGCCGTATTGCTGCTGGTCTTTGGGCGTCACCTTGGTGTTGGGCGTATTGTCCTGCCAGATGCCTTGGTCGAAGTCTACGTGCGTAATCATGAGGCCCTTGGCTGGATAGCCTGCGTCCCATCCCGTCTTCTGGCGGTTCTCAATCATGTAGTACTCGTTGGGGTGCTGGTCGTTGTAGATGATGTATGTGTTGCCGTGTTCGCTCATGGATTTCAGATTCTCGACCAACACGTCTTCGCCACCCAGCACGATGGGTTCCTGCCATCCGCACATCATTTTCTCGTGGGCGGTGTAGCCGCAGGGAATGAAGGTGTCGCCGTTGTAGCTTCCGCTACACATCAGGTCAAAGCTGCCCATGCCGAACCAGCCGCTGTAGCTGGTGTCGTAGAAGTCGGGGAATCCCATACAGTGGCTGAACTCATGGCAGAAGCAGCCAATGCCCTCAATGCTGCCACTCATGGTTACCTCGTTGCTGCAGGCGTATGTGTCGATGATTACGCCGTCGAGTTGCATGCGCTTGTTGGTGGCGCTCAGTTCGTACATGTGTGGCCACACGGACTCGTCGTCGTAGCTGTCGGCCTCGCCGGTGTCGGCATAGAGCACGAACACCTGGTCCACGTAGCCGTCGCCGTCCCAGTCGTAGTCGGCAAAGTTCACTTCGGCATCAGCTTGGGTGCATGCTTCCACAATCATCTCGTCCGGGCGCAGGTCTTCCTCCGTATCTTCGTCGTTTTCGCCATAGTAGCTTCGGTTTTTCTTCAAGGTGTAAGGTCCCACCACGTCGAAATCCAGTTCGAACTGTCCGGCACTCTGATCCTTGAAGTAGTCGGCCACGCTGCCCTTGAAGCTGCCCTCCTGGTAGTTTTCCTGATTAAGGATTTTCTTGTACTTGGCCAGGTTGTTGCTGCTTTTGAATTTCACGTCGGTGTACTGCACCAGAATCACGATGCCTTTCTTCTTGCCGGTGTAGTGGGTGCGTTCGCCCATGGTAGTCTTCCGTGGAGCCAGTCTGCGCATGGCAGTGTGCTTCATCTGTGCGCGGCGCTGCATGGCCTGACGCGCAATGGCCTCGTTGTCGGCGAGGACAAAGGTGCCGTTGGCGGCAGCCGTATAGCGGGTGCCGTTTTCGGCCACCCAGAAGTGGGCGTGTTCGTCGCCGGCCAGTTGTGCGCGGACTTCCGTTCCGTCGGCCAGCTTCAGTGTGCGCCATAGGCCGGGCTTGGCAGGAATAGCCATCACAGCCATCGATGCCACGAGTAGAGATAAGGTTAAAAATAACTTTTTCATTCTTTTTTTGTTTGAGTATAATGTAAATGATTTCAATGAGTCGCTTGTACAAGCGAAAAATGGGTTGCAAAGGTACGAAAAAAACGCGGAACAACCTTCCTTTCATGGACTCTTTTACAATGTTTTAACCTCGCAAGTCGGGTCGCCGGCCATCAGCAGCCTTTGCGTGCCGCAGAGGGAGCTTCAGCTGCGGGTGGTCTGCAGGCCGTCATCGCTGAGTTGCATGTCTACAAAGCGGGCGTTGGCGTTGAGACGGTTCTCGCTGAGAATCTGCCTGATGCGCAAGGCGGCCTCGGGATCCTTGGCCACCATGTAGAGGTAGCCGCCGCCACCAGCGCCGGGCAACTTGTAGCCCAGGCACAGGTCGTCGACGAGGTGTGTGAGCCTGGCCACATCGGGCGGGTTGGTGCCGCTGTCTATCTGCTGGTTCTGTTGCCACGACTTGGCCACGAGCCGTCCCATCTGGGTGAAGTCCTGCCGTTGAATAGCCTCGTACATGGCCAGTGCATGCTGCCGCATCTGTCCGAGCAGCTGCAGTTGGTCACGGTCGTTGAGGAACATGCGGCGCACTATCTCGGCCAGAATCTGCTTGGCGGTGCGGGTGATTCCGGTGTAGTAGAGCAGGTGGCACTGCCGGTATTCAGGGCGTGTGTAGAGTGTGGTTGGCAGCCACTTCACCTGTGGATGCTGCTCAAAGCCACGTCCCGTCTGCAGCAGCTTCACGCCTCCCAGCAGACCGCCGAACTGGTCTTGCCAGCCGCCGCCGGTGGTGAGCAGTTGTTCCAGCAGCAGTGTGCGGTAGCCCAGTTCGCTTTTGTCCCAGCCCAGTCCGCAGAAGTCGCTGAGAGCAGCCAGTACGGTGGCGGCGAGAATGGAGCTGGTGCCCAGGCCGCTGCCGGCAGGAATGGCCGAGAACAGCGTCAGTTCGATGCCGGCTCCGAACTGATCTATCTGTTGCCTGAGCGAGGAGAAGCGCTGGCAGGAGAACTGTGGCAGAAAGCCTGCCAGGGCCAGGGCAGCCTTGGGAATGGAGAAGGGCGAGCCCACTTTGTTGAATTGTGCCAGCTGCTCGTAGGTCTCAATGACCTCGGTAGCGCCCAGATCAATGCTGCGCAGCGTGATCTGCGGCAGTCGTGATGGCTTGACGTAGGCCTGCAGTGGCGGCTGGCCGTTGAGCTCGATGGCCAGGTTCACCACGTTGCCGCCTTCAAGCAGACAGTAGGGCGGGGTGTCAGTCCAGCCGCCTGCAATGTCGATGCGCACGGGACTGCGTGACCACACAATCTGGTCGTGACACACTGAGAGCGTCGATGGCGATGGCTGGAACGGAATATGCGAGCAGAGCCCTTCGCGCAGCAGGGCAAAGGCCTGTTGGCTGTTGCCCCGGAACATAGCGTCGTGGATGCGCGTCATCAGTGGAGCGTCGGTAGGCAGCGGTGCGGGCATGGCTATGCCGTGGGCGGCAAACTGGTCTGCAGCATCGTTCAGGTCAAGTTGGTAGAACACTGAGTGCTGCCAGTTGCGTGCCAGTGCCGGCCAGTTCTGGCAGCGAAACGCCTCGCGCTGTGCGAAAAGGCGGTCGAGCCGCGCTTTGGCCGAAAGCTGTTCGGCACTCAGGAGCATCGGGGCTTCCGTCTCCGGGCATAAGGCAGCAGCGTCTTGCTCCAGTGCGGCACGAAGATCCTTGGCTTCCAGTACCGGGAACTGCGGGCGTTGTTGCTCCTCGCCGTCGAAACGGTCGTCAATATGATAGCGCCGCACGGCATACTGGGTGTCGCCCACGGGCACCACGTCGATGCACTGGCCTGGCTGCAGGGCGATGTGCCAGTCGTTCTGTGGCATGCCGGTCACGATGTTGTCGTGAGTCAACTTCCAGTGGGGGCCTATGTGGCTGTTTTCAATCCAGATGTTGCTGTTGGCTGGTGTGAAGGCGATCTCGGTCACGGCGTTCTGAACGTAGATGCTGGGGTGGGGCTTCCGGTCCAGATGCATGATTTCGCGCTGGTCGCTCACCACGTTCTGCAGGCGCAGCGTCGACGAAATCATCTCGCGCGAGGTGCCGAAGTGGTAGAACTCGCCACCCGGCAGGGGCAGGATGGCCACCGTGAGCTGCTTCAGCAGCGGGTCGTCGATCTGCGGGTCGGTGCCCAGTGCGCGGCCGAAGTCGCTATACAGGTCATAGAACCTCAATGCAGGTTGCTTGCCCGGCGTGAGCAGTGTGCTTTCCGATGTACTTTCCGGGTCGTGGGAGTCGAGGCTTCTCTCCGTCAGCAGCTGGACAGCGCGGTCGCTGAGCAGCCAGATGCCGATGTCGGTCAGGAAGAAATGGTCGCGCTGCAGCTCATGCAGCTGTTCTGTCGACGGCTTCTGCAGCATTTTCTTCAGGATGTGGGGCGTGCGGCGGTCGCTGACGAATACGCCGTGGTTGCGGGCTACGGAGGCGTCGAGCCAAAGACCATAGCACACGACGTCGGCATCGGGAATGGGCTGCAGGGGCTGTGTGGCACGTACCATCACATCGCCGCTGACCACCATGGTGTGGAGCGTGGCAGGGGCGGCCTGCATCATCTGCTCGTAGAGGGGCAGCTGCAGCGACAATAAATCCTGCGAAAGCCGTTGGCCGCGGCTCCAGCGGAACACGGGGATGGGGGCCAGGATCTTTCCCGACGGGGCGTATGAAGGCAGCCTGCGGCTCTGTCCGCCGGCATGCAGCAGTATGCGTTTCTCTTTCTTTAGCCAGGAGCTGAAGTCGCCGCATTCTGCCTTGCTCTCCATGCTTTGCAGAAACGCCTGCCAAAGCAGCCAAACGGTGCCGCCTCCGCTGCCTACCCGGTGGCCTTCCGGGTCGCTGCAACAGAAGTATTCTGCCTGTGGCAGATGGGTTATCTGGTGGAATATCGTGTTGCCTTCTGTGTCTTTTCGCACGAGGTTTGGGGGTAGTGACAGTAGCTTCTTCATGCTCTTTGTGCTTTTTTACGTGGCAAAATTAATAAAATTCGCGCAAAAAGAGCCTTTTCTGAGGATTTTATTGTAAATTTGCGCCGAATAATCTAAATAACGAACTTACCAAGATGAAAATCAGTTTCAACACATCTGCCATATTGAGCAAGAACGGCGTGAGTTTTCTGGTGCCCTTCGTGCTGATTACTTCGTGTTTTGCCCTTTGGGGATTTGCCAACGACATGACGGGTCCCATCGTGAAGGCTTTCTCTAAGATATTCCGCATGAGTGCCACCGAGGGTGCACTGGTGCAGGTGGCCTTCTATTTGGGCTACTTTGCCATGGCATTCCCCGCCGCATTGTTCATCCAGCGCTATTCGTTCAAGGCAGGCGTGCAGCTGGGACTGACGCTCTTTGCCATCGGGTCGCTGCTGTTCCTTCCGGCCAAGATGCTGGGTTTCTACTATCCCTTCCTGCTGGCCTATTTCATCCTGACGTGCGGTTTGTCGTTCTTAGAGACTTCGTGCAACCCCTACATCTATTGTATGGGTACGGAGGATACTGCCACTCAGCGACTGAACCTGGCCCAGGCGTTCAATCCTATCGGAGCCCTGCTGGGCATGTATATTGTCATGGAGTTCGTACAGAAGGAAATGAGCCCCATGACCACGCAGCAACGCTATGAGCTCAACGACATGCAGTTCAACCTGCTGAAGGACCATGACCTGAGCGTGCTTATAGGCCCCTATCTGGGACTCGGCCTGATGACGATTCTGCTGCTCTTGCTCATTCGCTTCACGAAAATGCCCAAGGCCAGCGACACGGCTACGGGCAAGAGCATAGGAACGGCTATGCGCGAGTTGTTCAGAATCAGCAATTACCGCAACGGCGTGCTGGCGCAGTTCTTCTATGTGGGCGCACAGGTCACGTGCTGGACCTTTATCATTCAATATGGTACACGCGTATTCATGGCCGAGGGCATGCAGGAGAAGGCCGCCGAGATCCTGTCGCAGAAGTACAACATCCTGGCCATGACACTTTTCACCGTGTTCCGCTTCATCTGTACATGGTTTCTGAAATACATCCAGCCAGGCCGGCTGCTCTCCGTGCTGGCCATCCTGGCTATAGCTTTCACGGGCGGGGCTATTCTCTTCCCCGACCGCAACGGCCTGTATTGCCTGGTGTGCGTGTCGGCGTGCATGTCGCTCATGTTTCCCACTATCTACGGCATTGCCTGCGTGGGGTGGGCGAGAATGTGAAGTTTGCTGGTGCGGGCCTGATCATGGCCATTCTCGGTGGCTCGTTCTTCCCGCCTATACAGGCCCTGATCATTGATTCCAACATCAGCTGGTTAGGACTGTCGTCTACCAACCTTTCGTTCTTCGTTCCCTTTGTGTGCTTCTTCGTCGTGGCCTTCTACGGTCATCAGGCCTACGTGAACCACCACATCCTGCATCGGGTGTAACCGGCGGGACGATTATCTAATGACAATCTAATGATAACGACTATGACAAAGCTATTGAACAAAATAGGTTTAGGCCATTTGCATCGGCTGTCGGTGCTTATTGCTGTTGTTCTGAGCGCGGGTGCTCTGACAAGTCATGCACAGATCAGTATCAATTCCGAGAACTTCCCCGACGATAATTTCCGCAACTATCTGTTGGAGCAGTCCTACGGAAAGGATGGCATACTGACAGAGGACGAAATAAAAGTCATAAATTTTTTAAATATAGATAGTAAAGAGATTGGCAGTCTTATAGGTATTGAGCATTTCACTGCATTGACCTATTTGGATTGCCGTTCTAATCAACTGACGTCGTTAGACGTGTCGAAGAACATGGCAATGACAAGATTGGATTGCTATGATAATCAGCTGACGTCTTTAGACGTGTCGAAGAACACGGCATTGATCCAGTTGCATTGCTCTAATAATCAGCTGACGTCGTTGGACGTGTCGAAAAATACGACATTGACCAATTTAGCTTGCAGTTATAATCAGCTGATGTCGTTAGATGTGTCGAAGAACACGGCATTGACCGGATTGTATTGCGAACGTAATAAGTTGACGTCTTTAGACGTTTCGAAGAACATGGCATTGACCGAGTTGCAATGCCATTCCAATCAGCTGACGTCTTTAGACGTGTCGAAGAACACGGCATTGACTTATTTGGAGTGTGGCTCAAATCAACTGACGTCTTTAGACGTGTCGAAGAACGCGGCAATGACAAGATTGGATTGCTATGATAATCAGCTGACGTCTTTAGACGTGTCGAAGAATACTGCACTGACCATTTTTGAGTGCGGTTCGAATCTGCTGACATGCTTAGACGTGTCGAAGAACGCGGCATTGGATTATTTGAATTGCTATAATAATCAGCTGACGTCGTTAGACGTGTCGAAGAACACTGCATTGGGCGTATTGTTATGCCATCATAATCATCTGGCATCTTTGGACGTGTCGAAGAACACGGCATTGGCCAATTTGTTTATCTATGGCAATCAGATCAAAGGCAGTGACATGGATGCACTCATCAGTAGTCTCCCCACGAACACTACCAGCGAAACGAAACTTTTCCGCGTTGTGCTTCTTAAGGAAGAAACAAATGGCAATGACTGTACTAAGGGGCAGGCAGCAGCTGTCAAGGCAAAAGGATGGACTCCACAATATTATGATACGAACGAGAAGGCTTGGACGGAATATGAGGGCAGAGAAGCGATGGTCATTCATATTGATTCCGAAAACTTCCCCGACGAGAACTTCCGCAACTATCTGTTGGAGCAATCCTACGGAAAGGACGCCATTCTGACAGAGGAAGAAATCAGAGACATAAAGAAGCTTTCTGTAAGTAGCAAGAAGATAGGTAGTCTTAAAGGTGTTGAATTCTTCACGGCGTTGACCGAATTGTATTGCTATAATAATCAGCTGACGTCGTTAGATGTGTCGAAAAACACGGCATTGACCCATTTGTATTGCGATAATAACCAGCTGACGTCGTTAGACGTTTCGAAGAACACGGCATTGACTTGGTTGTTTTGCGAAAGAAATCAACTGACCTCCCTAGACTTATCGAAGAACTTGGCACTGGCCTATTTGGAGTGCCGTTTTAATCAGCTGACGTCCTTAGACGTGTCGAAGAACACGGCGTTGACCTGGTTGTCTTGCGGCTGTAATCAGCTGACTTCCTTAGACTTGTCGAAGAACATAGCATTGACCCAACTGGGTTGCTATATTAATCTGCTGAAGACCTTAGACGTGTCGAAGAACACGGCATTGACCGAATTGATGTTCTATGGGAATCAGATCAAAGACAGTGACATGGATGCACTCATCAGCAGTCTCCCTACGAACACTACCGGCGAAACGAGGACTTTCCGCGTTTTGTATCTGAAGGATGATAATAGTGGCAATGACTGTACCAAGCAGCAGGCAGCAGCCGTCAAGGCAAAAGGATGGACTCCACAGTATTATGATGAGGTTAAACAGGCTTGGACGGAATATGAGGGCAGAGAGGCGAAAGTCATTCATATTGATTCCGAGAACTTCCCCGACGATAATTTCCGCAACTATCTGTTGGAGCAATCCTACGGAATGGACGCCATACTCATAGAGGAAGAAATCAAAGGTATAACATTCCTTTATGTAAATAGCAAAAAGATTAGCAGTCTTAAAGGTATTGAGTATCTCACGGCATTGACCAGATTGTCATGCTATGGTAATCAGCTGACGTCTTTAGACGTGTCGAAGAACACGGCATTGACCGAATTGTACTGCGATATTAATCAGCTGACGTCTTTAGACGTGTCGAAGAACACGGCACTGACCAAATTGAATTGTGCAGCCAATCAGCTGACGTCTTTAGACGTGTCGAAGAACACGGCATTGACCATGTTGCGCTGCTATAATAATCAGCTGACGTCTTTAGACGTGTCAAAGAACACGGCGTTGACCGAATTGTCTTGCTCTCATAATCAGCTGTCTTTAGACGTGTTGAAGAACACAGCATTGGCCACTTTGCAATTGTCTAAAAATCAGATCAAAGGAAGTGCCATGGATGCACTCATCAGCAGTCTCCCTGTGAACACTACCAGTGAAACGAGACATTTTCGCGTCGTAGAATCCAAGGATGAAACTGGTTTCAATGAATGCACAAAGGAGCAAGCAACGGCTGTCAAGTCAAAAGGATGGACTCCACAGTATTATGACACGAACGAGAGGGATTGGATGGAATATGAGGGCAGAGACGTGCTGACGCAGATAGAGTCCGTACAATTGACCGGGCAAGATGCTCCTGTATTCTCCCTTTCCGGCCAGCGGCTTGCCGCTCCTAAGAAGGGCGTGAACATTGTTGGCGGGAAGAAGGTGGTCGTCTGGTAGCGACTGTTGTAAACAGAAATAATCTGAGGCAGCGACAACGGGACAGAGGCCGTTCGTCGCTGCCTTTTTTGCCACAAGATGTGGAAAATTCGCTTTTTTCTTGGCGGTGTCGGAAAAAGTGCCTATCTTTGTGGCAGGTTTAGGAATCATAAGAAGCTATGGGAATGAACAGATACATACGTTTCGACTGGGCTGCAAAGTACATGCTCCGCAACAAGGCCGACTTTGCCATCTTCGAAGGCCTCATCTCCGTGCTGGTCAAGGACAAGGTGACCATCGTGGAGCTGCTCGACACGGAGTCGAACAAGGAGACGAAGGATGACAAGTATAATCGCGTGGACATCAAGGCCAAGAACTCGAAAGGCGAGATCATCCTGGTGGAGATCCAGCAGACGCGCGAGCACGACTACCTGCAGCGCATGATCTACGGTGTGGCAAAGACCATTACCGAACACATGAGCAGCGGCCAGCGCTACGAGAACGTGAAGAAGGTGTTCAGCATCAACATCCTCTACTTCAACCTTGGCGAGGGCGAGGACTATCTATATCACGGGCAGACAACACTGAAGGGCGTGCATACCGCCGACAGCCTGAAACTGACCGACTATGAGCGTGACGACCTGCAGGTGCTGTCGCCGGAGCAGGTGTTCCCCGAGTATTTCGTCATCCGCGTCAACGTGTTCGACAAGGATACCATCGACAGCTGGTTGGAGGAGTGGATGGACTACCTGAAGAACGAACGCATCCGCCCCGACACCACGGCTCCCGGTTTGCAGGAGGCCCGCCAGCGCCTCGACTTGCTGATGATGAGCGACAAGGAGCGTCGGCAATATGAGCATGACATAGACACGCTGGTGCGCGACACCGACGTGATGAGGACGCAGCTCTTAGAGGCTGAGATAAAAGGTCGCAAGAAAGGTGAGGCGATAGGCCGTGCCGAGGGACTTGAAAAGGGACGTGCTGAGGGACGTGCTGAGGGACGTGCTGAGGGACGTGCTGAGGGACGTGCTGAGGGACGTGCTGAGGGTATTGAGCAAGCCAAACGTGAAGATGCCCTCCGCATGAAGGATGACGGCATGCCCGCAGAACTGATAGCCAAATACACAGGCCTTGACGTAGAGACCGTCAATAGCTTATAGACTATTTATATATAATTAAGGTGTAACTCTTTAATAATACCAACAACTATGACATAGCGACAAACGAAACGGGAACGTAGTGTGGTGCCAGGCGCCGCCCGCCCAAGGGGACTTTAACTCAATTACTAACCTAATAGGAATTGTGCGTTGCCCCCGTCCGCAGTCTTTTTAGATACTTGAGCTTTCTGCTCTTGTCTCTCTCAATTCGAATACCGCCAAGATTCACACCGAGGGCAAGCAGTTCAGAAGGTTCACGTCCGTTGGGCGTGAACTGTTCTTGCTTGTTTAGTTGCATGGTCACTTGGCGGTAACCAAAGATTGAGAATAAGCAATCGGATGGTTGACGCCCTTTTCTTATTCTCAAAAAACAAGCAACATGAGTAAACAATTGACTCGATTATTCTTTTTGATCATGGTGTCTTTATTCTGTCATCCTGCATATTCTGGAACGGGTGACACATATTATATGGATGACATCATTGTTACTTCAAATGTCCAGACAATTACTATTTCTGTCCCAGATAAGTGGCAAAGCTACTATTACTCCCATAATGGGTTTGATGGTTTTACCTGGAGTGTTTTGTCCAATAATGGAGCGGTTTATTTTGTTTCCTCAACATCAGGTACATCTTGTACCATAACTGTAAAAGCCAATTTGTTAAATGGAAATGACAAACTTTATTGCCATTTTGGCTATTGGCTGGGAGGGGTAACACCATATTTCACTGAATTAATTTGGAAAATCAAGAAAGGAACCATACCAATTCCTGTTGAGGATATTAAACTGGACAATTCTTCGGTTTCATTGTTGGTAGGAGAAGAAAAACAACTGACCGCGACCGTATTACCCAGTAATGCTACGAACAAGAGCGTCACTTGGTCATCAGACAAAACAAGTGTAGCAACTATTAGCAGCAGTGGCCTGATAACTGCAGTAGGTACTGGCAGTGCCAAGATTCTTTGTAAGGCAAATGACAATAGCGGTGTGAAGGCTGAATGCTATGTTGATGTGGCACCCAGTGAGTTCACCTCTACGACAGTGGAAGGGGTTGAGGTGCTTTTCCATATTTTGGACAGGTCTGAAATGACTTGTGCCGTAGGTGGTTATGACTCTTATGGTAGTTCTAAAAATGCGATAGACAAAAACACCGAGGGAACAGTAACTATTCCAGAAAAAGTCAATGGATATAGGGTCGTTGAGATTTTGGGAAGCGCTTTTTCAAATTGCGAATCTGTTAACACTATAAACTTGCCGAGTAGTGTAACCGCCATTGGAAATTACGCTTTCTATTATTGCCAGTCGCTAACGACAATTACGGGTACGGAAAATCTGGAATACATAGGGTATAGGAGCTTTTATGATACACCTTGGCTTAAATCATTCGATGACGGTCCGGTCTATATAGGAAAGGTGTTGTATACATATAATGGCAATATCTCTGAGGATATTACGTTGGATGTGAAAGAAGGTACTACCTGCATTTCCGGTGGTGGATTATATATGAACCACATTGTTGGAATCAACATACCCAAAAGCGTGAAATATGTGGGGTCGTCAAAAGACGATACCTATTTTTCTCCATTCTATTATAGTGGGCTGGTATCTAAAGAGGGACTTTCTTCCATTACGGTAGCTTCTGGTAATGAGGTTTATGATTCACGAGGGGGGTGTAATGCAGTCATTGAGAAAAATACCAATAAGCTCGTAGCAGGATGCAGGGCGAGCATCATACCAAACGATGTCATTACGATTGGAGAACGCTCATTTGATGGTATTCCGGTTGAAAGCATAGTAATACCAGACAATGTAAAAACGATTGAGAATGGAGCCTTTGATCGTTTTTACGGGAGAGATATTGTCATCGGTGCTGGTGTTGAGTCTATACACCCACATGCATTCTTGAATACCTCAGAAAAGCTAAGATATATCAAGGTGTCATCGGGAAACACTCATTATGACTCTCGAAATAACTGTAATGCCATCATAGAAACGGCGACTAACAAGCTGATACTGGGAGGACCAAGTACTGTCATTCCTTCAACCGTGAAGACCATTGGCGAGAGTGCCTTTAGTTATTGTGCCTCCGCTTTGGTTATACCAGATGGTGTAGAAACCTTGGAGAGGAATAATTTTAACAACTTGAAAACACTGACAATAGGAAAAGGCTTAAAAGACATTCTGCCCTATGTTATCCACAACAATCGGATTTCGATCATTCATGCTTCTTCGCCTACTCCTAATACAAGCTACGAAAATGCATTTGGTTACTGTTATGACAATACTACGCTGGTCGTTCCTGTAGGTAGCAAATCAAAATACCAAAGTGCAAAAGGATGGGATAAGTTCAAGAATATCATAGAAAGCAATGGTCATGTGGATGGGGATGCCTTCATAGCCGAGACTATTGAGGGTTACCCTCTTGAGTATAGAGTTATAAGCGAATCAGCGAAGACTTGTGAACTTGTCAAACCACTCTATAAAGATGACATAATTGGGACTATTACCATTCCGGCAACAGCAGAAGGCTACCAAGTGATTTCTATTGGCTCCCAAGCTTTTCAGAGCTGTAAGTCTCTTGAAACTATTGCAGGAGGAAAGAATGTTGAAGCTGTTGGAATAGATGCTTTTGGGGGAACAACATGGTATAACAATCTGCCTGAAGGAGCAACGTATTTAGGGAAGGTACTAATGAAATATGTAGACACCCCGTCTTCTGGTATTCTCAATATCAAGGATGGCACTACGTGTATTTATTATGTATGTTATGGACATGTGAATAAGCTGAAATTTGTCAGAATACCAGAAAGTGTAAAGCTGATAAATGATTATGCCCTCCAATATTGTTCGAACTTAGTCGGCATTATCTCCATGATAAAAGAGCCGTTTGAAATAAATGCCAAGGTATTTAATAACTCGCACTTTACTAATGCAACACTCTATGTTCCCTCAGGTACGAAGGCTCGCTACCAAGCAACTGAAGGATGGAACAAATTCCAGAATATTGTTGAAGGTGAGCCAGTATTTGTAACGGCAATCACACTCAACAAGACATCGATCTCACTAATTACTGAACAAGAAGAGGTGTTAAGCGCTACTGTGAAACCAGATGACGCTACGGATAAGACCGTTGTATGGTCATCAAGTAACACGAAAGTCGCAACCGTTAACCGCGAAGGAAAGGTAACAGCCATTGCTGCTGGCACGGCTATCATCACTTGTTCTGCTAACGACGGGAGTGGAGTGAAGGCTACTTGTGAGGTTACTGTGACATCTGTTGTAAAGAGCATCGAGCTGCCGGCAACAATGACGGTAGCTGCTGGTCAGACGGTTACGCTCACGCCGACGATAACACCTGCTGGTGCCGAGACTACGCTGACGTGGAGCTCGGACGATGAGACCATCGCGATGGTCAACAGCGAGGGCGTGGTGACTGGCGTGAAGAAAGGACAGACGTTCATCAACGTGGAAACGGACAATGGTAAGACGGCCTATTGCAAACTGACGGTAGTGCCAGGAGAGCCTGTCTCGATAACGCTGCCGAAGAGCACGACACTGCATGTCGGTGAGACCGTCACGCTGACGCCGACAATTACTCCCGAAGATGCCGAGACCACACTGACGTGGAAGAGTGACGACGAAACAATACTGCGGGTAAGTGCTGACGGCGTGCTGACAGGCGTTGCCGAGGGCTTGGCCATAGTCACCGTCACGACGTCGAACGGAATAACCTCGAATGCCTGCAAGGTGAAGGTGGAACCTGACCCCTCTGGCATCAGCGACGTACAGACGGCAGACAAGGCCGCATCAGTCTACTCACTCTCCGGCCAGCGCCTTGCTGCTCCGAAGAAGGGCATCAACATTGTTGGTGGCCACAAAGTCATCGTCAAGTAGCAGTAACAATGATCTAATCCTCACGGGGTGGGACTGTACAGACGGTCTCACCTCATGTTTTTATCTGCCTACGTGATCGGATGCTCGCGAATAGTTCACGATTTGCCGCAAAATGGCTTCATGATTTGCCGCAAAACGCCCCTGCAATTTGCCGCAAAATGGCTTGTATTTTGCGGCAAAATGCATCACGATTTGCGGCAAATCGCATCCCATTTTGCCGCAAAATGCAGGACAATTTGCCGCAAAATGCAAGCCGTTACCACAAAGGCCATCGGTCAAATAGTTAAAAAAGATAGAGCTGACGATAAAAAACTGGCTATAGCCTTGGCGGGAATCGTTTCTTTTTCGTAACTTTGCAGGCAAATTCAAAACAAAAGCGACAACACACGGGGCCGTATTGGTTCGATCGGGATACTCATCAAATAACGCGTGAAAACCGGGACGTCTTCTCTTGCCAATGGCGGGCCGCTACCCAAGCGTCCGTGGAAGTGTATACACTCCAACAGACAGATGCCGGCGGATTACAAAGACAGAGAGCTCCCACAACCTGTGATAAAGGAGTTTTCATCACATCACCTTTACGGCCCCTTTTTTTCCTTTCACAACATGTTTTCCGGAATCATCGAAGAGTTTGCTACCGTCGTAGCCATCAACAAAGACAGAGACAACATTGACTTCACGCTGACGTGCAGCTTCACCAACGAACTGAAGATTGACCAGAGCGTGGCCCACAACGGGGTGTGCCTCACCGTGGTGAGCATAGAGGGCGACCGGTATGTGGTGACCGCCATGAAGGAAACCCTTGACCGTACCAACCTGGGACTGCTGAAGGTGGGCGACAAGGTCAACGTGGAGCGCTCGATGCTGATGAACGGGCGCTTGGACGGCCACATCGTGCAGGGCCACGTGGATCAGACTGCCGTTTGTACGAAGACCGCTGATGCCAACGGCTCTACCTACTTCACCTTTGAGTATCCGGAAAACAGGGAAATGGCCCGCAAGGGCTACTTCACCGTGGACAAAGGCTCTGTCACCGTGAACGGCGTCTCGCTTACTGTCTGCAACCCCACGGCCTCGTCATTCCAGGTGGCCATCATCCCCTACACCATGGAGCACACCAACTTCCAGGACATCGGCGTGGGAAGCGTGGTGAATCTGGAGTTCGACATCCTGGGCAAGTACATTGCACGGCTGCAGCAACTGTAGGCGGGCCATCGTGGCTTGCGGCCGCAGGAACGCAAGCATTCCAAAGAACAATATAGGAAAAAATGGGACTCGATGCTCTCACAGCGTCGAGTCCCTTGCTTACTTCAGGAAATAACCTCAAATTTATCGGATGAACAGCAGCTCACGATACTTTGGCAACGGCCAAAGTGAGTCATCGACGATGAGTTCGAGCTTGTCAATCTCGTAGCGGATGGTGTCAAGCTTCGGCTCCACCGAGTCGTGGTAGGCAATGGCCTTCTGGTGCTCGTCCTCGATCTTGTTGGCCAGCTTACGGGCATTGACTAAGTCTTCCACACCTTTTTCGATGGCAGAGGTGCGCTCGGCAATCTCCTCGATAATCTTGAGGTTGCGGGCGTTGAGCTTCTCGGCCTTGTCGAGAGGGAAGACTGTAGAGACACTGTCCACATTCTTCAGCAGGGCGCTCTGGTAGCGGGTGGCCACGGGGATGATGTGGTTCATCGAGAGGTCGCCCAGCACGCGGGCCTCAATCTGAATCTTCTTGGTGTAGGTCTCCCACTTCACCTCGTTGCGGGCCTCAAGCTCTTTCTTGGTCATTACGCCTAAGCTCTCGAACATCTGGATGCTCTCAGGATCGAGATAACGCTCGAAGATGACAGGACACGACTTCTCTACGTCCAGACCGCGCTTTTCAGCCTCAGCCACCCACTCGTCGCTGTAGCCGTTGCCGTCGAAGCGGATGGGCTTGCAGGTCTTGATGTCGTCGCGCAGCACGTCGATGATGGCGTGGAACGTAGCGCTGTGACCAGTGCCTGCGAGTTTCTTCTCGAACTCAGGAATCTTGGCGTCAACGCGCTTCTTGAAGTCAACGAGGGCCTCGGCCACGGCACTGTTCAGGGCTATCATCGCGCTGGCGCAGTTGGCCTCGCTGCCCACGGCACGGAACTCGAAGCGGTTGCCGGTGAAGGCGAAGGGCGACGTGCGGTTGCGGTCGGTGTTGTCGATGAACAGCTCGGGAATCTCGGGGATGTCCATCTTCAGACCCTGCTTACCGGCCATGGCGAGGATGTCGTCCACGTCGGCCTTCTCGATGTGGTCGAGCAGCTCACTGACCTGCTTGCCAAGGAACGACGAAACGATGGCGGGAGGTGCCTCGTTGGCACCCAGACGGTGGGCGTTGGTAGCCGACATGATGCTGGCTTTCAGCAGTCCGTTGTGCTTATACACACCCATCAGCGTCTCAACAATGAAGGTAGCGAAGCGCAGGTTCTGCTCAGCGGTCTTGCCGGGAGCATGCAGCAGCACGCCCGTATCGGTCGAGAGCGACCAGTTATTGTGCTTACCGCTTCCGTTGATGCCTGCGAAGGGCTTTTCGTGGAGCAGCACGCGGAAACCGTGCTTGCGGGCCACCTTTTTCATCACCGACATGAGCAGCATGTTGTGGTCAACAGCAAGGTTCGTCTCCTCGAAGATGGGTGCCAACTCAAACTGGTTGGGAGCCACCTCATTGTGGCGGGTCTTGCAGGGGATGCCCAGTTCCAGTGCCTCTATCTCCAACTCGCGCATAAAGGCAGCGACGCGCTCGGGGATAGCACCGAAGTAGTGGTCATCCATCTGCTGGTTCTTGGCCGAGTCGTGGCCCATCAGCGTGCGACCCGTCAGCAGCAGGTCGGGACGGGCTGCATAGAGACCTTCGTCCACGAGGAAATACTCCTGCTCCCAGCCGAGATTCGAAGTGACCTTCTTCACAGCGGGGTCGAAGTAGTGGCAGACATCCACTGCGGCGACGTTCACAGCGTGCAGGGCGCGCAGCAACGGTGCCTTGTAGTCAAGAGCCTCACCGCTATAGGAGATGAAGACGGTGGGGATACACAGCGTGTCGTCGATGATGAACACGGGCGAAGTGGGATCCCAAGCCGAGTAGCCACGGGCCTCGAAGGTCGAGCGGATGCCACCAGAAGGGAACGACGAGGCGTCTGGCTCCTGCTGGACGAGCAGCTTGCCGGTGAACTCCTCCACCATGCCGCCCTTGCCGTCGTGCTCGATGAACGAGTCGTGCTTCTCGGCAGTACCTTCTGTCAGCGGCTGGAACCAGTGAGTATAGTGCGTAACGCCGTTCTCGGTAGCCCACTGCTTCATGCCCTCGGCCACTGCATCGGCAATCTTTCGATCCAGACGTGCGCCGTTGTCCATCACGTCGATCATCTTCTCGTACACGTCCTTGGGCAGGTACTTGTACATCTTTTCACGGTTGAAGACCTTCTTGCCGAAATACTTCGCGGGTCTCTCCTCTGGTGCTTTTACGTCGAGGGGCTTCTTCTTGAATGCCTCGCCGACAACCTGAAATCTTAATGCTTCCATAATCTTTTAATGTTAGTTTTACGATATTGTTAGATAATAAATAATGTTCATAAATACGCTGCTACAATCCTCTCTTCCGTCTTTGCAGGACGGAAGAGAGGGGGCACCTGGAAAGATTATGGTTGCAGCGTAAAACCTAGAACCAGGTATGCTTTCTGTGAACAGGGGTTTGCGGCAACCTGTGCAAAGACAGGAATGCTGAAAGTGTCGGTCACCTTGATGTCCTTTGTCGCCTTCAGAGCAAGATTGGTGACAGAGAATCCGTTGGTGCCGTAGAAGTCGGTAGCGAAGGGGACAGCTCCGACCGTAGCTGTCCAGTCGACCGCAGCAAGCTTGAATGGGACATTGGCCTCAACGTAACTGCTGTAGGCCCGTTTGCCGTCCTTGTTCAGCCCGTCGTTGCCGGCGACGTTCGTGTACCACTGCAACGAGGCCAGTCCGAAGTCGTAGCCGATGGTGGCCTCAAACACGTGGTTCGTGCCGTGGGCGTCATACTTGAAATAGCGGTTCTGTGGATCCTGTCCGGCATTGAACCAATAGTCCGTGATGCCGATGTTGAAGCCGCCTATCGAATAGGCCAGGGTCAGGTCGAACTCCTTCGTGTCGGCCGGGTCGACGATGCCGTAACTGCCCCAGGCAGACAGCGAAAGACCTTTATACCCCACGCCGAGTGTCGGCTGGATGGCAGCGCTTCCCAAATCCTGACCACGCCAGATATAACCACTTACGATATCTCCACTAATCGTTGTCTCTACTTCCTGTGCCTCAATGGCCGTCGCTCCACAGAGCAACATCAATCCTAAAACTATCTTTTTCATACTCTTTACTTTTTTCCTTTTTTAC
>Ga0247611_10004883_pt1 | contig 18229 bp, 18 predicted proteins | sample 177DNAGHGhighgp2_FD_192422 | JGI IMG/M metagenome (GOLD analysis project Ga0247611, IMG submission 192422) | Sheep rumen microbial communities from Palmerston North, Manawatu-Wanganui, New Zealand - 1770 DNA GHGhigh gp2 | ecosystem: Host-associated > Mammals > Digestive system > Stomach > Rumen... | reverse complement strand
TTAGCCGATATGGCGTTAGTCGCGTCGCGTGCATATATGGTGATAAGACCGTTATTGCCGTCATCGTGAATGTCAATAGGAGTGTGGAATGTCAGTGAGAACTCACCGTCCACCACGTTGCATGTGCCACTGAAGAGCTTGGAGTCATAATCCTGGAACGTGAATACTGTTGTGGCGTCAGTCTGGTCCCTGCATGTTATGGTCTGCTCGCTGTCCTTTACCGTTATTCTTGCCGTACCGTTAAAGTTCTTCGCATCATTACCCTGTCTGTCGGTTATATGTCCCTTGACGGTTACTATGCTATTGCCCTTTATCGATACAATGTTTTCATCCTCAGCCGACAGGTACTGTCCGTCTATCTCGTCCACTACAGCCTTGTATTGCGGCAGTGCCAGTCTCATGGCAGGGTCGCCGAGCAACTGGTAGTGGTGCTTGTTTATCGTTATGTCGGTACCCACGCTGGCATCAGTTCCTTCTATGAGGCTGTTTTTAGAGCGTCGCAGGGCTTCGCCTATGGTCACAGGCTGGTCGTCATCATCAAATGACAATACATATCTCATGAAGTACTTATTGATACGAGAGTTCATCTCCTCAAGCACTGTTCCTGCCGTACCCACGAAAGCCACGGCGGCGCCGTCAGCGTTGAGTATGGCGGTCTTGCCTATGTTGTCGGTAAGTGAAGAGAAAGGCATCGTCTCACAGGCGGCGGTAAACCACAGAGGGTAGTTGTCGCAGCGCATGTTCTTGAAGTCCGCAAGCAACAGCATCTTCTCGTCAGCCAACTGAGTCTCAGAGGCGTGTCCGCCATAGTTCATTACCAGTGCTCCGTTGGCTATCTGTTTGTTTACCAACGTCTCAACGTCAGCATATTGCTCTCCGGTAGATGTCTGTGTCTTCTCGTATGCGTCAAACATCACCTTCTTTATTTCATAGCCAGGGAACATCTTCCTGATGTCGTCTGCATTTGCGTTGATGTTGCGCATATGGCTGTTGTTGTCGCTGTCATCGCCTATGAACATCATCTCGTTCTGCCATGCACCGGCGGGCGAAGTGGTGACATAGTGCGTAATCTTATTCACCATGGCCTGCGCCTGTGTGCTGTTGGCTGCCGGCAGTCGTCCCACCGCCACGTCTATCCTCATGTTACGGTTAGAGAAACCGTCAGCGTGTATCGTCTGGTTGTCTTGCAGTATTCCTATGAAGTCATCGCTCACTATGCTGTTCAGCGTGTTGTATGAGTTCTCCGTATGATATGCCAGCAGATAGTTGTCGGGATTGTATGATGTGCCGTTGAGGGTAATCATGCGGTTGTCCCATACGCAGTCGCCAAACAGCAGACAGGTCTTTATTGTCTGTGACTTGTCCTCCGTCTGGTCCTTGTCGTAATACATCTTCAGGTACCTGCGGTAAGCCGATACGTCAGGCGTGCCGCTTGAGAACTCATTATACAGTTCGTCTGCCGGTACTATGCGCACAGTCATGCCGTCGTTCACACGATGCAGCTCAGCCAGGGCCTCTGCCTGTTTCAGCACGTTCTGTGATGTAGGTATGATGATGAGCATATCTACTGCTTCGTCGGCATGGTGGTCCTGGTTGGATATGTTATACACATATTCCGCGGCGTCGTATGAGGTGCCCAGACTCTGTGCCTCGTAAGGGGTGTCAAAAGATGCGGCGATATAGTCAAGGCGTATCGGACCGTCAGCCGTACAGGCTATCTGCACTGGCACTATATAGTCGCCGTCGGCGTTTGTCTCAGCACTTGTCAGGTCTTCCTCCTTTATCGCGCCAGTGATAGTGCGGAACACGGCCTTGTCATATTCAGACGATTTCTTCATCGATGCCGAAGATGTAAAGGAGCCTCCCACCTTCACTGTGTATGATGCATTAGCCTGTGCTGTTATCACGATGCGGAAGTTTGCAGACGTGTTGCCTTTAGGCACTATAATCTGATATTCCTCCGTCTCTCCGTTCTCAATGGTGGTGAGTTCCACGAGGTTACGTCCTATTTGGTGCCAGGCATACTGGTCCTTCTCGTGCAGGTAGTGATAGGAGCTGTAGTCATTCTTCTGCGTGTTGAGCAATTCCTCCTCTGTGGTCGTCAGGGGTTCTCCGCTGCCCTCAGTGATGAAGTAGCATCCGTAGTCATAGTAAGGATTGCGCGTGCGCAGAGTGGTTTCAGCAGAGCTCCAGCTCACGCTGCCCTGCGCCATGAAGTATTTCTCGCCTCCTATTGTGCAGGTGGGTATCTCTTGCAGGTCATCGTGAGAGGCTATGTAGTCCTGTGTCAGTGTCTCAGGCACCAGCGCGCCGCCATAGCCGTAAATTCTGACCTTTGACATATCGCTGAAACCGGCACGGCGTATCACGTCGTTAGTAAGTCGGCGTATGCCAGTGCCCCACACCTGTATCTTGGCCCAGCTGCCTGAGCGTAACACTGAGTGGCCGGCGTATGTGGCGGCCTCGTCAGCGGCCCATGCCGTTATAGTGATTACTGATAGTATTATGGATAATATTCTTCTCCTCATTTTTCCGGGTATTCGTAGGAGTCAATAATGACACCATAAAATTAACGCACCCTGTTGCGTTTTATTGTCTGTAGAGTATATAATTATCGGTATAGGTTATAATTACACGTTATACGTTACACGTTACACATTATTCATTATTCATTTATTAATTATTAATTAAGTAGAAGAACAGAAATGGTTTATATAATAATTTATGAAAATTCATGGAAAATTCATGGAAATTCATGTCGAATATAAAACACGTTAACTGGTTCTTTTTTAACATGAATTTCCATGAATTAACCATGAATTTTTTATCAATGTGAAAAATAAATTATTCAAGTTTCGCATGCGCTCAACTTCTTAGGTTATAAGGATTTAGGTTATGAGGTTCTTGCTTTGGCAAGCGTCACTGCGTGCCGAGCGATAAGGTGATATATGTTTCTTCTTCACTAATAGGGTTGCTTTTTTCACCTTAAAACCTGAAAGCGAAGCGACCTCAAAACCTTAAACCTCAACGAAACTGAAGCTTGCGAAAGTTGAGTTAATTATTAATTATGCATTTTGGGGCCCAATCACCAAAATGTCCTATCGGCGGTCTCTCTTTACCCTCATTTCCTTGCGATATTTCAAAATTATTTCCCGCTGGCCGCGTACAGCGAAATCTACGGATGGTTGTAACTGTCTGATAATCAGTAATAGGTTCTAAAAAAGCATAAAAAAACGGTAGCTTTTACCCTCTAAAAGCTATGCTTTCATGGTGTAAAAGCTATCGAATGACACTCTAAAAGCTATGCTTTCACATCGTAAAGTGATAGCTTTCACGAAAAAGAAGGTGCAAAAAGTCGTTTTTTCGCATCTTTTTCCCATTTTTGGGGCTTCTTTCTCTCCTAGATTGCGTTTTTTCATTGACATGATTTTAATCAAGCAATGACAAAAATGTCCTATTCTATGTACTTCTTTCTCTCTACGGATTTAGGGATTTTAGGATTATTGCGCCTGTCAGCGCCATTATTCAGACTTTATCCTTGAATCCTATAATCCTTAGAGTATCTATGAGTTTGTTTTTAATGAAAAAATCGTGCTTGCGAAGGTCGAATTGCAAAAAATAATGCTATTTTCTTTGCGTGTTAAACATATTTAATTATCTTTGTATTAGGTTGTTCCTAATTTAAGGATTTGAATACCTATGATATTGAGTCATAAAAAAAGAAAACATTTCTTACCTTTGTCGCAAGAACCATAACTAACCTAAACGAAACAGACAATTACGAATAATAACTAAAAACCCGAAAGACTATGAAACAGAAACTCATCTTAGCATTATTCATGCTGTCTCTGGGCATCATAGGTGCACAGGCACAAGGAGCAGGCCTCAGTCAAGGCGAGGCTGTGAAAACTCCAGCTCCTACCACCACGAAGGCAAAGAAAACCTGCCCTAATTGTGGCATCACGATGGGCAACATCACCTATCCTTGGCAACACGAGGAATGGTGCCCTTACTATAGGGAAAGAAACTCTGGTGGAGGAGGAACGAGAGTTGTCAGTTCGCCAGCTTCCTCTAATGCTGGCATAGTAGCTGGTGGAATAGCAGCAGGTCTTGGCGGACTTTTGTCAAATGCCATTAACAAAATAGGTTCCGAAGACAAGGCAGACTACAGCATCTATAAGAACACCAAACAGGGTGGTTTCCTCAATTGGACATACGCATACGACCCAAATGAGGAGCAAAAATATGTTGTGGTTCGTTCTGGCGATAAGGTCGGAATATGGAAAAACGCTGGGGTCTACAGTCACAACAAAGAACGCTACCCTGGAGAGTGGATGATAAGACCAAAGAAATACGACTATATTTGGATGTCTTATTGTGGAACCGAATTAAAAAAAGGTCTTATGGCAGTAGTTGGTGTTAAGCAGAAGAATAGTGACACCATGTTCTACGGACTCAATAGTGGTGAAAAAGAACTGGTAAAGCCAAACAAATACACCAAATTCAGGACGGTTCGTGCTTTGGAGAACACTCCGTTGGTAGTTGCTTTCGGATATACCGACGAGCAGGGGCGAGATAAGTGGGACTTGTGGAAAGTGGTAATGGTGAAAGAAAAGAAAGTCTCCTATCCGAATGCCGTTCAGTTAGGCGGTCCCTATGATGATGCCACTGTTTGGGACAAATATGTGCGAGTTACCAATGGTGGACGAAGTCGTATGCTCGACCATTTCGGCAAGGATGTCTTCAATCGCGACTTTGCCCAGGTGGGACCACCATTTGGTCCTACTAAGATGGCATGGTCACAAGACGAAACTGGAGGAAAATATGGTGTGATAGACTCTCTGGGACGCTCGTTGCTCCCTTGCCAGTATGATGGTATAAACATTTTGGACAGAGGATCCATGCTCACAAAGAATGGCAAGAAAGGCTACTACTATGCCAATGGCAATCAAGTGCCATGCGAGTTCGATAATATTCGTGAGTACGGCTCAGGACTGTTGGTAAAAAAGGATGGCAAAACATGGATAGAACATGCTGGAAAGAGTATACCGCTTTATTTGTATAATACAGAGGAAGAAATACAAAAAGAAGCCGAGAAAACTCACAGGAATTTTGAAGACAAAACCTTTGAGAAATGGTATGCAAAGGAAAGCGCAGCAGTGCGTGAGCAGTATATGAAGAAAGACCAGTTCGAAAAAGAAAGCGACTACAAGATACGCATTGCCGACAAAGCTGCCGTAGAGAAATATGTTAGCGAGAAGATGGGCGATGCTATGTCACGCTTCCTTACCCAGAATCTTGCAAAAGACTCCCTGTTTATTGAAAGTCAATACGACTCAGAAATGGAGTGTTTTGAATTCTTCCCCATTCAATGCCCTTGGAATGCGTTCCGCTATCCTGTATCCATCGCTGAAGCCAAGGAGTTTTCCGGTTGCTTCCGCAGAGCTGAAATAACAGACAGAATGCTTCGATTCGATACTCCTGCAGTGAAACAATGTACTTTAAAACTTTGGAAACCTGTTGGAGAGTACGGAGGAGGAAGATGGATATCATATAACGTCGTGCTGGAAGATGATGAATAGTTGGAGCAAACACAAAATCGTATAACAATAATCCCCTTACACTCATGGTCGGTGTAAGGGGATTATTTCATTGAGCGAGAGGCACTACCTTAATTATATTTTATATTTCTCTGTAAGATAGTCTTCTATCAGTTCTTCTTCCGTATGTCCTTTTGCAAACATACCACACAAGGACTCATGACGATAACTGCGTTTGTTTTTCGCTTTTGGCTGCCATGAATCAACAAGCTGCTGCGCATACTCCGTAAGCTGCTGCTGAAGTCTGTCTGTACTGAATGACTTCGGCACATTGACTGATACGTTTATTGTCGTTGTATTCATAATATACAAGTTTTTGAAGTTCTTCTGCCTGCAAAATTAGAAATTATTTTTGAAACAACAAAAGAATGTAAGATTTTTCTTCACCTTATATTGTTATCCCCCCCCTCACATATCACCCTCGCCCTCTACGGCATACTCGCCTCCATCGAGGTGGTGTGAAAAGTATACCTATGATATTGAGTCATAAAAAAAGCCTTGGAAGGAGTCGCCGAGATAGTCTTGCAGCCCTCAACAGGCATGAATACGAAGGTCGAATTGCAAAAAATAAAGCTATTTTCTTTGCGTGTTAAACATATTTAATTATCTTTGTATTAGGTTGTTCCTGATAAGAAACAGAACACCTGTTTATTTGAGCCGTAAAAGACAAAAACCTGAAAAAAGAATTAGGCTCGCCAAGACAGTGTTATTTTTAATATAGTATTTAACTAAATCGGTAATATCATGAAGAAGATTGTTATGATTGCAGTAGCCGCCTTAATGGCTACAACGGCAAATGCACAGTTTGAGAAAGGTACATGGTCATTACAACCCTACGCAGGAGGAGTTATTTCATCAGTTTCGAATGTAGAGCCATTGAGCATAGGCAGCGGACAGAATTTGGAAAAGAAGATGACTGTAGGTTGTATCTTCGGTGGAGAGGCGGAATATCAGTTCACGGAGAAATTCAGTGCTGCTGCTGGTGTGAACTACACGACACAGGGTTGTGCGTGGGAAGATGTGGAATACTGGGACGGACCTGTCAGGGTAAAGATAAAAGACCAGAATGATATCTTGGGCTACGTCAAGATCCCAATAGTGGCTAACTATTACATCTTTAAGGGCTTTGCAGTAAAAGCAGGTGTGCAGCTTGGCTTTTTGGTTACCTCTAAATTCTTTGCGCGTGGAGAAACTGAGATGGATGTCTTTGATGAAGGCGTTATGAGAGATGTGAACATATACGGCACTGTTGACATGAAAGATTTGTACCAGAAGTTTGACTTCTCTATTCCTGTTGGCGTCTCTTACCAGTTCAAGGTGCCTATTGTGATAGATGCTCGTTATCAGATAGGTCTGACAAGACTGAACAAAGAGACTATCCCTGGTGTGAAGAACTGTAAGAATAGCGTATTCACTCTGACGGTAGGTTATAAGTTCGGACTATAATACAAGATAACTTATAAAAGAATAGCTGGAAGTATTTTGACTTCCAGCTATTCCTTTGAGTACCAGCTATGTTGCGTCGTTAAATTTCTTAAGGCATAAAGGTGATATGTGATTAGTTAGCAAAAAAATGTTTTTTTCTTTGTGTGTTAGATATATTTAATTATCTTTGCATTAGGTTGTTCCTGATTTAAGGATTTGAATACCTATGATATTGAGTCATAAAAAAAGGGAAGGGAAGGAGGAAACCAAGGTATAATGAAATACCCTCCACAGAGGCCTACAAAAAAGGATGCATTAGAACTTATAAATACAGAATATTTACCTACAATTATAGAGAAATGAGAAAACTATTAGTCGTTTTTTTTGTGTTTTTGCAGAACTTAGTTCTTGCTCAGAATAAAGATTATTCATTCTTTTGTGGAGAATATACATTCATTTCATTTGCCTATGTTGATCCTAATGACTGGCCGGTATTCTTTAATACTATTGTCAAAAGCGACTCAATCAATGTAGATACTACAGATTTAAATTCTTTTACAAAAAGTGTATATTCTGATAATCCTTTTATATCAAATACCGAATTCACATATAAACGTGCTATAGATATAATGTACGAAAAGAAAATCGAGAACTATGACTTTTGCCACAAACTATCAAACAGATTTGCTGAAGAATTTGATAACGTTGCACAAAAGGGAAAAATAAAACTGGCGACAGGGAACACTGTCTGTTACAAGTTTGCAAGTATAAATGCGCTGTTTATAGAATTCGATGATTTAAGTGCTTGGGGAGGGTTCTCCAGCATTGAGGATATTGACTTTAACAATGTAAAAAGGATTGTATTGCCCATCTCGGTTGCTGAATTTACGAAAAAAGAAAAGGGAATATGCATTACAGCCAATTGATTATGGTACTCTCGGACAACGGCAAGACAAGCCGCTATACCTACAATCATGCTGGTGAGCGTGCAGTCAAGAGTCACGGAAGCATGGAAAAGATAGATCAAAGAGATGTAGATAAATATAAAAAAGATGAGAAGGATTAATAATAATTATATACTTGTATCTGTGCTTTTATGCTTTGTTTTATGCTATCCTGTCAGTATGTTTTCTCAATCTAGAAAGTACATTGACGGTTCAAAAATAGGATATGTATTCTGTAAAACGCATAAAATATGGGGATTCCCACCATCTTTAGATCGGTATGACTTGACAGATGCTGAGATTGGTAAAGTAGAACATATATTGAAAAAAAACATCGGACAATATGGCACACAGTTTCGTTTTCGAAAAAAAATGTATAAAAAATATATACGACAATATGTTGGCTATAAAAAAGGCAATGATATAGAAGTTGATGTCTATTTATATAATAACAAAGAGTTTTCAGATTCTAATTTTGATGCAGATATTTTAAATGTTTGTGATGGTGGCTGTTCTGTATGGCATATAAGAGTAAGTATTACATTAAATAAGATTCTAAACTTATCTCATGGTGGTAATGCATAAAATGTATTATTTTAAGCACCATGGAAGCATGGAAGACATTTAAGATTTGAATACCTATGATATTGAGTCATAAAAAAAGCCTTGGAAGGAGTCGCCGAGATAGTCTTGCAGCCCTCAACAGGCATGAATACGAAGGATGAATTGGATTATATTGATTGTTGCGGGACTTTGTGAAGTAGGTTTCACATATAGTCTCGGTAAGGCAAAGGGAGTCACTGGCGTGGAGTGGTGGACTTGGATTTCTGCATTTGCTATTATGTATGTGCTTAGTGCCGTGTTCCTTGCCAAAGCCACCCAGACGATACCAATAGGAACAGCATATCCCGTATGGACCGGAATAGGTGCCGTCGGTGCTGTGCTCGTCGGAATTTTCATGTTTCGCGAGCCTGTAACCTTTTGGAGGTTGTTCTTCCTTACTACGCTTATTGTATCAATAATAGGATTAAAAGCATTGTAAAGGATATAAGGATTGTCTAAAAAGCAAGTGAGAACTTAGCCAGGTAATTAAACCAAGACAAAGCACTGGTTTTTAAGAAAATTTTCGTAATTTTGCAGTTCGGAAGACAGTGAAGGATATTAACAACTTATTATATTATGGTAAAGCATATTATTTTATGGACTCTGAACCCAGAGTTGACTGAGGAGGAGAAGGCAACAGCCAAAAAGGGAATCAAGGAGGGGCTTGAGGCCCTTATGGGAGAGATACAGGGACTGACAAGTATCAAGGTGATTATTGACGGCAGGCTGGAAACTTCAAATGCCGATGTGATGCTTGACAGCACTTTCACAGACTTTGAGGCTCTGAAGGCATACGCCGTACACCCTAAGCATGTGGCAGTGGCGGACGGTAAGGTCCGTCCGTTCACGGTACAGCGCTCATGCCTTGACTTTGAGTGTTAAGTGGGGGAATGAAAGGCAAATAAAAACGGGACTACACCATGGTGTAGTCCCGTTTTTGTCTTTGGTTATAGTATGATTACATAAACTTGTTGCCGTTCCACGTTACGCGCTTCTCTTTCTTACCCGTAGTGGTATGGAATGTGAAGACAATGGTCTTTCCCTGGCGTGGCAGGCTGTGTGTGGTGGCATAGACACCGGGGACAGCGTCAAACTCAATACCTAAGTCGCAGGGAGAAATCATCTGCATTATATGGGTATCATTGTCATAGGTGTAGAAATCAACACCGGAGAACTGTCCCGTTATTGCCTTGCCGTTTTTATATGAGTCATTGGACAGTGCCACAATCTTGTGTTTCTTGTCGGCGCAGTTCCAGTAGCAGCACTGTATGACGAGACGCTCGTTATCAGACTCTGTTGACTCATAGTTTACATATCCGTTTTGTACGTCAACGGTGAGAGACTCACCAGGCATTAGTTTCATACCGTTTAGGAAAAGTTCCCAGCTTGGTTCCATACCCATGACAGGCTCCATGATAAAAGGATGCTTAATAAAGGCAGTCATGAAGTCCTTGATGTTAGGAGATGTACCCTTGAACTTGACGGTGATGTCGTTGGTTGGCTCAAGCTCTTCGTCGTCATTAATAGGCTCGCTCTTTGAGTACACGGGTTTCATACCGTTCCATGTGAAGGTATGGCGTATGTGACTGTTGCTGCACCAGTCATCTATAGTTATATCTTTGCCGGTCCTTGGCAGCCTGCAGTATATCTGTGGGAATTCTCCTTTGTCGTTCCATCTGTAGCCCTTGAGAATATCTGGCTCAGGTGTGAGGGTCTTCTTCTGTGGGTTATAGTCATAGAAACATACTATTTCTATGCATGGGTCAGTAGGCTTTCCAAGGCATACTGCCAGCAGTTTGTGGCCGTTGCTCCTGTTCCACACGCAGGCATTCATATAACCACCGTCGGTGCCGGCGTCGCCCAGTGACGCATAGCCGTTGGTGGCATCCACGATAACGGTGAGTTCTGTCTCTTCGTCAAGAACCTCTTTGGACAGTCCTTTCTCCATGGTATTCCTTATGGTCTTTCCCATCCATGTAGGCCATGTCTTGTCAAAACTCTCCAGTAGGACGCCGATGCTCCCGTTTGCCACATTGCTGATAGTTTTTGTCGGCCATCCTTTGTCTATGTCCTCGAGATATATCTGTCCATAAGAGGATATGGCAGTGACCACCAGTATGAGTGTCGCAATAATTTTTTTCATAATGTTCTATTGCTTAGTTTTGATATATACGCCGTCAAAGGCTACACCCATGCCGAAGCATCCCAGTGACTCATGGTTGCTTGTGGTCTTGAGTACTACAAACTTTTTGAAGAAGTAAGCACAGAAGCTGTAGCCGCAGTCGTTAACGTCGTCATAGTAGAAATAGTCATAGGTGGATTCTCCCAGTACTGCGGGGCGGTCCGGGTCGCTCTTGCCTTCGGCTATGTTGCCAGGGGTATTGCATACCTCGAAATGCAGCTTGTGCTTACCGGCACCACGGAATTTTACGTATCCGCCCATCATACTGCCGTAGTTGGGGTTGTATATGGAGTATGAGTACTCACGTCCTATGTTTTGCGGGTCTTCATAGTCAAGATACTTTGTTACAGGCACCTCTTCTTTGTTGGACATGAAGTTCTTCATCTCAAGACTCTTGTCTGTGCGAGGATTGGTCCATGTGCCTTGTGTTATACGGTAGTAGCCACCGCCATCTTCTTCTATCTTGAATGTCATCCTGCCGGTAATGGTGCCGTCGCTCTGGTATTCCTCCAAGTAATAATAGTCGCTTGTCTCTACCATTCCGCCAACGACAAGAATAGGTGCGGGATTCTTGGCCTTGGGATAGTATATCTCGCCCACGGCTATCTCTTCGCCGTTGATGGCAAACTTGAGTTTCACAGGAATCTTGCCTCCCAATGTTCCCTCAAAACTGTATTCCCCCAGCACGTCGGCGTGGGCTGTCACTGCAAGTATCAGGGCAGTGATTAAAGACAATAGTTTTTTCATAATCCCTTAGTATTAATATTTTACGAAGTCACAAGCCTTGCGCAGGTCCTCAACGGTGATAGTGCTCAACTCTGATTTTGAGGGATTAGAGTACTTCGCTACGCGGTTGGCTTGCTCGGTTATGGTCTGCTCAAACACGTTGCGCACGTAACGGCCGTTACCGAAGTTCTTTGACTTATGTTGATATACATACTTGAATTTTTCGCGCAGGTATTTGTCTGCGTCGTCATCCAACTTATAACCATATTTGTTCATACGGTTCATGAATATCTCCACCAGTTCGCCAGGCTTGAAGTCGGGGAAGTTGATGTATCGGTTGAAACGTGACTGCAGTCCGGGGTTGGAGTCAATAAAACGCTTCATCTCATTAGTGTATCCTGCTACGATTACCACGAGTCTGTCACGGTCATCCTCCATACGCTTAAGCAGTGTTGCGATGGCCTCGTTGCCATAGCCGCCGATACCCTCGTCAACGAGAGAATATGCTTCATCGATAAACAGCACACCGTTAAGTGCAGAGTCACACAGATGGTTTGTCTTCACTCCTGTCTGTCCCACATACTCGGCTATCAGTCCGGAGCGGTCGGTCTCAACAAGGTGTCCGCTCTTGAGTACACCAAGGTCTTTGTATATACGGGCTATGATGCGCGCCACGGTGGTCTTACCCGTACCAGGGCTGCCGGTGAACACCAGATGGTATGATATCTTTGGGGTCTTCAATCCCTGAGCCTCGCGCTGCTTCTGTACCTTGATGAAGTTGGCAAGTGACTTGACCTCCTTCTTCACCTCTGGCATACCCGTGAGCGATTCCAGCTCCTTCATTGGGTCGCCTTCGAGTACGTCACGACGTTGCACGGAGTCTGCGCGTGTCTCGCTCAGTCCCACCTGTGACTCTGTAACATCTTTTTTGTCTTCGTCCTCGTCGTCGTCAACAAGTATGCCCACGCACATTACCAGTGCGAACATGATGAATGAAACAGCGCCGCAACCGGTGAAGAATACCTTTACCCCCTTTAGGAAACTGTTATCACTTTCAGAAAATAATCCCATTGTTGTTATTAACGTTTTTATTAATGATTCTGCTATTTCAGGTTAGTTACATCCTTAAACCTATAATACCGTGTTACAAAGGTAAACATTATTTTTGTATTACCAAAGAAAAGTATATTTTTTCAGTTGCGCCTTGGCGGATTTACTCTTTGGAAAAGAATGCTTGGGAACTGACGGAACATGATATGCAGACTCCCACGAAGATAGCTGTGTATCTTCGGGGGAGTGTGTTAGGGTGAGTTTATTTTGGAACGCTGATAGTTATTCCTTATAGAAACGTAATGCTCCGAGCAACTCTCCGTTCTCATCCTTCGTGCCTATGGTTACACGCAGGCAGTTGTTGCACAAGGTTATGCGTGTACGGTTGCGTACTATGATGCCCTTGTTCACCAGATAGTCATATATCTTTTGCGCGTCAGTCATCTTGGCAAGGAAGAAGTTCGCGTCGGTGGGGTAAACCTTCTCGCATATAGGCAGTTCAGCGAAAGCCTGCATGAGCCTGCCACGTTCCAGCAACAGCATGTTAACCCATTTCTCTACGCTTATCTTGTCGTCAAGGCGCTTAATGGCCTGCTCCTGAGTAAGCAGGTTGACGTTGTAAGGATATTTCACCTTGTTGAATATATCGATGATGTCTTTCTGTGCGAAAGCCATGCCGAGCCTGATGGCAGCGGAGCCCCATGCCTTGCTCATGGTGTGCAGCACAATGAGGTTGGGGTGGGAGGCGAGCTGCTGCAACATGGTCTTCTCGCTTGAGAAATCGATGTAAGCCTCGTCAACGATGACAAGACCATCAAACTGCTCTATTACCTTCATTATTTCCTCACGGTAGATGTTGTTGCCCGTGGGGTTGTTGGGTGAGCATATCCATATCACTTTGGTGTTGCTGTCGGTGGCGGCGAGCAGTTTCTCGGCTGTTACCTGGAAGTGCTCGTCAAGCATTACCTGGCGGTATTCCACGTTGTTGATGTCGGCGCATACCTCATACATGCCGTAGGTAGGACAGATAGCCACCACGTTGTCTTTCTTGGGTTCGCAGAAACAACGGTAAACCAAGTCTATCGCCTCGTCGGAACCGTTGCCGAGGAAGATGCACTCCTCGGGTACTCCTTTTATCTTCGCCAGACGCTGCTTAACCTCGCCTTGCAGAGGGTCAGGGTAGCGGTTGAAAGGAGCGTTGTATGGATTCTCGTTTGCGTCAAGAAAGACGTGTGCTACGTGTCCGCTGTATTCGTTGCGCGCACTGCTGTATGGTGCCAGCGACCATATATTAGGTCTTGTCAGTTCTTGTAATGTTCTCATGTCTTCTATATGTTTTGAGTGTTCTTGTCTTTATTATATCTCAGTGCTATTTATACTCTCAGCTATTCGGCGCATACCTTCTGCCAGTCGGGAGCGTTGCGTCGCGAGGTTGATGCGGATAAAATGTCGTCCGGCTGTAGAATGGTCATACATGGTGCCGGAATTGACATAGACATTGGCTTCTTGTAACAGGTATTCACACAAATCGTCAGCGTCATGTAATTTGTCATTCTTGGTTACATGGCTATCACTGCTTGCCTCTATATCCACCCACATCAGGTAAGTGCCTTCAAGAGAGCAGACATGCCATTGGGGAATGTTATGCTCTATATATTCCTTTGCAAAGAGATAGTTGGAGTATATGTAGCTGTTAAGTTGTAGCAGCCACTCTTCTCCCTCTGGGGTGTACGCCGCCTCAAGAGCCAAGACTCCGAAAGGGTTAACGTCACAAACCTCGTTGATGTTTATGGCACGGTCCACGCGTCGGCGTGTGCTGTCGTCCTTTATCACGATGTTGGCTATCTGCAGGCCGGCGATATTGAATGCCTTGCTGGGTGACAGGCATACGGCACAGGGTGCGTCGCTCACTGACATGAAAGGATGATAGTGCGGGCGCTCCTCTCTTGTCTTTTCAATAAGCAATGCGTTGCGTGTAAGACTGGAGTTGACAAACTCGCAGTGTATCTCGTCGGCAATGACAAACACACCGTGGCGCTTGCATATCTCACCCATTCGCATTAGCTCATATTGTGACCATACACGTCCCGTGGGATTGTGGGGATTGCATAGCAGGAAGACCTTTACCGAAGGGTCGGCGCACGTCTTTTCAAACATGTCAAAGTCAATGGTGTAGAAATAGTCACGTTGACTTATGGCAGTGCTGTATTCGGGGGCGTTTGCATTCAATTGCAAAGGAACCTCTGCAACTTCACAATCGTTATTGCGTATGGACGAGTAGAAACAGTTGTAGGCCGGCGTCTGCACAAGAACCTTGTCGCCTGGTTGTGTCACTGCTTTGATGATGGCAGATACCGCAGGTACGACACCGCTGGTGTAGAGTATCCACTCGCGTTTTATGCCGTTCCATTTGTGACGGCGGGCAAACCAGTTTATGGTGGAGTCATAGAAAGACTCTGGTACTTTAGTGTAGCCAAAACAACCATGCTCCATACGTTTCCTCAATGCGGCGGTAACGCATGGTGCAGTCTCGAAGTCCATGTCGGCGACCCATAAAGCTATGGTGTCGTCGTTAGGCATCTCGTCATATTTGTAGCAGTTGGTGCCGCGGCGGTTAACTATTTTGTCGAACTCTTGCATTGGCTGGTTGTTTCTGGTTCTCGTCCCAAATTAATTCTCCTATCTTGCCCTCCACGTTTATCTCTCCTGAGGTGGGGTTCTTAATGCTGTGAACATCGCCGATGATGTTGCCGTTGACGGTGGAGTACTCAAACATCAGGTTGGCGTCGGAGCCGAATGTGCAGTCCTCTAACGTCAGTCCGTCAACATAGCACAGCAGTTGCTCTCCCGTTAGGTGACAGCGTACCAGACGCATGTTCTTTGCGTACCAGCCGAGATACTCGCCGTTGACCTCGCAGTCAACGAGCGTGACATTCTCTGTCTCCCAGAAAGCGTCTTTGGAGTTGATGACAGCATTGTGTATCTCTACGTTCTTAGAGTACTGGAAAGAATAGTTGCCGTCTTGGTGGTAGTTGTCTATCTTTATGTTGCTGGTGTGCATGAACAAGTAGTCGCAGTTCTTGATGTTTACATTGTTCATCTCTACATCGCTGCAATCCCACAGCATCTCCTGTCCGTCGTTAAAGTCGGTGTCGGAAATGTATATGCCTTTCATGCGCCTGAACATCTTGGGGGCGTCAACCTTGCAGTTGGTCATGCGGCAGTCTTGTGAGTACCACAGGCTGGAGCGCGCCGAGTCTGCGAAGTAACAGTTGTCAACCTTGAATCCGTAAGTCTCCCAAAACACATACTTGCCCTCGAACCGGCAATCCTGTGCCTCGATGTTGCTTGTCTCTTTTATAGAGGACTCGCCGGGGTGTATGGTCACGTTCTTCAGTTGTGTGTCGTGTATGGCGTAAAGAGGGCGTTCCCCCTCGTATTCTTTGTTTGATATTATGGTCATAATAGTGTGTACCTTGTTAAATCTTTTGCAAAGGTACTTCTTTTTTCTGAAATAGCAAAATCTAAAAAAATAGAGTGAATAATTGTGTAATTGGCAAAAAAAGTGTAAATTTGCAGATTAGTTACGTGTGTAATGTCCACAAAGAGATGAAAGTAGCAATTATAAAATATAATGCGGGAAATATATTCAGTGTCATAAATGCTGTAAAACGTCTCGGCATAGAGCCAGTACTTACTGATGACGCAGAGCAGTTGCTGAGCGCCGACCGTGTGATATTTCCCGGACAGGGCGAGGCTCATAATGCCATGACATACCTTCGTGAAAGGGGACTGGATCGCCTTATAAAAGATTTGAAGCAGCCTGTACTTGGAATATGTATCGGACAGCAGTTGTTGTGCAGCCACTCTGAGGAGGGTGACACTGATTGCCTCGGTGTGTTCCCTATGGATGTTAAAAAGTTTCGCCCTGTGTGTCATGAGGACAAGATACCTCAGATGGGCTGGAACAGCCTGACGTTCCGCAAGGACGAGGAGAAAAAGGGCGGCTTGTTTGAGGGACTGCATGATGAGGATTTCGTCTATTTCGTGCATAGCTATTATGTACCATTGCATGAGGAATACACAATAGCGACGGCGCATTTTACGCTTGACTACTCGGCCGCGTTGCATAAGGATAACTTCTATGCCACGCAGTTTCATCCGGAGAAAAGCGGAAGGGTGGGAGAGACGATATTGAGAAACTTTATGAATATCAACTCTTAACTCCAGAATACTCACAGTTCGGCATGTGATGATGCTTGCCAGGACAAGAAGTTGTAAAGAAATGATTGAACTGATACCAGCCATAGATTTGATAGAAGGTAAGTGTGTAAGGCTTACCAAGGGGGAGTATGACAGTAAGAAAGTATATAATGAGGATCCGGTGTCACAAGCCAAGGAGTTTGAACGGTTGGGCTTCAAGCGCCTGCACGTGGTTGACCTTGACGGGGCTAAGTCAAAGCATATAGTCAATGACGCAGTGCTGAGAGCTATCACTGATGCTACAAATCTTACTGTGGACTTCGGCGGAGGTATTAAGACAGAGGAAGACATAGAGAAGGCTTTTGCTGCCGGTGCCGCTATGGTTACTTTGGGTAGTATAGCCGTTACGGATCCGGTGAAGTGTTGTCAGTGGATAGACAGATATGGTGCAGACCGTATCATCTTAGGAGCTGATGTGCGCAACGGAAAGATAAGTATCAACGGTTGGAAGGAAGATTCTTCTGATGACCTGATGCCATTCTTGAGGAAATATGTGGAGAAGGGCGTGCGTAATGTGTTGTGTACGGAGATAAGCAAAGACGGCACATTGGCTGGTCCTGCTGTAGAATTGTACAAGCAAATAATGGCGGAATTTCCTCAGATGCATCTCATCGCCTCAGGCGGAGTAAGCTGTAATAAGGATATAGAAGAACTGGAGCAGGCCGGCATACCGGCTGTTGTGTTCGGTAAGGCATGGTATGAGGGCAGGATAGACCTCAGCCAGTTATTTCATAATTATAATTCATAAATTAATAGTTTAATAGGTACGATGACTGTACCCCCTCCCTGCAGGGAGGGTTGGGGTGGGTCTCTTAAATTCATAACTTGCTTGTCATATAATGTTAGCAAAAAGAATAATTCCTTGTCTTGATGTAAAGAATGGCGAGACAGTAAAGGGTACGAACTTCGTTAATTTGCGTTCTGCTGGCGACCCGGTGGAGTTGGGTAAGATGTATAGTGATCAGGGTGCTGATGAATTGGTATATCTTGATATTACAGCTTCACACGAGGGAAGAAAGACATTCACCGATATGGTAACCCGCGTGGCACAGGAGATAAACATTCCGTTCACGGTGGGTGGCGGCATCAACGCTTTGGAGGATGTGGAACGTATGCTTGCGGCTGGAGCAGACAAGGTGAGCGTGAACAGCGCTGCATTGCGCAGACCGGAACTGATAGATGAGATAGTGAAACATTTCGGTTCGCAGGTGTGTGTGTGCGCTATAGATGCACGCAATGATGAGGACGGCTGGCATTGCTATGTAAACGGAGGCAGAATACGTGTGGAGCGTACGTTGTTAGACTGGGCAAAGGAAGTAAGTGACCGCGGTGCTGGTGAGATACTCTTTACCTCAATGAACCACGACGGAGTAAAGCAGGGATTTGCCAATGAGGCGCTGGCAATGTTGTCAGAACAGTTGCCTATACCGATAATA
>Ga0247611_10004882_pt1 | contig 18230 bp, 13 predicted proteins | sample 177DNAGHGhighgp2_FD_192422 | JGI IMG/M metagenome (GOLD analysis project Ga0247611, IMG submission 192422) | Sheep rumen microbial communities from Palmerston North, Manawatu-Wanganui, New Zealand - 1770 DNA GHGhigh gp2 | ecosystem: Host-associated > Mammals > Digestive system > Stomach > Rumen... | reverse complement strand
AATACCCCGAAATGGAGATGATTTCCTTCGGCCCCACGCTGAACAGCCCCCACAGCCCCGACGAACGCGCCAACATCGAAAGCAGCAAGAAGTTTTTTGACTACCTCGTTGCCGCCCTCGAGGCCATGCCTGTTGAGAAATAATAATTATAATGATTGAATCAATAAGATTTGCTAATTACAGAGCTTTTAAGGACGAGGGAATCCTCGTCCTTAGGCCTGTAACTTTGCTAATTGGACGTAATAGCAGCGGCAAGTCGTCGTTATGTAGATTAGTTCAGTTCATTTCGTATGCATTAAAGTCCAACGAATGGCCTTCTAAAGAGACTTCTAGTACTGGTTTTTGCACTTCATATTCAGATCTGTTTTTTCAACGTAATACATCCACCTTGCTTATAGGTGCTGACTTTGAGGGTGGTGTCGGTTTCAGAGCTAGGTACTATGACGACAGGAAAAGCAAAATGCAGTTGTCTTATCGAGAGGTTTACACTAAAGATGATAACAAGGTAGAGTCTGATATAGATTTACTAAGAGAAAAGTTAAATGGAATCTTAGATGATAATTCCTTAGTAGAACTGAATGTTCAAAGAGATATGTTATCATACGACGTTACGTATATTCATTCCCTCCGTTCAGGTGCTAAAGATGTTTATCGTCAAGTTGATGCCGATATTACAGACAAAGTAGGATCTGACGGGGTCGGTGCTTATTCCATATTGTTGAATTCCTATATTAAAAAAACTCGATTATTTGATGATGTTGCCAACTGGATGGAGGAGAATGTCGATGGGCAACGAGTTGATATTTATAGAGAACTAGATAATTTTTATTTTAAAATATATCGAGCAGGAAATAGTGTTGGAATTCAAGAAGTCGGGCAGGGCATATCTCAAATGCTGCCTATTATAGTGCAGTCTTTTGTCCAGAGACCACATTCTGTTACTATTGTGGAGGAACCCGAACTGCATCTCCATCCTTCAGCCCATGCTGCTGTCATGGAGCGCATGGCAGAATCGGCTAAGCAGACAAATAGTATTTTTGTTATTGAGACACATTCGGAAAATATGGTACTAGCGGTACGGCGAATGGTTTCAAGAGGCTTATTGTCCCCAGATGATGTGTCTATTGCATACATCGACTTGGACAATGATTCGGGTGAGGCTATGTTGAAACCTATTTGGGTGAATCCCAATGGTTCATTAAAATGGTGGCCTGTCGGCGTGTTCAGTGAGAGTTATGATCTTTTAAATGATATTTTAGGATAGCATTTATGATATTTCGGATTGACCATACTTCTTTTTGTACTTGGGACAGGAATAAAATACCCCTTCTATTGTGGAGTTTGGTCAGGCATCATCATTTGATAGATTGTGAGGATTCAAGAGTCCGTGAGGAAATAAAGGAATGTTTCAAGGGGAATATGGATGTTAATCTCATGTGCAGAGAATTATTCGAGATAACAGATGAGCAGAGACAGTTTTTTACTACAATCAATGTTTCTCAATATAAGTTTGGCCAATTGTTACTATTGGCAGGAGAAAGGTCACGTATTCTAATTGAGAATGGTCCGTATGAATGGCCCATATACGAATCTTTATCCCTTGCGTATAAGAAAGATCCTAAATATGGTAACATTTTTTATTATATTAAGCAGGCAATAGATAATCATGACTTAGTCTGCCTACATGGTGGAGGAGTCAATACATTTGATGCGCTGATAGAATTGGAAGAAAAGACATGCTATCCAGGAAGTATTTTTGCGCTGAAACATGTTGTTGTTTTTGACCGAGATACTTCGGCCGGGAATGAGTATGATCAAAATCAGAATACCTTATTTGAAAAGTTTTGTGGAAAAGAATCTAATGCGGTTGGAGACAATGACGTTTATACGCTCAACCAAACACCTTATATTTGGCATGTGTGGTATAAGCGGACTATAGAAAATTATTTTCCTAATGACAGATATGAGCAGCAACATGTGGACACAAGAAAATTACCAAGAGAGCAAAACGATAGAGATTATTGTAAAATTGGGGATTATCTCGGTAATGTGAAAAAGGTGATGAAGTCTATTGCAAAAGGAATGACTATGGGTGAATTCGAATCCCATTTGCACAAATTTAGGGTCAAAATAAATGATGAAGAGAGAGAGCTGTCCGAATTTCAATTACTGTTGCTCAAAATAGCAAGGATAATATAGACAAAGGTATGAAGAATAATGGAATAAATATTAAGCCAGATAGAGAATATTTTCGTACAATTGTCGAATATATTGACACAGGCAAATTTGCTGTGCCAATATTCCAACGAGATTTTGTCTGGAATCGTAGTCAAATTCTTGATCTATTTGATAGTATCATCAAGGGTTATCCAATTGGAACCATCCTTCTTTGGAGACCTCCACAGGAACCTCCTTTCGGCTATAAAGATATAATCACTGATAAAAAATTAGATGTTCCTAATTCCGAATACTGTATCCTGGATGGACGTCAACGGCTCACAGCCTTTTATGGTTGTGTGACCGAGAAAGGGAAGGGTAATGACGATTTCGGACTCTATTATGATTTAGAAAAAGAAATATTGACATACTCATTTTCACCAAAGAAAAAATGGCTTTGGAGCCTTAGGGAAATATACGACACATACTCTTTAATAAAGAAAAGCCAATCTCTTCTAGACGAACCTGATTATGATGAACTATTCGGTCGTGCTTCTAGGCTTAATAAAATCCTCAATGATTATGTTGTTGGGGAAATAATTATGAATGATGGGAGTTTAGAAGATGCCCAAATGGCATTCACTCGTTTAAACTCCAAAGGAACTCCAATATCCGACTGGGATATGCATCAGGCGCTATCGTATAGTGATGGCGAAGATAGATCGCTAAATGAGATGCTAAATGAAATCAGGCAGTCATTATTCAGTTATGGGTTCCAAGATATTAAGGAAGATGAAATCTTAGCGTGTTGTTATAAATATGCAGGTCATAAGTATTTAGAAAAAATTGTAGAATTAGAAAAAGTTGAGGTGAAACCGTATTTGCAATCTGTAGGAAACGATTTGTGTTTGGCCACTCAGTTCCTTCATGATTATTGTTACATTTTTTCTCCTAAACTATTTCCATACGCAAAACAGATTGTGCCGATTTGTTATTTCTTCAAACTTAACCCCAATCCCTCTGAGGAGCAAAAGAAAGAATTAGCGCGCTGGTTGTTTTACACCATCTATACACAGCAGCTCTCAGGATCTTTATCTACATTACGTCAAATTTTTGATAGATTTGATGAATTTTCAGAAGGTATAAAACTAACTGCATGTGATGAGTATCAAGAAGTTCAATTCCCTCGCATTGACTTCTCTTTTGCAACAGGTACGGCAAAGTCAGATATCCTACTAATTAGTCTGATAAGACACAGACTACAGAACACTTCTACTCAGGGTAGGTCATTCTTTGGCAATTATACCTTTGTGACGAAAACACCCGCAGGAGTAATGCCAATAGTAGATATGGATGATTATAGTGTGCTCAGTGATTCATTGCATAACAATAACACTTTCGATTACAGGCTATTTTGTTTAGATGAAGGAATGGTAAAGTCATTAGTTGATAAAGACTACGATAGTTTCATATCCGCACGCTCTCTACTATTGTGCCAGGTTGAAGCAAAGTTTCTTGATTATTACGGAATTAATACTAAATAATAAATAAAAAAATTATATAATTATGATAGCAAAAGAACTGTTAAACCCTCGGAGCATCGTTATCTGCGGTGCCTCCAGCGATATTCACAAACCCGGCGGCAAGGCTCTTAAGAACCTCCTGGAGAGTAACTTTAAGGGCACTATCTACGCCGTCAACCCCAAAGAGACCGAGGTGCAGGGCGTGAAATGCTACACTAAGGTGGACGACCTGCCCCAGGTGGACTGCGCCATCCTCTGCATTGCCGCTAAGTTTTGTGCTCAGACTGTCGACGTGCTCACCCAGCAGAAGGGCACGAAGGGCTTTATCATCATCAGCGCCGGTTTCTCCGAAGAGAATGCCGAGGGTGCTGCTATTGAGAAGCACATTGTCGACAGCATTAACGCCGTCGGCGGCTCCCTCATTGGCCCCAACTGCACCGGCTTCCTCAACACTAACTATGCCGGCTGCTTCGACACCCCCATTCCCAAGCTTGACCCCCACGGTGTCGACTTCATCACCGGTAGCGGTGCCACCGCTGTGTTCATTAAGGAGTACGGTATCAGCAATGGCTTGACCTTTAACAGCGTTTGGGCTGTGGGCAACAGCGCTCAGATTGGCATTGAGGACGTTTTGGAACACCTCGACGAGTCCTTCGACCCCGAGAAATCCAGCCGTGTCATCATGCTCTATATGGAAAAGGTCGGCGACCCCCAGCGTCTGCTCAAACACAGCCGCAGCCTTATCAACAAGGGGTGCCATATTGCTGCCATCAAGTCGGGTGGTAGCGCCGCGGGCAGTCGTGCCGCTTCGAGCCACACCGGCGCCCTGGCTACCAACGACGCCGCAGTCGACGCCCTCTTCCGCAAGGCCGGTATCGTGCGATGCCAGAACCGCCAGGAGCTCACCACCGTATGCGGTGTTTTCATGTATCCCGAAATCAAGGGCAACCGTTGCGCTGTCATCACCCACGCAGGCGGCCCCGCCGTCATGCTCACCGACGTGCTTTCCAACGGTGGTATGGAGGTTCCTTCGCTGAAGGAGCACCCCGCCAGCCCCGCCCTGCTGGAGAAACTCTTTGCCGGTTCCTCGGTGGGCAACCCCATTGACTTCCTTGCCACCGGTACCGCTGAGCAGTTGGGCTATATCATCGACGCCGTCGAGAACGAGTATACCGATATTGACTTCAGCGTGGTTATCTTCGGTTCGCCCGGATTGTTCTCCAACCGTGAGGTATACAAGCTGTTGGCTGAGAAGATGAAGACTTGCAAGAAACCTATTTTCCCCGTGCTGCCCTCTATCATTAATGTGAAGGACGAAATTCAGGAGTTCATCGATGGCGGCCATATTAATTTCCCCGAGGAGTGTGTGTTGGGCAATGCCATCTGCAAGGTCTACCACACCCCCAAGCCCCAGCCCGAACATGTCGAGCTGCCTGCTGTTGACGTGGCCCGTATCCGCAAAACCATCGACCGCTGCAAGGACGGCTGGATGGAAATCAGCGATTACAACGAACTTTTCGACGCTGCCGGTATCAGTCGCAAGAAATCGGTCGAGGTTTCAAAGAAAGAGGACGCCCTGGCCTTTGCTAAGGAGGTCGGCTGCGGAAAGGACATGCCCCTCGTGATGAAGGTCGTCGGCCCACTCCACAAGAGCGATGTGGGCGGTGTTACTTTGGGCGTGAAAGACCTTGACACCGTTGCGAAGGAGTTCGACCGCCTCATTGTCATTCCCGAGACCTATGCCGTGGAGATGTACCCCATGCTGGATGGTACCGATGTCTATATCGGCGCTATCCGCGACCCCAAGTTTGGCCATCAGATTTTCTTCGGTCTGGGCGGCATCTTCATTGAGGTGCTGAAAGACGTGCAGAGCGCCATCGCTCCCATCACCGCCGCTGAAGCCAAGGAGATGCTCACCCACCTGCGTGGCTATAAGATTCTGCAGGGAGTCCGCGGACAGGAGCCCGTCAATATCGACCTCTATGCCGATCAGATTGCCCGCGTGAGCGCACTGGTGCAGGCCGCCCCAGAGATTGCCGAAATCGACCTCAACCCCCTGCTTGGCAATCCCCGCTACGTCACCGCTGTTGACGCCCGCATCCGTTTGGAAAAGTAACTTTTTCATGTGATTATTACTCGAAAGGCGGCCTTTTTGGTCGCCTTTCGTTTTTTTCACCTTTTGAATGATGGCAGATTGTCATTGTGCAAGTATTGCCTATGGGCTTCAGAACTTGCTTCGGTGGCTTTGTTTTTTCGTCAAATGCTTAGGTGCGAGTTTGCTTTGGTGTATTTATTAGTCTAATTGCCAATTTAATGTGAATTGTTTATAATAAAAAAATCTCCCACGGACTGTGGGAGATTTTTATAAGGAATATAGTTTATTGCAGAAGACTCTAGTCGTCGACGTGGGTGACGTTGCCACGGAGGTCGAATTGGATTTCAAGGCCGTTGGTGAGGGTGACTTCATAGCCGCCGCGCATCTTTTCGCACTCTATTATGAGTTGCTTCGGATAGCGGTTGACAATGTAGCGAGTTATGTAGCCAGGCACGAGGGTGACGGGAAGGCCTTCGGTGCATTTCATTTCTTTCCACACGCCTTTGTTGTCGAACTGGATGATGGTGCCGTCGGTGAGCAGGGCTTCGTACTCACGGCCTTTGATGTAGGCAAAGTCTATAGCACAGGAGGGCCAGTGTTTCTGGATGAGTTCCGTGGCGGCCTTGGGGAGGTTTTCGGGGTCGATGGTTCTCTTCTTGCTCTGTGCATTGGCACTGCCGGCAAGCATCACGATGGCAAATAATGCGAGGATGAATCTTTTCATTTTCTATTATTGTTTTTTGATGGTTATTTTTATTGTAATTCTTCGGGCGAAATGACGACAACGGCTTCCTTACCACTGGAGGTGCCCGTATAGAAGTAACGTAGGCCGCGGTTGGTGGCTTTGAGGGTCTGCATCATTTTGACGAACGAGGGGTCGGTGCTGGAGGTAAGCATTTCTACCAGTCCTTCGTGGTTCTCTTCGATGCTTTGCTGCATTTCGTTGAGGTCCAGCTGGTTCTCATCGCAGTCAATATAGTAGGTAAAGTAGAGGGAATCTAACTCGATGTTGCTGCACACCATGCCGTCGCCATAGCCGTAAGTGATGGGCAGTTGCATCCGTGCCGACGTTACTGCTGACTGCAGATAGGACTCAGGGTCGCCTTCGGTCTCAGGCATATTGGCTTTTAACTCTTCGTTGGTGAAAGTGAGGGTGAAGGTATCGCCATTTTCAATGCTGAAGACCACGTCTAGTCCAGCTTCGGCCTCGACGATGGATTCGAGCAATTGGCGGAAGTCTTCGTCGGAGTTGCTGCGGTAGTTGTCGAGCATGAAGTTGTGGAAGGCCTCCTGATTGTTTTTAAAGTTGTTCAGGTTGTCCAGGCCAACGATAGTGTAGTAGAAGGTGACCTTGTTACTGCGATATTCTGCTTTGTCCATCTGACCGATGGAGCCCAGCGGGATGGGGCATTCAGTGTTGAGTTGGGCTATCATTTTGCGCAACTCGCTCTTGTCGCTGTTGCAGCTGGTGAGTCCTGCGAGAACAAGGCAGATAAGGGCTATGAGGGTAATGGATTTCTTCATTTGTCGAATTTGAGTGGCATTGCGGTGCTTTGGCCAGCAGGCATGCCGTTGAGGAACACTTGTTTAATTCGGGTGTGGAAAGTCTGTCCTTCCAGAGGGCTCCAGCCGCATTTGTAAAGTAGGCGCTCTTTGGTAACGGGGGTCTCGCCGGGTTCGACGATGGTGATGTCGGCCATATAGCCGGGACGCAGGAATCCCCGCCCATGAATTCCGAAGATAAGGGCCGGGTTGTGGCACATCTTGGTAACTATAAGTGGCAGCCATTCCTGTATTACCTCGGCGTGGTCGTCGCGCTGGATGGCGGCGGGATTGAAGAATCCTTCCAGCATCATTTGCAGCGAGTGCTGAATGCTGGGAATTCCGCCAGGGGCATCGAAATAGCGTTTCTGCTTACTTTCCCATGTGTGGGGGGCATGGTCGGTGGCGATGGTGTCGATTAGTCCGTCCACCAGTCCGCCCCAGAGGCCGATGCGGTCGTCGTTGCTCTTGATAGCGGGGTTGCACTTTATGAGGTTGCCTAGAGCGGCGTAGTCACGGTCGTCAAACCAGAGGTGGTTAGGGGTGACTTCGGCGGTGATATTTTTCTGCTCCAGGTCGTAGTTGCTGAAAAGAGAGAGCTCTGTGGCTGTGCTGACGTGGGCCACATGGAGGCGGGTTCCGTAACGGCGGGCGCGCTCCACGGCCTTATAAGTGGAAACGAAGCAAGCCTCGGTGTTGCGGATTTTGGGGTGGAGTTCGGCGGTCTCTTTATCGGTGCCGGCAAATTCCATCTTGTAGTTGCGAAGATTTGCCTGAATAATATCCTCGCTTTCGCAGTGGGCCACGATGAGTTTCTTGCTTTCTTTAAAAAGGAGGTCTAAAGACTTTGGGTTGTTCACCAGCATGTTGCCTGTGCTGCTTCCAAGAAAGAGCTTTATTGCAGCATAACGCTCCACGGGTATGTCCAACAGGTCGTGAATGTTGTCGTTGGTAGCACCCAGCATGAAGCCATAGTTCACCGCGCTTTTGCGCTCGGCAATCTGTTCTTTGGCCTCAAGGGTCTGGAGCGAGGTGGTCTTCGGGTCGGTGTTGGGCATGTCTATGACGGAGGTAACCCCTCCTGTCAGGGCAGCTCGGCTCTCGGTGGCGAAGTCGGCCTTGTCGGGGAAGCCCGGGTCGCGGAAATGGACGTGTGTGTCGATAATTCCGGGCAGCACATAGCAGCCCTTGGCATCGAAAAGCTGTGGGTTCTTCAGTGCAGTGCCTTCCTCCACAATTTTTCCCTCATGGATAAAAATGTCGCGCTGTTCCAGTTTACCCTCGTTTACAACCGTGCCGTTCTTGATGATATAATTCATGTCGCTAGTGTACAGTGTGCGATAAATGGTACGCTGCACAATGGTGTCAGCAATCGCTGAGCGCCGTACAGTGTACCCTGTTCACAAGTTAGAATTTCTTCTTGTTGCCCCAGTTGCGGGCGGCAATGTAAGCGTCGGCAGAATTGTTGTAGATAGGCTTGACAACAAACTGACCCGTGTGGTCGATGCAACCCCAGCGGCCCTCCTGCTTGGCGGGAGCCACGCGGTTGTTCCAAGTGTTAATGAAGGGTTTAGCGTCTTCCAGGCGGGGCAGGATAACCCATTCGCCCTCGAAGTCGACATAGCCCCAATGGCCGGTGCCTTCCTCTTGAATGGGCCAGAGCCAGTGGCCGAGTTCGGCCTCTTCAATGCCTTTCTCGTTGTCGTCCCATTCCTTACCGGCTTTCGCGGCTTCAGAGGAGAGGATAAAAACGGGCTTGCTCAGCAGGCGGCCGTCCTCGTGAATACTGGCCCATAAGCCGTTCTCGCACTTGGCGGTGGCAAAGAGTCCAGTGTCGTTAGGGAAGTGTGATACTTCAAGATAAATAGGCTGAATGGCCCAGCTGCCGTCGGGCTTCACCCATCCCCAGAGATTAGTGTCGGTGCGCATCTCGGGCAGACGCCAAGCGTCCATGTCGCGGCCGTGCTCAATCTGCGAGAGGGCATAGACGCAGTCGCTCTCGCGGCTGAAGATGAAGTCGCTAATGACATTGCCATTGCGGTCGATATTGCCCCAGCGGCCTCCTTTCAGGGCCTGGGTGTAAATGTAGTTATGCTCGCCGGGGAACTGCCGAATCATGGCATACTGAGGCTGGACAACCCAGCGACCCAAGTAGTTGACTATGCCCCATTGATTCTCATTTTTGGGGTTGGGCACAGAGATGCGCCAAGTATCGTAGTGGCGGCCCACAATCCACTGGTGGCCAGCCTCCTCGGCATCGCTCATGCTCACAAAGATATTGTTAATAATCAGGATGCCTTTGGCGTCGATGCAGCCCCAGCGCCCTTCCAGTTTCACGGGGGCAAAACTCATGGGGTCGGTGCCGTAGTATTTTCCTGCGCCCTCATACTCGGGCTCATATTTCCACTGGCCGTAGTAGTTGACAAAGCCCCACTTGTGAGTGGCGGGGTTCTCGGCAGGATAAATCCATTTGCCTGGCTCCTCGGCACTATACCAGTGGTCGCCGGCCTCCTGAGCCTCTTCCTGAGTAATAAAAATGTTGCGGACAATCATGTTGCCGTTCTCGTCGATGCAGCCCCAGCGGCCGTCATACTTCACCACGGCAAATTTTCTTTCCTGGTGTTGGAAAGCGAAGGCCACCTGGTACTTCGGGGCAATCTGCCAAATGCCGTTGCTGTTTTTGTAACCATACAGCATGTTGACGTCATCAAAGGCCAACGTCTGTGCTAAAGCGCTGCCAGTCAGCATGCAAAGGGTTGTGAGCAAAAAGATGTATTTTTTCATAGTACTATAATTTCGAATTTGCAAAGATACAACTTTTTTTTTATATTAGATATATTTGAATAGCCGAGTTATAAAGGTCTTGAGGTTGATAAGTTTTCTTCTCCATTCAAGGCTGTACGGACGGTGTGCTTTTTTCACAAGTTAGTATTTTCTGTCCCGTTTTTCTTGCACATTTTTGTATTCCGGATAGCGAGTTCGCGATTTCATTGCCTGCTTTATTTCTGTTATGCCTATGTAAATTATGCAGTTGTGCTTCTCTCTATGTTAAAAGTTGCACCAAAATGTATTTTTTCGTAAAAAAAATAGTATTTTTGCAAACTAAAACACACTACACATATTATAGTTATGGTTATCAAAGTCTGCGTGGGCAGTTCCTGCCATCTGAAAGGTTCCTACGAAGTGGTCGAGGCCTTCAAGTCTCTTGTGAAGAAATATAATGTCCAAGATAGGATAGAACTCCAGGCCAGTTTCTGCTTGGGCAACTGCCTGCAGGGTGTATCGGCTGCTGTGGAAGACTTTGGCGACGCCGAAGTACAGGAATCCGAACAGGTGAAGCGCACCGAAGCGGGCCTTCTGCTGAGCCATCTCAAAAGCGATAATACCGAAAAAGTCTTCGTCGACACCATTCTGCCCCTGCTTAAATAAACACTCTTAAATATCTATGCCGTACCTGGAATTAAAGAAGGTGCAGTGTAAAGACTGCTACCTTTGCCTTCGTGAGTGCCCTGTAAAAGCCATTAGTTTCGCCGACCATCGCTCGCAAATCATCGAAGACCGTTGCATTCTCTGCGGCCGCTGCATGCACGTCTGCCCCCAGGATGCCAAACTGGTCCATACCGACCTGGACAAAGTCCGGTCGATGCTTTCTTCGGGCAAGAAACTGATAGCCAGCGTGGCCCCCTCTTTCATCCCCAACCTGGGGTTGACCAATTTCGAACCTTTGCGCCAGGCACTGAAGGCCGTCGGTTTCGCCGAAGCCGAAGAAACCGCCCGCGGTGCCGAATGGGTGACCCACGAGTATGCCCGCATACTCAAGAGCGGCACCATGAAGAACTTCATCACTACCGCCTGTCCATCGGCCTGCCGTCTGGTGCAGGAGTACTTTCCCCAGGCCTTGCCCTATCTTGCTCCGGTGGCCTCTCCCATGGTGGCCCATGCCCGCCTCCTCCATGTCGAGCACCCCGATGCCGAAGTGGTCTTCATAGGCCCCTGCCTGGCCAAACGTCGCGAGGCCGCCGAGTGCGGCGAAATAGCCGCCGTGCTCACCTTTGATGAATTGGCCTCCCTAGGCCTCACCTACAGCCAGACCGACGCCCCGAACGAAGTCGAAGCCAGCCCCAACGCTGCCTCCGACCACGCCCCCGACGCAGTCTGCAAGGCCAAGGGCTATCCTGTCACCGACGGCATCATCAAGTCCTTCCCCCAGCTGCCCGCGGGCTACCACTACATGTCCGTCGACGGCCCCAAACGCGCCATGGAAGTGCTGGAAAATATCGACAACTACGAAGGCGTCTTCATCGAAATCAATATCTGCCCCGGCGGCTGCATCAACGGCCCCTTCAGCCATCTGCCTAAAGGCGGCACCACTGTGGCCAAACTGCAGATGCAGCAATACCAGTCGCGCGGCATACACAGCTATCCCACCATCGGCCCTGACGAGGAAGCCACGGTCGATTTCTCCTACGAGTTTCCGCGGGTGCTCAACCGCAGCCGCAAGGCCACCGACAAGGAAATAGAAGAGGTGCTCCGCCGCACCGGCAAGGTGGCACCCGAAGACGAACTCAACTGCGGCGCCTGCGGCTATCGCAGCTGCCGGGGCAAGGCCTGGGCGGTGCTCAACGGCTATGCCGACATAGAAATGTGCCTGCCCTACATGCGCAAAAAGGCCGAGTCCATGGCCTACGACATTGTCCACAACAGCCCCGAAGGCATCCTTCTGGTCGACGGCGAACTAAACGTGGTCGACGCCAACATCACCGCCATGGAAATGCTCGACATCCCGGGCAGTTCCCAAGATTTCAAACCCCGTCCCCTCAAGGACTTCATGCCTCCGCTCGACTTCTACCTGGCCTACAGCCAACAGAAGAACATGGAGGTGCACAAGCAGTTCATCGTCAGCACCAAACGCTATGTCGACATCACCATCTGCTACATGAAGGACCAAAACCTTCTCTTCGGCCAAATGAAGGACGTCACAGAGGAGGTCAACTATGAGAAACGTCTCGACCGAATGCGCGACGAGACCATCGAAACCACCGACGAGGTAATCATGAAACAAATGCGTGTGGCGCAGGAGATTGCGTCGCTCCTTGGCGAAACCACAGCCGAGACCAAGGTAGCGCTGCTCAACCTCAAGAAAATTCTGCGCCAGGAGTCAGCCAAAAAGGAGGAGTAGATGGAACTGTGTCTTGAAACCGGCTATACCTCCCTCAACCACATAGGCGAGGAACTCTGCGGCGACCATGTCGAGTGCAGCACCAATGGCGACTATACCACCCTCGTCCTGGCCGACGGCCTGGGCAGCGGTGTAAAGGCCAGCATCCTCTCCACCCTCACTTCCAAAATCCTATGCACCATGGTGTCCAACGATATAGACATTACCGAGTGCGTTTCCACCATCATCCGCACCCTGCCCGTCTGCAAGGAGCGCGGCGTGGCCTACTCCACCTTCTCGGTCATCCATGTCAACAAGCAAGGGCACGGCTACCTTTTCGAGTTCGACAACCCCGAAGCCATCTACTACCATAACGGACAGGCCGTCGACTTCGAACGCGAGGAACTCAACGTCTGCGGCAACCAAGTGTTCAAGAGCGAGCTCAACCTCGTCGACGGCGACATCGTGATGGTGATGAGCGACGGAACCATCCATGCCGGCATAGGCATGATACTCAACTTCGGCTGGCCACGCGAGAAAATCAAGGAATATCTCGACCACCATCTCAACCACAAAATGTCGGCCCGCGCCGCAGCCTGTGTTTTGGCCTCGGCCTGCAACGAGATATACGAAGGCCAGCCCAGCGACGACACCACCGTGGCCGCCGTCCGCATCCGCCAGCGGCTCGACGTGAACGTCATGGTGGGGCCTCCCGTCAACAAGGAGCAGGACCAGGAGCACGTGGCGCGCTATATGGAAGGCCCCGGCCTGAAAGTGGTCTGCGGCGGCACCAGCTCCAATATCCTGGCCCGCTACCTTCACAAACATCTGCGTCCCTCGCTCGACTATCCCGACCACGAAATACCGCCCATTGCCTACATCGACGGCATCGACCTTGTCACCGAGGGCGTCATCACCCTGCGGCGCCTGCTGGAGCTGTCGGACAAGTACGTATCCATCTCCGACCTCACCCCCAAGTATTACGACAAAGAAGACGGGGCGTCGCTCCTGGCCGACATCCTTTTCGAGCGTTCCACACACGTCCATTTTTTCGTCGGGCAGAGCGTCAACACCGCCCATACCGGCCTTGAAATCGACACCACCATGAAGCTGAAACTAGTGGAGCGCCTGGCCGCCAACCTCCGCCTGATGGGCAAGGAGGTCACCCTGCTCTACGATTAGCGTCGGGCGGCCATTGGGTTCGGCCGCCGTCCATCCCTTAAAGGCATGGATGAGTGCAACTGTGCACCCGTCCATGCCTTTTTGTTGTGCCGCCTTACGTACATGCGCTGGCCTATGGTTCGTGTGCAGTTCTTCCATAGATAGAATCAAACAACTATTGAAGAACTGTAGAGGAACGAAAGAGGAAGTATCAAACATCCACTGGATGGACAAAACGGCCTGTGAAGGGCATGGCTGCGCCAAAGGAGGTCAGACTTTCGGGAGTCGCGTTCTGCGGCAATGGTCACCTGACAAGGGTGACGGAGCCTTTGAGGGTTTTCCAGCCGTTGACATAGGTGTCGCGGTATCGGATATAGTAGATGTAGGTGCCTTGTTGAAGGGGATGGCCGTCCTTGGTGCCGTCCCACTCTTGGGTAAGGCCGTCGAATTGGGCCACCTTGATTCCCCGTCGGTCGTAGAGGGTGACTTGGGCTTCGAGTATGAATTTGTTGGCAACGATTTTAAATCGGTTGTTGGTTTCGAGGCTGGGTGTAAAGATGTTGGGGACGAGTATGAATGCGCTGTCCACGGGCGTTTCGCCCCATCCGGGTATGACTACTAGGGTGTAGTAGATAATGCTGTCGCAGGTGTCGTTGATGGATATGTGGATGGGAAAGTTTTCTACCTCGCCTCCAAAGGAGGTGCCGTAGAATCGATGGGGGAGGTCGTCGGAATTGACGGTGTCGTTGAAGAAATAGCAGTGGGGGCAGGTGACGAAGTCGATGGTCCAGAGGGTGTCGCAGCCCGAGGGTGTCCAGTAGGTTGTGAGGTAGAAGGTGTCGGTGAAGTAGTATTCGTTGCCGCGGAAGTAGTAGCTGCCTTCGCACATGCGGGCGTTGATGGTGGTGTCGTGGTGGTTGCGGATGTTGATGTGGGCGTACATGGTGTCGGGGGTGCGGGTGAAGGCGCTGCGGCCGGCAAGGCAGGGTTCGGTGCTTTCGTCGCGCCAGGTGATGATGCGCCGCACTAGATAGTCGCCGTTGGAGGAGTAGGTGTAGTCGAGTTGTTGTCCGTCGTCGTAGGCAAAGCGCTGCACGGTGCCGTCGCCGAAGTCCCAGATGATGCTGTCGGCCGGGCGCTCGGTCCAGGCTTGGAAGTGTATGGGGTCGTACATGCACCAGAGGCTGTCGGGGTTGAGTTCTTGGGCTGGGATGCCGTTGACGTACAGGTAGCATCCTCCCGGTTGGATGTGCGGCTGCAGCCAGAACGAGGTGAAGGCATGTGGAGTGCTGTTGGACTGCATGATGGCCATGAAATAGCCCGGCTGGCTGCAGGTGATGTCATGGGTGCCGATGGAGTTGAAGCTGCTGTGGTGGTCGATGGTGGTATAGCTGTAGGGGGTGCCGCCTATGCTGTGGAAGAGGCTGGACACGTTGTAGCCGTCGATTTCCATGTTGGGCACATCTTGGGTTCGGGTAAGGATATGGGTGAAGAATTGTCCGTAGTATCGATTGTGGTTATGGTCGGTCCAGAAGAGTGTGTGGTTGTGGATGGGGTTGCAGTTCCACCACTCGGTGGGGAGGATAGGGGTGCAGGAAGCGAAGGTGGAGGAGTAGGATTTTAAGATGATGGGCTTGGAGGAGGTGATGAAGAAGGGTCCTTCGTTTGTGTCCATTTCGAACCAGTCGGTCTGGTAGGCATGGATGGTCATGGTGCGTCCGCGGTTGGTGATGCGTCGCGCGTCGATGATGGTAATGGTGGTGCTGTCGGCCAGCCCCGTGAAGCGTAGATAGTCTTTGTCTGAGAAGGTCAGGTTGGGCACGACAAATTCCTTTCCGGCATACCTGATGGGGATGGATTGGTCGAAAAATAGGTTGGTGTTTCTTTGGCCAGAAGGGATTTTGGAATTGTTGTGGCCTTCGAAAACGGCAATGCGTTTGTTGTCGCGGGCTATAATGTGGGTGCCGCTGATGTCGCTGATGTTGTGGTTGAGAATGATTTGGTGGGGGACAAAAGAGTGGGAGGTGCCGTTGTATTCGTCGGCCAGGGGGGCAAGGAAGGATTCGAGGTGGTACATCTGGCCTTGCTGTAGGGTGACAGTTACGGTGTCGCCTGCGGGGCGTCCGAACCAGTCTGTGCAATTGAGGACAATGTCGACGGTGGTGTTGTCTTCGGTGGCTACGATGTCGGTGAAGGCTGTCTGAGTGTAGACTTTATCGAAGTATTCGGTCATGGGATAGTTCTCGGCCGGATAGCTTTGCACTACGTATTCGTCGCGTAGCATTTCGGTAGGTAGTATATTGGCGGTGGCCTGAGTGCCAAATGAGAAGTAAAGCAGGAAGAGGGCGATGGTGTCGGTGCTGGTGACGTGGAGTCCGAAATTCTGTGGAAGATAGCCTGGCTGCAAGGAGTCGGGTCGGCCGTCGGTAATGATGGTGTCGGTATATCGCGACACGACTTCGGGGAAACCGTGAAAATTGATAGAGTCGAGATGGGTGTTGATGGTGGTGTGACTTTTGACCTCAAATGTTTCGGAATAATCGAAATAGGGGTTGGAAATGGTGACTTGGCAGTCGTGCTCGGCAACAATACAGATATTGCGATAGTGGTCGGACCATCCATGCCCTTTCCATCGCGGCATGACAAACCAGAAGTCGGTTCCGTGTGTGGCGAACTGGGCGCTGCGATGGTCACCGAGGTCTTGGGCAAATGAGGCCCAAAAGGAAAGGAGAAAGAATAGTAGTATGGCCGTTTTTCGAGACATCGTTCTAAATTCTTTTTAGCGAAATGTATACTCTATTTGAATTGCAAAAATAGTTATTTTTTTTTATTTTTTGTCTTTTTTATTAAAATATTATTATAAAAGTAGGTGGAAATGGCTTATCTGTTATAAAAAAAAGAGGATGCCCCGTGGTGGGCATCCTCTAATGGGGTGTGGCTTCAGCCTCAGAACCCTTTATTTGTCGCGGTATTCGGCGATGATGCCGGCTACCTGATTGGGGGTGAGGCGGCCAAAGACCTTTTCGCCAATCATGGCCACAGGTGCCAGGCTGCAGGCACCCACACAGCGGAGGGTGCTGAGGGAGAACTTGCCGTCATCGGTAGTCTGACCCTCGCCAATGCCCAGCTGACGACGGAATTCTTCTAGAATTTTGTCGCTTCCGCGCACGTGGCAGGCCGTGCCCAGGCAAACGTCGATGGGGTATTTGCCCTTGGGATTCATGGTGAAGAAGGAGTAGAATGATACGATGCCGTAGACTTTTGATACGGGTATGCTCAGCTGTTTGGCGATGAACTCCTGGACCTCGGCGGGGAGATAGCCCAGTTTGCCCTGCACGCCATGCAGCACGTGGATTACGTTGCCGGCGGAGAATTGGTTCTCGCGGCAGACATCGATGATAATCTGCTTGTTGGTTTCGTTCAGTTCGAATTTACACATGGCTTTCTCGTTTTTTTAGAGTCCGTAATTCTTTTTTGACTTGTCGAAGTAGTGGGTGTGGAGCAGGCGGTGTGCCTTTTCGCTGCAGGGTTCGCCCAGATACTCAGCGTAGAGTTGCTTGATGTAGGGGTTTTCGTGCGATTTGCGGATGGGCATGCATGCATCCTCTTCGTAGATGGCGTTGAGTCGTTTTTCCACTTTGGAGAAGTCGCCGTGGTGGTAGGGCTGGCCGGCACCACCGACACAGCCGCCGGGGCAGGCCATGATTTCGATGGCGTGGAAGAATTCTTCGCCGCTACGCACTTTGTCGAGGAGCTTGCGGGCGTTGCCAAGACCGTGGGCGATACCAATGCGGATGGGGGTTCCGTCGAAGTCGACAGTGGCTTCGCGCACACCGCTCAGGCCGCGCAACTGGACAAAATCGACCTTGCCGAGGGGTTTCTTGGTGTAGAGTTCGTATGCAGTACGGGTGGCTGCTTCGATGACACCGCCGGTGGCACCAAAAATGGCGCCGGCTCCGGTGCTCTCGCCCAGAGGACGGTCGAACTCGCCGTTGGGCAGTTGGTCGAATTTGATGCCGAGGTAGCGGATCATGTCGGCCAATTCGCGAGTGGTGAGTGAAATGTCCACGTCGGGATTGCCGTCGACTTTGAATTCTTCGCGCTGGCACTCAAATTTCTTGGCCACACAGGGCATGATGGCTACGACTACGAGGTCTTCGCGTTTGATGCCGAGTTTTTCGGCCCAGTAGTTCTTGGCGATGGCGCCGAACATCATCATGGGGCTCTTGGCGGAGGAAGGGACGTCGAGCATGTCGGGGTAGTAGGTCTCGAAGAAATTGACCCAACCGGGGCAGCAGGAGGTCATGATGGGCAGACGGACCGATTTGTCGCCTTCTTTGTAGCGGGCGATGCGGTTGAGCATTTCGGTGCCTTCCTCCATGATGGTGAGGTCGGCGGCGAAGTCGGTGTCGAACACATAGTTGAAACCGAGTTGGCGCAGGGCGGTGACCATTTTGCCGGTGACGCGTGAACCGGGTTCCATGCCGAATTCCTCGCCAAGGGCGACACGGACGGCGGGAGCGGTCTGGACGATGACGGTTTTCTTGGGGTTGTTGAGGGCCTTCATGACGTCGCGGGTGTTGTCAACCTCGCT
>Ga0247611_10004881_pt1 | contig 18232 bp, 16 predicted proteins | sample 177DNAGHGhighgp2_FD_192422 | JGI IMG/M metagenome (GOLD analysis project Ga0247611, IMG submission 192422) | Sheep rumen microbial communities from Palmerston North, Manawatu-Wanganui, New Zealand - 1770 DNA GHGhigh gp2 | ecosystem: Host-associated > Mammals > Digestive system > Stomach > Rumen... | reverse complement strand
ACTTCCAGCAACAACCTGCTCTGCCAATGCTAAGGCACGATCATCGAGAGACGATTGTTCTACCAATCCCCATATTTGGGTGATAAGCACTGGCCAGAAGAAAAGCATTGAGATAACTGTTGGAATAGCCTGCTGACCATAGATACCTACATTAGCATCAAACAAAACACCATCAGTCTGAGGCATAAGAGTAACCTTCAACGCAGAACGCATGCCTAGTACGGCTTTAAAAAGATTACCCTTAGTAATACTAATGTCCTTACCTCCACTCATCAGTGTATCGACATTCACTTCAAAACCATCACGTACAAAATCAGTCTGAATGGCTTCTGCAATAGCATTGATCTGAGAAGGATGTGCTACCAATAATTTCTTTTTGCTATAAGTTCCCATAACTATCCGATGTTTTGAAGTTCATAATAATGATAAATGGCCGAGAGGACGTTGGTCTCAGTAAAAAGCCGCTTCACTAACAACTGGTCGTCCTCACTGAACCGGTTCTCTACTTCATGGAGAAGGTTAATTACAGTTTCTGTCTGCTCGCGCAATTCATCGTCTGTTACTACTCCATCTTCCATAATCTTTTGAAATGATGGCTCTTGGGCTATCATTTCATCAATGTCGATAAAACCTTGTTTATTAAATATCATAGTCGTACTATTTTAGAGTTGATTTCCACAATTACGGCAGAAACGCCAGCCTTCCTCTACAATACTGCCACATCGTGGGCAGGTATGACTAGAAGGATTTTCCATCGCTCCGCCATTCATTATCATCCGATATTGCTCACTCTCTCTCCATTTCAGGATCTCTCGCACACGAACGGCGGAGAACGGATGGTCGAGACCTGCTATAACGGCAAGTTGCAGAGTCTTGTTCCACAGTCCGTTGTTCTGAATCTTGTCATATTCATCAGCCTGAGATGCCCATTCCTTCATATCTATCTGCGAAGTAAGGCTTTTGGGGCCACCCGACAAACGCGCCATTGTACTGGCAACTACTTCTGGCGAAGTGATGATGCTCGCTGCACGGTCAGCAGACAGCTCACTCTTCCGACTCCAATAGCACAATGCGAACTGAACAGGGGTTGCCAATGTACCAAGGAGTCCTAAATTGGCCAGTCCACTACTGATCCACTGGGCAACAGTATGGTAAAGCACGTGTCTACATAGGATATGTCCGCACTCATGGGCAATGATAGCATCCAGTTCCTCGTCGCTCATCATCTCTACCAAACTTGAAGTAACGGTAATATATATACGTGTATCGCCTGAAGTCCAGGCATTAGGCACTGGATTCATTTGCAAGTAAAATTCTGGTTCAGGGATGCCCATGCGCTGACAAATAGGAGGCAAATGCCTGTAAATCTTTGGCAGTTGTTTCTCTGACAACCGTATGGAAGAAGCCATGTTTACTCCATACTGCAGGTTCTCGATGCCAATAGCCAAGATTTTCTTAACTAATGCTGCAAAGCCAGGGATTCCTTCCATCTGTCTTAGTGCAGCAGCATCTTCTGGATGTATAAAATCAGACGGTTTCATATTTGTTATTGATATATTTGGCCGTAAAGTTACGAAAAAATCATGAAATAGAAGCAAAAACTGACGAATAAGTTGCAAAATGAAACAAAAAGCTTTCTTTTTAGGGGCAAAATGACATCAAAGCAACTAGTATGTGGCTAATTGGTGTTGTCAATAGGTGTAATTTCTTATTTACATGAAAGTATTGTAATAATCCTCATTTGCGAAAAGGTATAGCCCACCATCCGTAAACCGCATTAATTGAGGACTTGTTTCTGTTTCTTTGGTTATCTCTTCCAACTTATTTATAATTTCAGTTGGAACGCAAAACCCTTTGATGCCTCTTTCAAAACTTATTAAAGTGCCATCGTTCGTAATATGAGCTGAAAGAATTCGTCCACTTTCTGCTTTTCTAATCAATTCTTGGTCTTTATATCGAGTCGCAATATGGTTTTTGTTCGTAACAACAATATAATCCCCATTATCATTCATGGCAATAGAACGAATCAATACATTTGTTTGAAATAAATAATTGAGATCCTTTTTAAACCTGTCAGGAACATAACCCTTTCCATGCCATGATGAATCCTTATAAATAACGAACCAATAATATTCGGTAATTCCGATTTCCGCTATATACGCGTAAGGGTTTTCTTTCAAAGATCCAAGTACTCTTTTCATTCCATCAGGAATGTTTGGAGTATAAACAAATTCATTTTGCCCCTTTATGACTATTCCCTGTCCTTTGTCTGTAAATGATGCGAGTCTGCAAGTCCCCCACTGTTTGATGGTTTCACGAATCAATGGCAAAGGCTTTGAAATGCTTTTGGTTTTGATGTCTATATCACTCCTTCGTATTGGAGGCGTAGGATCTGTGGCTGCTTGTTTTGGTCTTGTTTGCAGCCTGAATCTTGCAAGCATGCGCATTGAATCTGCAAAGTACTCATCGGTTCTCATACAATGCCGTTGAATTGTGCAGATTCTTTTAAGGTCAGATGGGAAATTGTTAGGCCAGTTAAATCCTGGGGTATTTATACATACAGGTATTATTTTCTTTTGATATTTTATGGCTAACCGCAATTCGTGAGCGACCCAATCATCTGTTATATAACACCTGTTCATTGATTGAGGTGAAAGTATAAGAATGAAATCATTACAGGAACGAATTGCTATTTCAATCTGAATATCAAACGCTCCATCTCTTAAAGCGTTGTAATCAAAAAAAATGTTCGAATAGCCATGATTCCGCAAATCTAAATAGATAATCCTAGCATGTTCAAGACCATCTGCACGTCGATAGCTGATGAAGATGTTTGTTTCTGAGGGAGGAAATGTATTTAGCATATCAGTTAATATTTGGAGTACTCTTTAATTGTCGAATTACATTTAACCAGCCACCTTGTTCAAATAATTGTTTGCATTTTCTCAGTCCCTCTCCATAAATTGGATCGGTTGATGCTAACATATTATCAATAGATGCTTTTGCTTCTTCGTTATTTATTTGTGAAAGGACTACGAAACTGCCTAAATTACAGAACCCCTCGCATAATAGAGGGATTGTATTGATGTTCATATTGTATTGCCAAATATGAAGGAGTTCATGCGCCAAGACATTGGCAAACTGTACCTTTGATAGCTGTCGATAAACATATACTGTGTAATCATCACCGTATCTTTCCGCAAGTCCTCTTGTATATAAACTGCCAGTCCTTTTTTGTAACGCAGTAGCGTCAATCACTTTAAGATGCCAATTATGTATTTCACCAATCTCTGAATTTGAATAAATACGATTGATATAATTAATCACATGCGTGCAATCTTCTTTTGTCATGAGATGCTTTTGGCAATATGAGCAGAATTTACCACCTAATCCGATGTCAATTGCCAACGAGTTACAAAACTGGCCACAACTAACACATTGTTTAATGGCTACTCCATGATCTGAACAAACTGCATGGTTTGCCCAATCGACGTAGTACGAACCCGTTATTAGTTTACCGCAAAAATAGCATCTTCGTTGCATATGCATCTCATAATGTTATTATAATTGCATTCCGTCTATCTCCCATTTTAATCTATTCCTTTCATATTCACTTAGAGCTTGGTCTGGTTTTATGTCAAAATAAATTTTTTTGCTTTGACACTCAACCTCAATATGAACTATTCCATCGATACCGCGTTTGATTATATATGTTATATCTGTATCTTTTGGAACAGGATATCCCCAACTGATAGTTTGGGCCGCAATACTTGTTCCATCAGCTCGATCAACATATTTATCTACAGAAATATTTTCATAGATTTGGATGTACACGTCTGTTTGCCCATCATTTTTTGTGCATGTGGTTGCTGTACCAGAATACACCATAGAATCAGTTCTTAAAATGAGATTCTGTATTTTTTCTTCATTTGTATCTCTCATAATAACACCCACTCCATAAGATCTACTTGCTAAATCTTTGCCAATTTTTACTCCTGCCGCTGGAGTATATGCTGGGTTTGCAAGATTATACGCATGTATAGCAGCTCCTTTTGCCACAGCCAAATCAGGCTCAAATTGATCTAACCGAATTGTTGTTCCAGGAAATTCCTTTCTTAATCGTTCTTTCACCATCGGCATATAGGAAGAACCACCAACAAGGATAATTTCATTGATAGTGGCATATTTATTGATTGATATGGTCATAGCATGTCTTACAACATCTATCGTACGTTGTAGAAGGTCTGAAGTCAATTCTTCAAACAGAGAACGCTTGATGGGTTTCGTATACATACGATTTTTGTACCTGAACCGCATAGGAGATTCCGTGTTTTTGGAAAGTAGTTTTTTACATTGCTCCGCAGCTAAAATCAAAGCACCACCATCACGAGTGTTTTTTATATTGTCGTACCGATCGCTAGTTCCACAACAATTACTCAACACATAATTAACCAATTCAATATCCCAATCCATACCACCTAGATGATGGTCTCCGTCTGTTGAAAGCGTTTCAAGGACACCGTTTTTCATTCGCATAATACTTACATCGAAGGTGCCACCACCCAAATCATAAACCATGAAGTTTTTCCCTTCAAGATGGCTGGTGCCATAACTTAACGCTGCCGCCGTAGGTTCATTAAGCAGGGCTAGAACATTTAACCCTGCAACTTCACCCGCCTGTTTGGTAAGTTCACGCTCATTATTCCCAAAATATGCAGGAACTGTTATAACGACATCTTTGATTTTTGGCTTGCCTTTATACTCCCTACTCAAGTTCGCATCATCAACGAGCTTTTTCAGTATCATTGCAGAGACTTTAACTGGTGATATTGTTTCACCGCCAATTACCCTTTTATACGTAGGGTTAGACATTTCTCTTTTTATGAATGCTACGGCACGAGACGGATCTTGAACCATACAGCGTTTAGCTTCACCACCTACAATAGGAGAGCCATAATCATCATAATAAACGACAGAAGGGGTTGTCTGAAGGTCATCTGAATTTTTGATAACAATAGGCAACTTATCCAGTGAACTAATTTCTGCAATGCAAGAATTAGTGGTTCCTAAATCTATTCCAAATACTTCTTTAGCCATAATACTACCTTCTTTCAGTCAATCCATCTCTCCCAAAAAGGACCTTTCTTTTCTTCCTTTCCTTCATCTGCGTTTTCTGTACCATCCTTGACTTCTCGGACTTGTATATTTCCCATGTCATTAACGAGGGGGGCTATGCCTTCTTTGTTATCATTATCTTCGGGAATTACGCTAGTTTGCTCATCTTGCTCTTGTTGTACAGATTCATCTACACATTTAACATATCTAAGGCGAGCTACCTGTTCTGGACGAATCACAAATTCGTAGGTCTTAGGTCTTTCTTTGTCTTGCGCTTCGTTGCTGCCTACCATTGGCACAGCCCATATGTAACCTGGTAATATTGACTCTATCTTACCCTCTTTCTCTGGCAATCCCGTTTCCTGTGTTTCAACAATTTCTTGTCTCTTGCGGTCGAATTCATCGTCAATACTCACAGATTTTCTTACGCCTACAGCTTGCAGACTTCCATCTACCCATTCAGTTAAATCACCTATCGACTTATACAAAGAATCAAAATCTTTCTCAATTGCATAATCATTTAATGTGTATCTTAACTGATCTGCTATACCAATCAATTCCATTATGAGGTCTTTCTGGGTCTTATATATCACATCATTTTCATATTGAATAATACGCTCATGCTGTTTTTTAATAATGTCAGTCTGTTCGTAAATGACTTTAGACTGTTCTTCTACTGTATTGCGTAAAGACAGTATTTCATTAATTATTGAATCCAGCTTTCCTGTATTGCGGTTTTGATCTTGTAACAGTTTAGATATGGTATAATATTTTTTTCCAGTACTAGCATCATTCGCAGTTATACCGTTAAAGAGGTTTTCCAAATACAATATGACCTTATTCTCAAAATCGCTATTCCCCTTTATTGTTTGAGGGGTCTGCACTTTGACTTGTTTCGAAAGAGTTTCTGTAATCACCAGACTTAAGTGATTAGCAAGGTACTCGACATCCTGTGTACTTAACAATGGTGTGACACTCTGTTGTTGAACACCTCTTATAGAAGGCATTTCACGACCATAGATGGGGTCTAATGCCTCATCATGACTATCCATATCTGATTGACCAACTCTGTTGTTACGCCCATCATATAATTCAAACTTCTCACTCATTGTATTTATTATTTATCTTTAATTATTATTCCATTATTCCAATATTCTTCTATTATAGTCCCGTCAAGTAATGTATGAAAACATAACCCTGTCGGGCCGTTCATTGTCATTTTACCTTGGACGAAAGATTTATCCTGTAAATACCACATGCCTATGACATCTGCAATTTCATCATCAATAAAGATTATTGACAAACTTTCGCCGTTAGGGAAATATAAAGTACCGAATCCATTTCTTTTGCCGTTTTTCCACTGACCAGAATACACGGTTCCATCATCCTGAATCTCAATACCAATACCCTCCTGCTTGTTAATTCTCCATTGCCCAGCATATTTCCGTCTTGATGTGCTAAAACCAATACCAACTCCCATACGCATATCAAGATTCCACTCTCCAGCATAATAACTACCTTCGGGCTCTTTTAATATGCCAAAACCGCATCTTTCATTATCTTGATTCCTATACCCACAAAACTCTCCTTCGTCTACTTCTACAAATACAGGCTCACCTTCATTTGCAAAATCTTCGTCTGTGAAAGAATGCTCTACTTCCGGAATCAGCCCTAATGCAAAGGCGTAGCTTTCAACTAAATATGACGCTGCCTGTGGACTTAAGAAATTCTCTTCTTGGAAAGAATGCTTTAAATTATCTATTACCATTGAGTAATCTGTAGAAGATTTGGACAATTCAATAATCCTTTTCCCTATCTTGGTCTGAACAGATCTGCGAATTACGGGATAGAAGGTATATTCTCCACCTAGAATATCAGCCATCAAGCCTTCAAGTCGAGATTCTGCCAAAATCCCCACCCCATACTCTTTTACCAAAAGAACCATGGCATCATGAATGCTAAGATGTTTGTCTGTATGAATCATAGGTCTTAACAATCTGATATTTGTTTCTTATCTACTGATGACATATCATTTATATTTAGATGGACAGCTACTAATTCTTGCCAAGCCTCTATATCTGCATTGTTCTGTTCTGCTATTCTATCTTCTAGTTCATCAAACTGACTCTTGAGTTCAGCCTTTTGTATGCGAGCATTCTCATCCTCCACCTTATTATCACCTATTTCTTTCTTGATTGTGATAAGCATCATTTCTATTTCTGCAGTTTGATCTTCAATCCGTGATCGGTAGCCTGCAATATTCTTGTCCGCTTCTGTTTCTTCCGACCTCAGATTCTCTTCCTGAAGAATAAGGTTCTTTAGCTTTTCTAAAATTGACTGTTTCTTGTGTTCTACCTCTGACAGCTTATCTTTCAATTCTTCTAGTTCTTTCTGCAATTTGTTCAATTTTGTCTCAAGTTGCTTCTGACGATTCATTCTTTCAGCGTGTTCCGCATTGAGCTTATCTCTTTGGTTACGAAGTTCACACTCTTTCAGACCATCTCTAATCGCATCAAGGCAGACAAATCCAGCAAGACTCATATCATCTTTACTTCCGGCAGCACTGAGTTTTGGCAGAAAAACATTCAACTTCTCTAAAAAACCATCCTTGCTCTCGACCTGTGTAGTATTAAGCAAACCAGTATAAAAATTAAGCAGGTAGCTGGGAGCAATATCGAAATCACCATATGAATCTTCTATTCCATCGCTACAGCACAAAACTGCAACAGGGAACTCACCCATCCCATTGAATGCATAGCGAAAAGAAATAAGTGGATTCTTGTTGCAGAGAGAAGTGGTAAAGTTCTGAAAACAATTACAATCCCAAGGAACAGGCTGATACCAGTTTAAGTTTCTGTTTGTTGCAACAATTCTTCCGTCTCCAATATGGAATGCCAACCAATAAAATGGTGTTTGAGCATAGGCCATCAAGGTTGTTCCGTAGGCTTTAACCAATTCATTATTACCAAGTGCTGCTCGCTCAATATCTGAGAATGGATTCTCTGCACTATCCTTCTTAATGGAATCTAACCATTCATAATATATTTGCTCAATAACGCCATAGATTATAGTGTCTTGTTCTCTTATTTCCTTTACTTGTTGACAGAATTGTTGATTTTGCTTATATAACAGAATTTCAACTTCTGTCATAGATGTTATTGGCTTTGATGGAGGCAATCCCCACTTACTGTCGTCAAGAGAAGGGCGAGCTGTAACGGCCCCCTGTCGGTTAAGGAAAACTGACGGATTGGTCGTTGCAATAAAATCCATCAACTTGGCTTTTGTAATTTCAGCGGCTAACTTGGAACCAATGTCACTTCGAACATAGGTAGAACTACCATGACCATCGCACACTATAACAATCAGATTCCGCCCATCTTCCGATTCCCATGACAGCGAATAATCTTGGCATGGTATTCCTTTGGGAAGATGGCTTGCACCAGTTTTACTCAGTGCGAATGAAAATCTATTTTTACTATCCATAACATATAACTAATATGAATAGTATATACACGTAGCTTAAAACCACGTGTATATACTCTTTAAATTATTACCAATCACCCCAGTCGTCAGTTCCACTATTTGTCGTTGAGTTTCCTTGGTCAACTCCTGCAAGGGTCGGATCTGTGTTTATATCATTCGTCAAGGTACTCACTACTTGATTGTTCGGATCTGCTACTCCTGCAGGTTCTTCAGGAGATGTCGTTCCAACAGACGCTGATTGAGAGGCAACTTGTGACGCAGTAACACTAACTGTATGAATGATTTTCTTCAGTTGATCCACAGTGTGAACAGTTATCACAGATTCTACGTTTCCCGTGAATTCTGCTAGAACATTTGTGTCCGCATCATCACCAATGGCAATTGCAACCTTAACTGCAACTTTGAACCAACGGTTTCCATTGATTTTTTCTAGTGCGTGCTTGTATTCATCAGTAGGTTCTCCATCTGAAAGAAGAATAATTGCTGGGGCACGAGAACCTGTTGGTTCAGCCATGAATCCGTGAGACTTAGACAATTTATTATTTAATTCATTGAGAGCCTCACCAAAGCATGTAAGTCCACCAGCTTCCAAATCTTGCCATACAAAACTTTCGGAATCCATTGGCTGAGGATACATCCAGCTTACACCACTAGAGAATTCCAATGCGGCAACTTTAATTTGCGCATCACTGTTGTTGTGAGATATTTCTCCAACATCATTCAATGCTTCACGTACAGCGGTATTGAGAGAAGCGATTTTTGCTCCGCTCATACTTCCTGATGTGTCTACTAAAAAAATTAGAGGCATTACTCTACGAGGGACTCCACCTTCGATGTCCCAAGGATCAAAATTACTCATAATTAAATGTTTTAAAATTGATATTTGTTATGGATAATGATTTATATTAGTTCTCCTGTTTCTCCCTGATTGCCAAATTTAATCTTGAATCTCGGTTTAATTGGCATCCCGGAATCGGGCGCAACTATTTTGACTTCCCCATTAGGCAAGGTTACGGTCCAAGGATATTTGGAACGATTAACCAATCCTATGGTTCCGTTTTTAATAGCCACTTCACCTGCTTTTTGTTGGTAATCTGTTTGACTTGTCACTTGACAATCATATATAATTTGATTAGCAACTAATGGAATGGTATATCTACTTACTTTTAGTGAGACTAAAGAAGGAGCAGGTTTCTTACAATAAATACATGTTTTCTGCGGGTTGCTTGAGTCAAGGAAAGTGTTCTTTCCACAGCAAGGACATGGAGCATAGTTCGAGCGTATCTGTAATAGAATATTATACCATTGCTTATCCATCAGCCTCTTTGTAGGGTCTTGAATAGCTTCCTTGCTAAAAGTCTTGCAGAAAGCATTTCCTAATAGAGCAGGGTACATCATCCATCTCTTGGTAACATTCTTGTGTATCCCCTTTACTGGTCGATTTGACGGGTTTGTTGGATCCATAATAAATACAGATTCATAACCAAGTAGTTTTTTTGCCAATTCGGGGTTGTTGTCACAGGGACAACTTAAATAATGCTCACCTTCAAAAGGCCTGTTCATATAAATCAATATAAACAAACACACTGCTAATGAATAGTAATCTGTATATTTATTAGGCATAGGTCTTGTAACAGGCTTATCTTTGGGAGGATTATACCCGTATTTTAAGAAATCGGCATATGTTAACCCCTGGACAATCTCCGGAGCCATATACCCTGCTTTTCCTGCAATACCTGTATTTGTCTTGTCAGGTGCCACATTGTCATTGTCACATATCAAGATATCTCCGGTATTTGGATTAATAAAGAAATTACCATCATTCATGTCTTGATAGCTATATCCTAGAATATGGAGACGTTGAAATGCTGCACAGAGTTGGAGACAAGCGTTTATCTGGGGGGTGGGAGTAGCGAACTTGGCATGACCTAGAATGAATTGCCCCATATCCTCATATCCATTGGGGCGCAGATCCATAAGATACCCGTAACTATTCTGTTGCCTTTCAGCTATAGCCAAGGGCCAAACAAAGTTAGGGGCGGGAGACCCTGCGTTGACATTTCGATTTAAATTCTCAAAAAATGCGTCTGACTTAATTATGTGAGGATCAATATACCACTTCAACGCAAAGTCCTTGCCACCATAATCAACAAGGTAAACAATACCTTGTCCACCACGTCCAAGTTCCTTTTTTACTCGGCACGTCTTGCCATTTTTCAGACGTACAACAGTTCCAATACTTAATTCTGACATAATTGCAATATTTAATGTGCATTAAAAATACGTTTTGCTTCTCCAGATTGAATCCATTTTTCTATCTGGGCAGCCCTCATCACAGTCCAAGGATGAGTTGCTGTAATTATTGAGAACCACTTAACGACCTTATTTAAACTCTCATAATCCATATCCATGAATTCGTGAGCTTGCTCTATAAAGGTGTTAAAGTCTATGTTCGAATACTCGGATTTTGGAAGACCCGCCATCTTTATAAATGAACGGACTACTGCCTTCGGTTTCTGACAACATAACAAGCCTGCTCTATCAGCTGTAAACTCGGACATTCTGTCCCAATACAATAAAGCCAATTTGACGGGAGCTGCAACGATACTCCCACCAGGTATGGCATCAATAACATTGTTGATGATTTGTGCCATCATATGATATAGCATGTGATTGCTCTTTATATGACCACACTCATGTCCCATAATAAACATGATTTCATCATCGTCGCACAAATCTAAAAGGCCTGAGTTAAGAACGATTGCGGGCTTTTCTGAACCAATTGTGAAAGCGTTGATATCGTATCCCCATTGCACAAACAGCTCTGGAACAGTTTCTAAATCAAGAATTTGTGCAGCATATTCAAGATAATCATATATTTTGGGATAATTGCCTTTAGTCACCTTTAAACAACTCCCCGTATACTGAACCATATAAATACGCTCAATTGTGTGCTTGGCAATAAATTTACCAACAGCCCCTAAGCCAGGAGTTGATTCAAGAGCATCCAATGCTTTCTTGTCGAATGGATGTTCATACTCGTCATTTATCAAACCATGTAATATGCGTTTATTTTTATTCATCTTTTAACGTTTAAACTGTAAAACGCAGAAAGCCCTACAACGTCAGTCTGGGGACTGAGCGTTGAGGACTTTCTTGTATATCCCTTCAATCCGTGACGGATTCCTATGTCGTTAAGCGCAAGCGGAACATCCATATTTGCTCTTTGCTTTAGGGTTAATAATTAAAAATGCCCGTCCCTATCTCATGCGAAATGGTAATTCGATAAGAATTTTCGAGCACATGCATTATGTACTCTCATTTAGAGAAATACGCTTCAAAATTACACATATTTTTTAAAATAGAAAAAAGATTTTGCAAAAATTGACATAATAAGGTGAAAATTCTTCATTTTAGCCGCAAAACGGCATCAAAACTACCAATTTGACAGCAAAATTGAGGCACTACAGAGATTCTGTTAGGATGGTTTTGACGCACCCAACCCAAGTTCATCCCAGACACTTCACAAGCAGTAGCAATACTACTGGCATACTCAAGAGTAAGGCTGAAAGCTGGATAAGAGATGCTTGGGAGTAGCCTAAAAGCAGTTAACCCTAAAAGCAGTTAACACAGATTTTCGCAAATAATCGCTGTTTTTCTTGGTAATACGAGATTTTATACTTACTTTTGCAGCCGATAATCATAATTCTATCACAAATAAACAAATTGTAGCAAGAAAGAATGAACGAAATGACAATGACAACGGTCAGATGCCGAGCGATTCTAAGACAAAGTTGAAAACAAGTCTGTGAATCGACGGAAGGATTGTATCTTGTCGTTCGTTGGTTGATCTAACGGTCGACCCTGCTCACGCTCGACAGATAGAAAGTTAACTTTCTTCTGTTCTCGCTTAAGCGCAGCGTTCTTTGACATATTGCTACAAGTGTCGAGGGTTTTGTGATAGAGTAATTCCACAAGAAATACTCTATATATGCTGTAGGCTGGCACCTTTGTGCTTTGCCTATTCACTCTTGCGCTCCAACCATTGGGGCTTATACTTTGTTTATTTATGCGTGATATGAATTATGTTGATTATGCTGAATGTAAATAGACTTATTGACGATTTTAAGAACCAGACAAAGATGACTATTTGGAAACATCTGGATGCTATGGCGGCTAACTATGCCGTTTATTCTACCCACATGAACGGCTATTCGCCCTTTCTGACTGACTATGATGTTTATCTGTATTGCAACGATACTAACATGGTTATCGTATGCCTCGACTGCTGTGGACACGACGAAGAGCACATCTACGAGGAGTCGGAATCTCTCAGTTCTCTTATCTTGTCCGACGGCTATGAACCTCGCACCAGTATGGTTTGGAAACTGGCAGAAGCCGTGCGTCTAACGAAGATACATCTTCAGCTCAGCAAACCTGATATGAGAGTCTATGGCGTACTACTGACCGAAGCCGAGATACTGAATTCATACGGATTAGACAACATGTGGGATGCACATAACCTCATGGTCATTGATAACTTGACACGGCTGAAATACCGAAAGATTAAGGTGAATTCGGATGATGACCTGCCCTGCATGACGTATGCAAGAACTGTCATTGATGCCAGCCTTGACACACTGACTGTAGAGAGGACGATTGTCAATTCTTCTGCGCCCACTACCGAAGTTCCGAAGAACGAGGTGGATATAGATGATGACGATGATTTTGCAAGGCTACTCGACAAGTTCCTCAATGAGGGTATGGAGATTGTGGACGAGAAAGCCCCATTTGACGATACCAACGATGACCCGCAGGAAGACGAGGACGACATAGACCTCGAAGACTTTCCAGAGGGCAGTGTTCATAGTGATAACGAAACTGTTGTAGACGTTCCTTTCCCTGACGGGGAGATTGAGCAGAACCAGAACATCAGCGTGAAGGTGGAAATCCTACGCCCCATTTCTAATCCTCGTGAGGAACTGAACAAGTTGGTGGGATGCAGTGACATCAAACGTCGTATGGATGAACTTGTGGCGCTGACCAGCTATAACAAGATGATGCGTGAGCTCTTTCCTAACGGCAAGCAACATGAGGTATCGCTACACAGTGTATTCCTTGGACGTCCAGGAACAGGGAAGACGACGGTCTGCAAAATCTTCGGTTCGCTACTGCGTCAGGCTGGGGCGCTCTCCAAAGGCCATGTGGTGGTTTGTGACCGTGGAACTTTCATCGGTACCCTGTGGGGTGATGAAGAACGATCAATGAAACAGGTTTTGGAGATGGCCAAAGGCGGTGTGCTGATGATTGATGAAGCCTATCTTCTCAATGGCAAGCACGAAAATGATCCTGGCAAGCTGGTCATCCAACTGATGATGAACATCCTTGCTGATGAGACGCAGCGAGATATTGCTATCGTGCTCTGCGGCTATAAAGACCAAATGATGAAGATGTTGGACACGAATCCTGGTCTGCAGTCGCGCTTCCCCAATAAGTTCGAGTTTACCGACTTTACCATTGATGAGCTGTTGGAAATTACCCGTCGCCGTATCAAGGACTACGACTATCAGTTCACTGCCCAGGCATGGGAGAAATACCGTGGTATGCTCGCACAAGCGTATCAAGTGCGTGATGCTGAAACATGGGGCAATGCTCGCTTCATCTCCAATCAACTGGAGCGAATATACATCCAGCATGCAGCCCGCTGTGTTAAACGGTGTCCCAAGGACAAGCGCGAACTGCTCCTGCTTACTCCAGAAGATATCGTGCCTATCGAGATTCCACATCCCAAGACCAAAATAGGATTCTAAGGCCCATACTGTCATGAGAAGAAGGATTCCTTACAGGGTGTGCCGATGCATGCCCAATGGTGTTGTGACCCATCTTGAAGCACGACTGCTGAAGGAATTGGTGAACCGCGAGATCCACCCCATCCGTTGTGCGGAGAGCTGTAAGCAGAAGTTCATGAAAGGCTCGCGCATCGGTGACCTCTGCGCTGAGACGGGCCATTTCTGGTGGGCACTGAAGGTGTGGTGGTTCACGGCCAACCTCATAGAGAACAAGGACTATGATGACTGGCGTTATGTCTGGTTCAATACCGAACGCGTCAGGCTTCGTGATGTCATCTCAGAAACTGAGTGTGAGTTACTTGTTCGCCGCTGCAGCGACCTCTGGCGAGCACTTGGTTTCCCTGAATACGCCTGGTGGGACAAGAAAATGGAACATTTTGCCAGTAATTACTTTGGCACCTACTACTATGACTTGTTTGCCGACAAGTATGATGGCTATTACGAGTATTCTAATGAAGAGTATGAGTCGGAAATGGAAGAGTCCCGCAAGGAGCAGGAAACAGATTTCCTTTTCCGTGATGGTATGCCTGACTACTATCCACATGGTTCACTAAACTTCGATGAGTATTGGCATGACCCCACTCATATCGAGGATTTTTCGTGGCTTGATTAGTAAGCTTCCGGTATCTGTCCAAGAGGCAGGTATCGGAAGAGCAACAATGCAGTATCTATGCTATCCGCACGCCCTTTCCACCCCCTTTCTATGCCCTTGCAACACTTATTCCCAAAAGACACTTTGTACATTGTCGTGCCATGACGGACTACAGAAGGATAAGGCAGTCTGGTGTGGATGCGGTTCCTATGTCGTGGATGATGGCACTGGTGAAACCGTAGAGTCTTCACGGTCATCTGGTCATAAACGTCGTCGGCTTTGAAGGAAGAGCATGATATGCACATCCTTCATGTTTTCAGGACAAGTCGTAAAAACAACAGCTGACAATGTTTATGGATGACTGTAAAGACACTCCTTGTTTCTGTGCTATCATCCTGAACGACTCCAGAACCTAATGCATTCACGGCAGAGTACCTTATCCTATGCCCATCATGACTACGACAGTCCTTACGGAAAAATACGCTTAACTTCCCTCCATTTCTAGTGTTTTATAGTCGGAATTACACGTTTTTAGAACAATTTCTTCGTCACAATACGCACTATTACGGAAAAATTTGTAACTTTGCACTCTGTATGAAGCATCGGCGACTTGATAAGTACGTGACACTCTACAATGTCTGCAAAGAGAGTGGAAAGGTGGTCTATAATTATGTAGAAACCCTTCCACAACAACGATTGCAGGACAGGAACCTGAAGGAGTTCTACCGTCAGATTGAGGAACACGGCTATGATGTCCTCTCACCGAGTGACAAGGAGTACGAACGGGTAGTAAAGACTCTGAATGCTGTATCGAAGAAGGACGCGATGAAGGACGACATGATTTCTTACAACCACTATAAGCCGGAGGAGGTCTGCACCTGCGGACGCTGGATATTCTTCGAACACCTGCCCTACTATGACGAAAAGGAGCTAAAGGATATCGTCTATCCCAAAACGGCAAGAAGGAAAGCGGAAGAAAAGCCTGTGAAGATCAAGGAAAGGATGTCCTCCGTGCGGGTTCCTGCCTTCCAGAAGGAATCCGTCAAGCAGTTCCTTGACTGGCTCAAAGAGACAAACGCATCCGATGCTTCCATCTATTCGGCACTCCGCGATGCCAAATATGCGATGGAGAGTAAGGCAGAGAAATATGCAGAGTCCCCTACCCTTCAGCCCATGGCTGATGACCTGAAAAAGCAGATTGCCCTCCTTGAAGAGTTGGAGGACAAACTGCCGAGACTATAATGGAAACAAATCTTATTTGATTCCCCCACGTGAAAGCTCCAGACTCTCATCGGCCTTCACCTGGCGGTCATAGCTTTGCTGTACTGCCTGCTGCTGCTCGTCATACTTCCGCAAGACGGCATTGGTAAGCGTGTTCAGCGGAAGAGCACCTTTGTAATAGGCATCCACTGCTTCGTCATTGATAGTAATGACAGATGGTACATGGTCGATGGTGGCCACAAGGGTATTACCTTTCATCACTGGCTGGGACACACGGAAGTTGAGCGGCTCGTCATCATACTTGCGATACTGGCGAATTGGCTGGGACTTCATTCCATCCCGATTCTCCAGTGCTTCATATCCTGCCTTATTCAGGAGGTTGGCACCACCAAGGCCGACAAGAAGCATCTTCAGCAAGGGATGGCGGACGAACATCCCAGCGAAAATAGCAGCAATAGGCATCATATTATCACCGAATTTCAGATTGCGGGACTTGCCTGTGAACATCCCTACCAGCATATCGGGCAACATGGCCAGCACATAGCCGAGATTCTTGCCGACATCACTAAAGACATTTAGCCCAATAGAATCGAAGATTCCTCCCCAACCTGATACAGAAAAGTTACTTTTTTGTTCCGCATATTGTTGCTGAATGGACTGGGCAGCAGGATGCGTATTCTGAGAAATGTTACGTTTCTGTTCCGATTCATTGGTAACCTCTTGATTATCAAAATGCTCACGGATAGCAAAGTGCATTTCACCAGCACGGCGTAATTCGCCTGCATAGTCTGGTATTTCAGGCAATTTGGCGGTTTTCAGCCCAAACGTAGGGCTCAGTCCTTTCGCATCAAAAAGCGATGTTGAATGATGCACGATCTTCTTTCCCAACAGAATATCAATAGCTTTGACAACCTCACTGGAATAGGGGTTTACGCCACTCGTTTCCTTGCGAACTTCCGACAGTACATCCGTATCAGAACCAAACAGTGCTGCGCTCACCATCTGGCTGACATCCAGCTGCTGACCTGATTTGCCTATCAAGGCATCACCAGCCAAACCAAGCCCCAAGTCAACCGCCACAAATTTGGACAGTCCAGCAAAGGAACTCACTCCAGTAACCGGTAGCGTCAGGGTCAAATCCGTCAGCGAACCAAGGGCTTTGCCTGCCCCCTTCTCCAGCAGTCCTGGATCATACCGCTCCACGATCTTCTTGTCGATATATTGCTGCAGCTCCGTAGTCGGTGCGCTGACAAACGACAATAATGATGAGCGACGAGCTTCGTCAAGGATATAGTCCACAGAACCTTTGATAGGCGTCTTCGCCACCTCATAGTCCACCATCCGCATCGTCAGACGGTGGTTGACATACGCCATCGCAAGGTCACCTCCCAGCTTGTCCGAGAGCTGCTTATACCGCTCCTCGCCCACCTGAGCGACTGCTGCCGTGCGCCATGCCTTTGCCAATACCTCGATATCGTGGCGCAACTGCTTGTCCCTCGCCATCTCAGCACCCAGCTTCTCGATGTCCTTGGCAGGAACATTCAGCGTCACACTCGTGGCATAGTCCTCTGATGGAACCAGGGCATTCGTCAGACCAAAGCCCGTAGAACGCCCCGACACCACAGCAGCGTTTCGACTGTCAATATAGAAGTCCAGCCGCTTGGCAAGATGTTTGTCAAAATACTTGTCGATACAATACTCCGCATCTATGAAATTCTGCAAATCCATATACATATATATATTATAGGCCCAGCAAATGTTGCCTCGTCTGCTCGATGGCTTTGTGATAGACACTCATCTGTTTGGGCCAGAAACGGGTGAGCCAAGAATCCTTTGAGATCTGGTCACTGATAAAAGCTATAGCCAGCTTACGGGTTATCTCAATAGCCGGCTCACCCTTCTCACGCCCATTAAACCAGGCCTTCGTCCAACAGCGGTTACCCTCTGAATCGAAATACACCGAGGCAATCCT
>Ga0247611_10004880_pt1 | contig 18238 bp, 22 predicted proteins | sample 177DNAGHGhighgp2_FD_192422 | JGI IMG/M metagenome (GOLD analysis project Ga0247611, IMG submission 192422) | Sheep rumen microbial communities from Palmerston North, Manawatu-Wanganui, New Zealand - 1770 DNA GHGhigh gp2 | ecosystem: Host-associated > Mammals > Digestive system > Stomach > Rumen... | reverse complement strand
TGCGTCCTCAAAGACGCTCGCCAAAGTGGCATCCAAGTACGCCAAGAAATACCCGGGCTATCACGGGGTATGCGAGATACGGACGGAAGAGCAACGCGTCAAAGCCCTTTCGGAGTTCGAGATTGGTGATGTATGGGGTATCGGCAGACGAGCCAAAGCCAAACTGCAACATGCCGGGATCATGACGGCCTTGCAGTTTACCGAGAAATCCGCTACTTTTGCGCAGAATGTACTCCATAAACCCGGTTTGCTCACATGGCAGGAACTGCGTGGTCAGGATGTGATCGACATCACAGAACTGCCTATGAAGCAGAGTATAACCACCTCACGCACCTTCGCAACAGCTATCTCCGAACAAGCGCTTTTGGAAGAACAGATAGCCAATTTCTGTGCACATTGTGCCCGTCAACTACGCATGCAGCAGTCTGTTGCGCAGCAACTCTATGTTTATGCCCATACTTCGGCCTTTCGAACGGATATAGAGCAACACTATCTCTCCGAACTGGTCACGCTCCCCGTCGCTACGGCCAACAGTCAGGAACTGATTTCCTATGCTTTGGCGGCTTTCCGGCGTGCCTATCGTCCAGGCGCGCTGTACAAGAAAGCCGGTGTGGTGCTGCTCAAAATCATTCCCGAAACGGCCGTGGTACCGGATCTCTTTGATCCCAAAGACCGCGACAAGGATAAACGCCTTCAGCGCGTCCTGGATCATATCGACGACCGTCACGGCAAGCGCTCCATCATCCTTGGCTCACAGATGACCTCTGCCCAACCGATCTATAAAACCGAGCACAAGAGTCCGCTCTATACCACCGACCTGAGCGACATCATTACCATAAAGGCGAGCTAAAAATGCTGACAAAACGAAAAAATTCCTGCATATGCTTGCGTATGTGGGATTTTTTTTGTACCTTTGCGCCGAAAATTTGGAAAAATATGAACAATTTATCAAAAGGACTGGCCCTCTTTGTTGGAGGCGCTATCGTAGGAGCCGCAGCGGCTTTGCTGCTCACTCCTAAGAAAGGCGAAGAAGTTCGTCAAGAATTGGCTGATTTGGCTGCTGAAGCTAAGAAACGCGCGCAGGAGTTCTGCGAGCAAGTGAAACAAGATTTGGCGGAAGCGAATGCAACTGCAGAAGCAAAAGCCGAGGAAACGAAAAAGGAAGCATAACATGGAAAACGAATTTTTCAATCAGGTCAAGAACGAAGTGACGGATTACGGTAAGTCTCTCGGAGAAGTAGGCAAACTGCGTCTGATTGGTATCATCAGTCGTGTGTTGGGTTTATTCCTGCTGATTTTTACGATCGTATTGTGCGCGCTGGCACTCTTCACATTCGGTGCAGTAGCCGCTATTGATATCATGGCCGCGTATATGCCTGTTTGGGTAGCTGCGTTGATTGTAGGTAGCGTGTATCTGCTCCTGATCGTAGTAGCCATCTTGTGTCGCAAACCGCTCTTTATCAACCCGTTCATCAAGTTACTCTCAAAGCAGATCAAATCGGAGGAAGAGTTGGCACTCAAGACCCTGGAGGCGGAGCATCAAGCTCAGATGCGACAGTTACGCATACAATGCCAGGTGGAGAACGCAACGCGCGAACTGGAGTTCTATGCGAGCCTTCTTTCCCGCGCTTGGGAAGCCATAAAAGGATTGATGCGTAAATCATAAATCATCAATACCCCATGTTATCTCGTCTTTACGGCGTATTACTGCCGTTCTTTGTAGCTTTCCTGTTGGCATGGTTATTGGATCCGCTGGTCAACTTCATTCAGCATAAATGCCGTGTAAAATTCCGCGGTTTGTCGGTGGCTATCACCCTGATTCTCTTCGTTGGCTTGTTGTCGTTTGCCATCTATCTGATCATTCCGGCGATGGGTCGCGAAGTAAAATCGGCAGCCGTGGCCGTAGAGCAGTATTTCGCCCATTTCGATGCCGATAAGTATTTTACACATGAGCAGCAGGAGAAAATCCATTCTACGCTCGATGGACTGAACTTAGAGTCCGTACTCTCTTATCCGGAGGTACGCGACGGTATCAAGAGTTTTCTGCCTAAGTTAGGAGGCTGGATTACAGGTGGATTGAGTTGGCTCAGCGAATTGGTAGTCATCTTTATCGGGTTGATGTACCTCATCTTTCTGATGCTGGCTTTCCCCTCTATCCGCGCCAACTGGCGCAAGTACGTGCCGAAGAAATACTATACGCAGATCACCACGCTCGTTCATGAGATGAGCGTGAACATGAACGCGTATTTCCGAGGACAAGGATTAGTGGCGCTTTGTGTCGGTATCCTCTTCGCAATCGGTTTCACAATTATAGGCATGCCGATGGGTTTTGTAATGGGCATCATCGTCGGTATCCTCAATCTGGTACCGTACATGCAAGCGCTTGGTATTCCGCCATGTATCCTGCTCTGCCTAGTGCAATCGGCGCAAACCGGACAACCCGTGTGGCTGACGCTACTATTGATGGCGATCGTGTTCATCGTCGTGCAGACATTCCAGGATATGTATCTCACGCCGAAAATCATGGGGAAAGTGACCGGTCTCGGTCCGGCAGCTATCCTGCTCAGCCTCAGTTTCTGGGGGGCGTTGATGGGTGTCATCGGAATGATCATCGCGCTACCTCTCACGACTCTCGGTATCTCGTGTTACAAACACTACGTACTCCACGAACCTTTCATGTCCGAACAAATAGAAACAGCGAAAGTATGAAAAAACTAATGACCACACTTCTTATCGGTTCCCTTCCTTCCGGCGTCTATCTGGTCTATGTCTCCGGCTACAAAGGCGTCGCCTGCAAAGTGGTCAAGAACTAAACGAAATAACATAAATTCCAAAGAAAATGGCATACAAATTTGCGTATGTCATTTTTTTTGTGTAACTTTGCAGCCGAAAGTTGCAAAGATAACAAAATTAACGATTAAAATACTCGATATTATGCCGCAGATTAGTACGTTTTACGGAATCATCATTTTTATGAAACAATCGTGCCCATGTGGCTAAGAACTTTCAGGATCATGCTCCTGCTCATTTCCATGCCTGGTATGGCGATTACAAGATCATGGTCAGCATTAAAGATGGTGTGGTGAAAGGCGAGATGCCCGGACGTGCTTTGCGCATGATACTTGAGTGGCTGGATTTGCACCGTGACGAACTGTTGGAGAATTGGGATCGTGCTCAGAACGGTGATATGGTAAAGCATATTGTACCTTTAAAATAATACGATTATGGATTTTCTGGAGATTACAAAAGCACAGTACGTTGGCGACCACAAGATTCATCTGTGGTTCAATAACAATGTGGACAGGGTGGTTGATTTCAGCGACAAGTTGAAAGGTGCCGCTTTTGAACCCTTGCGCGATTTGACGTTCTTTAAGAACTTCCACATCGCGTATAATACGATTGAGTGGGCGAACGGTGCAGATTTTGCACCTGAATATTTGCTCACTTGTTAACATTGTCCCCTCTCTAAGACATTAAACCCGGAGCAATCTATCGGCCATATATGACCGATCAAAACAAAACTAAACAAAAACAATATTACCGCCTATGGCATAAAACAACAAACAAATAACATACATAAAGAATAAAGCATTCAGCTAAGAGCTTGGAATCTTGAAAACTGGACACTTTTAAGATTTATATGCCAAGAACAAGGCTTTGATGCTCACGCAACGACGTGAGCCTTGTTCGGTAGATATTTGGCATATAAAGGTAGTCCAGAATTCCTCAAGATTCCAGATTGAAGCTAACAAGCCTCACGTTTTTCGTGTATATATACAAATCAATTATAAACTATAAACGGAGAAAGCCGAAAATCCGATGAAGAGTAGGCAGAATATTAATAATGGAAAAAATGAGCAAAAGAAATTTCCTTCTTCTAATTACGTTGTGTGTCGCAATTAGTCTTTTCATGACATCTTGTAAGGACAAAGATGTAAGTTCGGGTTACGCTCCAAGTAGTGTTGCAGGAAAAACGATTACAATCAACGGCACGAATGCGGGAACTATTCGTATTGCCTTTTCTTCAAACAACTCCGCTCGTATTACGAGAAATGATGGAAGTTCTCTTTCCTTCTCATCTGTTAGTTATAGCAGAACGAGCTCATCTTCTGCAACCATCCGAATAAATGGTATATATATTAATTTTGGTTCTTCATCAGCTACGGATGATGACTATCTATCACTTGTATTTTCTTCTCCAAATCAGGGTATTGTCAATGGATCCTATTCGCGTCGATGGAATGACGGGAGTACTATGAATGGCTCTATTGAGTATCAATCTTTTACAATTTTCTAAAATAACAAAATAAATTACTGACTACAATGAAAACAAAACATTTTTGTATGTTGATGCTGACAATGTTTATGTTCGCAGCATGTGAAAAATCAGAAAAACTATCTGCTCCTTCCGGTTTGCAAGGTCAACAGATGGGGAGTACTATTGTATTGGCTTGGAATAGAGTGGATGGTGCTTCCAACTATGAGATTCAGCGTAACGGAATGTTTCTTGGATCTGTTAACGCCACTAATTACACCGACAATAATCCCGATAATGGTTATAACTCATACGAGGTTATTGCAACTGATGGTCAGTCGCGTTCACAAGCAGCCAATGTGAATGTGTATTTTGATGGTGGAGGAAATATTAACAATCAGCACAGTACAACTCCTCTTTCGTCTGTAAAAATGCAAGACTTAATCGGATATTGGGAAATAGTTCCATATGGAGAACAATCTCGTAATTGGTATCTTCAGTTCAACTCGGATGGTACTTTTTTAGAAGAGTACAATGATAAGTCAACATTAAAATCGTATGGGGTGGGTGTTTGGAATTTGCAAGGAGGTATACTTAATATACAATATTATTGGAGGGGAAGCACACGATTCTTTTATTCGGATCAAAGAACAACGCATACTCTTTATATCACTCAATATTCAAATTCGTCTGCTGAATTTTATCTGCCGGAATCGACAGTAAGAAATGATTATTATTTCACACTTCAACGTCTATCTTATTCTGACCAAGCATTTTCGGGAAATGTAAGCGCAGGCAGCACGGGAGGTATTACTAAAAACCGATTAGTCGGGACGTGGCTTTATGCTGATAAATCAGGGGCGCATTATTATACATTTAAAGATAATAATAACTATAATCATGTGCTCATTTATGGTTTTGAATCTCATCAATATAACAATTACAATGGAATTTATACTTTAAGCAGCAACACGATAAATGTGACTATTCAACAATTGATAGAAGCTTATCGTAGTGGTGAGAATAGTGCCGGATTTAATCGAAAAGATGTATATATGGCTGAGCAATTCATAGTGCAATCATGCGATGGTAGTTCAATTGTGTGGAAAGAAAATGGGGCTATGCATCGTTGCATTAAGGTGCAACAATCCTCACGAGAAGTCGATAATTAAAACTTGAGTAATATGAAAACTACTAAATTTCTAACACTACTTTGTGTAATCACGTTTGCGGTAACTGCATGCAAGCAGCGAAATGAACCGTACAATCCCGGAAGCCAATCTACTAACAATAGTTCTATAAGTGTTACAACAAGTGCGATAACAGGCATTTGGAAACGTACCAATTTTTTTTCTTCGGATCAAATGGCTAATGAATTTCATAACGAAAATTATGCTACGGATGCTTACGAACAATTCAATAGCGATGGGACATATTATCAGTACTCTACTAGGAATCCTAATTCAACGGATTATAATTGCAAATATGGAGAATGGAAAGTTTCCGACAACTTGTTTCAAATGCGACAATTGGGAGTAAAATCATATTATGGATCTACTAATTCTTTATATGAGGACAATAGTGATTTTTTCGTAGGAAGTTGGACAAAAAACAAGGTCTATACTTTAAATAATTCCACTTTTAAATATTCATATTTACAATATGGATATTCTGGAGATGGCTTAACCTATGAGCATATTTTAACTTTTTCAAAGGCATATTCCCTTCCCTCAAAATACTCGGTATTCAGTAATTCGTCTGGTTCCGGAGGAGGTAGCACAACACAACAAGGGGTTACCGATTTGTACTTATACGACTACACGGAATGGCCAACAAAAATCAAGGTCATCTATAAATACAAGAGCGATGTAAATGTGACGTCAGCCAAAATCTATTATGGCGAGTATAGTGCCTCCAGTTCTGTAAGTGCAACGGTATCGAGTACAACTATCACTGCCACTATAAGTGGTTTAAAGAAAAATACCGTCTATTACGTAAAGGCTTCAGCAACTACCTCTAAAGGAACTGTATATTCCAATGAGTCGCGAATATCAACTGCTATAGAGTAAATTACTAAATAATATACAGTTATGAAAAAACTATTTATAATTTTACTTTCTATATTTTGTAGTATAGAAATGAATGCTGCTATCTATAGCGGTACGTGCGGTGACTTCATCGATTGGTCTTTGAATACAACATTAGGAAAACTCACTTTGTCTGGAATAGGTGATATGGATACGTATTATAGCAAAACAGACGTGCCTTGGTACCAATACCGCACTTATATAAAAACGGTAGTTTGCGATGATGATATTACTTCCATCAGCAATTATGCGTTCATGAACTGCAATAAGCTAACAACCATCAACATCCCGGAAAACTGTAGTACTATCGGAACAAGTGCATTTGAATCGTGTACTGCACTGACATCCGTTACTTTAACAAGTGAATGTACTACAATAGGGGATTATGCCTTTGCCGGATGTAGTTCACTAGCACTTGTAACTATGGCTGAAGGGCTTGAGAAAATTGGCGAAGGAGCATTTTTCCAATGTACCCATTCATATCTTAGAACTATGAATCTACCTCAAAGTGTGGAAGAAATAGGGGAATACGCGTTTGCATTATGTACCAATTTGAAAACAGTAACTCTAGGAAACCAATTATATCAATTATCTCCTTTCACTTTTCAACTGTGTCAGAATCTTACTACTATTACGCTGGGAAATAACATCTTGGAAATAGGAGAAGGCTGTTTTGATGGTTGTGCAAAATTACAAACCGTGAATAACACAAACTCAGTAGAATATATACAGCGAGACGCTTTTAGAGCATGTGCAGCCTTGACATCCCTTACGTTTCAGAATAATTTGTTGGATGTGGGTGCTTGCGCATTCCAAAATTGTGTTAGTCTTGCTTCTATTGAATTTGGTAATAACATAGATCAATTAGGGGATTCTGCATTTTGGGGATGCGCAAGTTTGCAAACTATTAGAGTCGCTAATACATCAACACAACTTATAGGGGACGATTGTTTTTATAATGTTCCTAAAACGGCTTCAATCTACGTTCCTTCATGTACCATGAATTGTTATAGGACTCATTATGGTTGGAAATATTTCTCAAACTTTTATGCAAATAATAGCTCCAGTGTAAATTGCACAGGTATTGCGGACTGTCAAGATGGAGAAAGCAATATAGGACTCTCATGTGCAGATGTAATAGATATTGCCAGCAACTTGTCAAATAATACAAGAACAGCAAAAATCTATATGATATATGGCTATATCACTAGTATTGTCAGTCTTGGGGATATGTCAAGTTTCTTCCCCAAAGCTTCCTTCTATATCTCTGATACTCGAACAGGCACTAACACTATATATATCGAAAATGCTACGTGGTTGGATTCGAATAACGTGCCACCAAGTGTTGGAGATTATGTATTGATTCTTGGATACATTTCACGTTCTGGAAGTACTTACAAGGTTATAGATGCGACTGCCAATAGGACAGAATCTCCGCTCCCCGCGGATGGCTCAACGCTTACTTGCGCAGAGGCGGCTGACTATGCAAGCCAATTGGACCACAACTCGCCAACAACTCAAACATACACTATTTATGGTTATGTGACTTCCACCGATGGTGTGGTATCTCAAAATCAACAGACATTTTGGATAGCGGATACTCAAAATGGAGGTAATGTATTTGAAATCTATTGTGGAAATGTATCACAACAGTTGCAAGTAGGCGATTATGTGAAATGTGTAGGACATTTGATGCGTTTCTATAGTACTCCTGAAATGAAGAATCCCAATGTTACTTTAATCACTAGTAGTCAGCCGCAAACAATTAATTATGAACCCAATTGGGTAGAAATCAAATATTATCCTCAATATGGTTGCAATACCTTGGATTTGTTTGTGGTAGATAATAATGGTTCGACGCAGCAATTATTACGTATATCGTTCTATCCAGATGAAGAACATAAGGTTGCTGGATATTATTCCACAACTCTTGGAAATATCCGGATAAATAATAATTTAGATGGTTATTATACGAATAATACATGGTACGATTTAGAGAGTGCAGCTTTCATTTTGGCTTACAAAGGAAAGAATTCAAATGGGTATAACTTGTATCAAGTAGGTGGCAACTGTTATTTGACTGATGGAAACGAGATAGATTTTACTTACCAAGATATAGTTTATCCATTTACAGCAACATACAATAATGATGCCTGGGAATACTCAGAATTAACTCTAACAGATAATTTGGAGCCGATAAATAATGTACAAATAGAGGAAAAAACTACCAAAATCCTCCGTGACGGTCAAATCTACATCCTCCGTGGAGACAAAACCTATACTCTCCAAGGTCAAGTGGTTAAATAACCCATTTGGCTCTCTCAATCCCCCGAAAACCCGATCTATCGGAACTCCTGCCTGCTCCGCCACCGAGCAGGCAGGTTCTTTCTTCGTCTGTTTCGTTCGAAATAATCGTGTCCATTGCGTCGGGAATAATCGTTGCCCTTGCGGCTAAGAATTATATTCGGACACGGCTTTGCCGTTTCTTCTTTGTATTACAGGTGTCTAATTGACGGCAACATGTGTCCTGTGCTCACGCTCTCCGTGCGCGAGTTCCACTTCTCGATTTCTCAATACCTTTTGGACAGAGCCACTCCTTGCCTGCTAAAAAATCAACTCTATTTGAAAAAGTACAAAGATTTTTGTGATTTTTCTTGTGTGTTTGAAAAAAATATAGTATCTTTGCGGCAAAATTGACGCAAATATGAATAACGACATTAAAACAACAGAACTCATCCGCACATCGCAGAGTTGGGATGGTGTGCAATTGCCGGACTTCCCAAAAGGCAAACCGGAGTTGACCGTATTACGTATGACATTCCCCGTAGGAGCCGTTACCGGTTGGCATCATCATACGGCCGTGAACTACGGCATCGTGGAGCAAGGCGACTTAACGATCGTCTGCCAAGACGGTAACGAGCGCACATTCCATGAAGGCGAGGCCTTGGTAGAAGTAGTAGGAACAATCCATCGGGGAGAGAACCGCGGTACGAAACCCGTCATCCTCAATATGTTTTACTTCGCTGCACCCGGTCAAGTACTCACCATCCAACATCCGGAGATATTATGATAGACCAGATTATTGATTACAACCGCTCCTTCGTGGCGCAGAAAGGCTACGAACAGTACATCACCGACAAGTATCCCGACAAGAAACTGGCGGTACTCACCTGCATGGACACGCGTCTGACAGAACTCCTTCCTGCTGCATTGGGTCTCAAGAACGGAGATGCCAAGATCATTAAGAACGCAGGCGGACTCATCATCACGCCATTTGACTCGGCGATGCGTAGCTTGATAGTGGCTATCTACGAACTGGGTGTGGAAGAGATCATGGTGGTGGCGCATTCGCAATGCGGTGCGTGTCATATGAGTTATGCGCATTTTCACCATGTCATGAAAGCGCGTGGCATCAAAGACGAGACGCTGGATACGATTCGTGAGTGCGGCATCGATCTTAATCATTGGCTCGAAGGCTTCCGCGATACAGAGACCTCCGTCCGCAAGACCGTCAAGACCATCCAGACCCATCCGCTCATTCCGAAAGATGTAACCGTTCGTGGCTTTATTATCGACTCTGTTACAGGAGAGTTGAGAGAGATATGCGAATTTTAGCCAACATACGCCCCAATGTACCTCACCATCATCGATCCTATTGAGATAGACCGCGAAACACGAAGTGTACGCAAAGACGGGCAGGAGATTCATCTGACAGGCTTAGAGTACGGCCTCTTGGATTATCTCTCTACTCATGCCAATCGTATCTGCCCTCGCGAAGAGATACTCGATCATGTGTGGGGCACACGGTTTCAGTATGATACCGGAACCATCGATGTGCATCTCAATGCGCTCCGTCGTAAACTCGGATGGTCAGCTAAAGAACCCATAGAGGCAGTGCGAGGCATAGGGTTTATCTTGCACACAGAGCGTTTCTCGGAGGATCTGTCTCCGCTATCCAAATTGGCGTACGATTGGCTTCGTGCCCATGAAAACGAACTGAAAGCACACGGTTTGACCATTCAGTTGCAACTCACCCCTTGGGTGAATACACTCACCATTCATCCGGACAGCTTGCATAAGTGGTTGGATGCTTCCCTCGAAACGCTCCTACCCTCCGCGCAAACCGGTTCTTTGTGCCTCTCTTCCCGCCTTACCATGCACTATTTTTCGCTTGCTTTAGACATAAACGGTACCGTTTCGGAGCTGCGGATACCAATCTTAAGAAATTCTTAAGTGTCATTTAAGAAAAAAGCAGTACCTTTGTCGCCGCTTACGTTAAGGCAAATCAATATTATATGCAAGTAAAGGTGCTTTTTATATGTTTGTTGTTTGCGTGCGGGGTGTGTGCGCAGGTGAGTGAGGGGATCGAGAAGAACAAGGTCTATCAGGGTTTCTCCGGCGGAATGATGCTGCATACCGGCTATTTGTTCGGGCGGGACGGTAATGCGCCTAAAACCGCAGACGGCCGTTTATGTTCTCCCCAAGGTGCCACCTTCGGTATTGGTGGTGCTCTGCGCGTACACCTATGGAAACATCTGCGCACGGGCTTTGAAGGTTTTGTGAGTACCATGCCGAGTGGTGCTACGGATTGCAAAGATGTCCTCAAAAACGGCAGTTATGTGCGCATGGGATGCGGCGGTGTGCTGGCCGATTGCTGCTGGCGATTGGAGAAAGCCTGGCCCTATATTGGCGGAGTGATTGGCGGCGGTTCAATGAAAGGCTTGTATATCCTCGACGGCGACCAGTATAGCTGGGAGCGGGATGCCAACAGCACCTTCCATAAGCAATCCTTCTTTTATGTTTCACCCTATGTCGGCTGTGACTATTGTCTGACTAAAAAAGTGCATATCACGTTCCGCTTAGATTGGATGCTGGCTTTCCATAAGCGCGAATTATGTATGCCAACCGGACCACGTCTCTATTTCGGCTTTATGTTTTGTCACTAAATAAGAAAATGTGAAAATGTGAAAATGGTTTTATGAATTACGAAGGAATTTTATTGGGTGCTGGAGCGTTCTTGTGTATCGGAATTTTTCACCCGCTGGTCATGAAAGCGGAGTACTATTTCGGTGTTAAGTCCTGGTGGGCGTTTCTCATCGTCGGACTCCTGACAGCAGGTGGTTCCTTGTTCGTAGAGAACACCTATATCTCTATCTTCTTAGGCATCTTTGCCTTCTCTTCTTTTTGGAGTATCGGTGAGGTGTTCAAGCAACGCGAACGGGTCCGCAAGGGTTGGTTTCCGATGAACCCCAAACGCAAAAAAGAGTATTAAAAATAGCAGCAAAAGCAAAAAAATCCCGCATAAATTTGCATATGTAGGATTTTTTTTGTACTTTTGCGCCGTCAACGACGCAAACAAAGAGAAATATATGAGAAAACTAATTATCCTTGCATTGGCGGCAATCAGTTTTGCTGCATGCAGTAATCAACCCGTTCAACAGAACAAGTCATTCATGGATTTGGCGCGGCAGCGTTTTGCGGTGCGTGAGTATGCGCAGACACCCGTAGAGCAGGCTAAACTGGATTCGATCCTCGAAGCCGGTCGTCTGGCACCTACCGCCAAGAATGTACAACCGCAGCATATCTATGTGCTGCAAAGTCCCGAAGCGATCGCCAAGATCAACGAACTGACCCGTTGTGCGTACGGGGCACCGGTGGTGTTCCTCGTGTGCTATGACGCCGACCTCGTATGGACCAAAGAAGATGGCACCAACTCCGGCGATATGGATTGTTCGATCATCGGTACGCATATGATGATGGAAGCTACCGAACTCGGACTCGGTACTTGCTGGGTGAAGTGGTTCGACCCCGCCGAAGTAGCTGCGGCTTTTGAGTTACCGGCTAACCACAAACCGTCTTTCCTGATGCCTTGCGGCTATGCGTCCGAGAACGCCAAACCGAGTGACCATCACTTCTCCCGCAAACCCCTCAGCGAAACCGTAACGTATAAATAAGGTGAAACCATACAAAGCTATATTCCTCGATTGGGACGATACGATAGGCGATTGGACGACCGCAGAGCACAAAGCGCTGCAAGATATCTATGCCCACTATCATCTGAGTCGCTTGTACCCTTCGTTTGATGACTACTTGAACGCGTACAAACCCTATAATCTCGAGTTGTGGGGTATGTACGGTCGCGGCGAAGTAACCAAAGAATGGTTGCACTTGCAGCGGTTTTTGAGACCGATTGAAGGCTTACCGATGACGAGCGACGAATTGCGGGAAATAGCTCACGAGATGGGCACGGAGTTCTTGCGCCTCACCAATAAGTACTTCTGCTTGCTGCCTAATACGGAAAAGGTAGTGAAATATCTCGCCTCCAAGTACCCGCTAACTATCATCAGCAACGGTTTCAAAGAGGTGCAGTACTATAAGTTTGAGCACTCCGGTTTAGCACCCTATTTCACCCATACACTCATCAGCGAAGAAGTAGGTATCAATAAGCCTCAGCCGGGAATCTTCCATATTGCCTTGCAGCGCAACGGTATCTCCGCTGATGAAGCAGTTATGATAGGAGACAGTTACTCGTCCGACATCGCCGGAGCCAAAGCCGCCGGTATTGACCAGATTTGGATTCATGAAGGCGAGACAGACGAGACGGCCACCTACATTGTACCAAAGATAACAGACATACTAAATATTCTATAATATGGCAACCATTTATGATTTTAAAGCCCTCTCAAACAGAGGCAAAGAGGTGAACCTCGCAGACTATCAAGGTCAAGTCATTCTCATCGTTAATACCGCTTCCAAATGTGGTTTCACGCCGCAATACGACGGTCTGGAAGCATTGTACAAGAAATACAAAGACCGGGGCTTCGTGATCCTCGGTTTCCCGTGCGACCAATTTGCTAACCAGGAACCGGGTAGTGATGAGCAGATCGAAGAGTTCTGCCGTTTGAACCACGGTGTTACTTTCCCGCTCATGGCCAAGAGCGATGTGAACGGCGCTAACGCCAATCCTATCTTCGAGTATCTCAAAGCGCAAGCACCGACCGAGGAATACAAAGGACTCAAAGCCAAAGCCGCACATGCCATGCTCAAGCGCATCAGCAAGAGTGTGGAGAAAGAGAGCGATATCCTTTGGAACTTCACCAAGTTCCTTGTTTCCAAGGACGGCAAGACTATCCAACGCTTCGCGCCGGTAGTGGAGCCGAAAGAATTTGAGGCAAACATCGAGGCGATGCTGTAAGCATGGAGATAGTGGATCTCTTGGAATATAGCGAACGGGCACAACTGAGGGAGTGGTTCGAGCACAATGCAGCATCCGAAAAATGCTGCTGGATCGCTATGTACCGCGGTAAGAAGAAACCCGAAGGCGAGTGTCTGCCGTACCTCGATGTGGTAGAAGAATCGCTCTGTTTCGGCTGGATCGACTCAACCCTCAAGCGTCTGGGGGATGGTCGTCTGGCGCAACGACTCTCGCCGCGGCAAAAAAGCAGTCACTGGACCGAACTGAATAAACAACGCTGCGCCGACTTGGAGTCCCGCGGCCTGATGACCGACCTCGGTCGCGCAGCCTTACAAAGAGCAAACCTACCCGACCCTCAAAATGAGCGATTTATCAATAGGCGTATTGATCTTCTTGGCGGCTATTAATATCGTTACCTTCTTTCTGTACGGTATCGATAAATGGAAAGCCAAGCGCTCCAAATGGCGCGTACCGGAATCGACCTTACTATGGTGCGCCGCCTTTGGTGGTAGCATCGGTGCGTTGTTGGGTATGAAAGCATGGCATCATAAGACGCAGCATGCGAAGTTCAAGTTCGGCGTTCCTGCCATCCTGATTGCCCAGATAGCGCTCCTCGGAGCGATTTGGTATTACACATCCCGCAAACCGGTTCTTGACAACAATAATTTCTTACTCCCATCTTTATCGATCCATTTCTCTCCCCAATAATGCCATAATTTTTTCCTTTCTTTTATCTGTCAATTACGAGGCAACTACGAGACTGATACGAGACAATCCTAGACTTTAGTCCTACCATCTACCTAATCACTACCTACCATTTGCCTTCTATAAACGTCGTTCATTAGGTCGGATATCATCCGACAATAAATTTTGTTGTGGCAAAGTGGCAAAGTGACAAAGTTTCTGTTAATCAGAAAGTTACATTACTTTATAATTTGCCACTTTGTCACTTTGTCATCCTACTTTTTTGTAATGACCATAATCTGTTTTTAGAACCATTCCGTTTTCCTGCCAACTGTCATCCCTTACCGGACAAGAAATCAAGTAAGCGAACGGAAATCCGTGGGAGTAAGACCCGTGAGACGTTTGAAGAAGCGACAGAAAGAGGGTGAATCGGCATAACCGAGGTAGTAACTGATCTGCTGGACGGAGAGGTCGGGACGAGTGGAAAGCAGGTTCTTGGCTTGCGTAGCCAGATACTGCTCGATATAATCGCTGGCAGAGATACCTACTACTTCTTTGATGATGACCGAGAAATGGCGCGTCGTAAGATGCGCTTTTTCTGCATAAAAAGTCACCTCATGCTGCTCGCGGTAGTGCGTGGCAAGAAGGTTGCAGAAGTCATTGAAGACCGCGTATTTGTTATCCTCTTTAAGCCTTTTATCGTCCAATTCACGGCGGAAAGCATCTAACATCTCCGTCATCACATTCGTCAGTTGAATGATCATCTCGTGGCGAAGGGGATAGCGTTGTGTGGAGGTCTTGCATATATGCTCCAACAGATCGACTGCCTGCATAAACTGCGTCATCTCTTCGTCCGTCAGCAGGCAAGTCGGTTGGCGGTGGAACTTATGATAATCGTGAGTCAGACGCTTCGTCTTCAGTTCCTCGCATAGAGCCGGGGAGTGGACCAGTAAAGTCACATTATAATCGGGACTGCTTTCTATGGGTCGCAATATATGATTCGGCATGACTACCGCTATCTCATTCGGTCGAAAAACCACTTCCTGCATGTCATACAACGCCCGCGCCACACCAGAATGATTGATACACACCATAATACAGGGCGAGATCACATCCCTGCCATATACCGGAAAACGGTTCACATTGCGCAATACCGCCATTTCGGTAGTATCGATAGCCCGGTACATCTCTTCAAAAACACGTCCTTCTTCCATAAAAAGCATCATTTCGGGTACAAAAGTACTGCTTTTTTTTGACATATGCAAGGCTTTTTTAATAAAAATCTTACTTTTGGTTAATAAGTTCTCATAAACAGGTAACGCGTATATGCGCGAAAAGCAGTAATTTTGCAGCGATTTTTAATCTCTTTAAAAAAGGAGGTACATATGCAAAAGATTGGAATGGTATTAGCGATGCTTGTATGCGCTATGATGGCGCAGGCAGGTGAGTACGCGTATCTGGTATTCACGAATGCGGCAGGCACGAAGACCGCTTTGTCGGTAAATGAGATGACGCTGAAGGTGAACGGTACGCAGTTGGATGTAACGAACGCCGAGGGAACGGTGAACTTCACCCTAACCGATTTAGCCAGTATGGAGTTTTCCGCAGATGGACTGACGGCTATTGAGAATGTGTTGGACGGAGATGCTCCCGTGCAGGTATATAGCGTCAACGGTATGACGCTGGGTAACTTCAGCAGTTTGGTACAAGCCGTACAACAGTTGGAGAAAGGAGTGTACATAATGGTACAGAGTGGTAAATCGCAAAAATTGATAGTAAAATGAGACGGTTAATAGGATTAGTGATCAGCGGATTAGCGGTTAGCGGTCTGCTGACAGCCCAGACACTGAATGTGCAAGTGGGCAAGGTGACCTATCAGTTCCCTGCTGCACAAACCGGTGAGATGCCGTATAGCAACGGAACAAGTCTGACTGTGATGGGTAAAGTCTTTGCGCTGAGCGAGATAGACAATATGTATATAGATGAGACAGCCGTGACGGATGGTTCGGTCAAAGTAGCGTACAACGATGCAAGTGCAGACATTACCGTAGCCGGTAATATCGCCAAAGACCTGACGATCGCGTATAAAAATGCGCATGTGAGTATCGTGCAGAGTGCCGATATGGAGAGTGAGGTGACTTATACGCTGTCGGGTAGTTCGAGTGACGGCGGGTTCTATAACGAAGGTAGTTACAAAGCTACGGTGGAGTTGAATAACCTGACGCTGACGAATGTATCAGCTACTTATTCGGGTGCAGCTATACATATCCAGAACAGCAAGCGTATCAAGGTGAAACCGCTCAACGGAACGACTAATACGCTCGTGGATGCCGCCAACGGAAGTCAGAAAGGATGTCTCTATATCAAGGGTCATGCAGAGTTCGCGCAGAAAGGTACGCTCAACATCACCGGTAATGTGAAACACGGTATCAAAACCGGCGAGTACTTCACGATCAAGAACTCCACGATTAATATCCTATCCGCAGCCGGCGACGGTATTAACTGCGAGCAGTTCTTCCTCATGGAGAGCGGTACGATCAGTATCAAGAATGTAGCCGACGATGGTCTGCAATGCGATATCGAAGATCCTGAAGTCGGCTCCACCGGTATCACTACCGACCATGAAGATGAGGACAGCGGTAATGTTTATATCTCCGGCGGTACTTTCTCAGCGGCAGTAACGGCTGACGCATGTAAGGGTCTCAAATCCGAAGGGGATATGTATATCTCCGGCGGTAAGATCACGATCACCACATCCGGCGGTGGTGTATGGGACGCTACGAACCTGAAAGCCAAAGCTGCTTCGTGTATCAGTGCGGACGGTATCATGGATATCAGCGGTGGTACGCTGACGCTGACCAGCACCGGTGCCGGTGGTAAGGGTCTGAGTAGTGACAGTACATTAACCGTCAGCGGTACGGCTGTCATCACGGTGGTTACCAGCGGACAGGCTGTAGTCGCTTCGAGTACGGGCACATTATCTATAGTCTCTAATTCGCAGACCTTGGATCGCTATGACTCCGATTATAAATGTTCACCGAAGGGTATCAAGATAGATGGCGACATCGTCATTAACGGTGGTACGATCACGGTCACGACGAGTGGTGCAGGTGGAGAAGGTATCGAGAGTAAGAAGACGCTTACCGTCAACGACGGTCATATCACGGTCAATGCGTTTGACGACGGTATCAACTGTTCTTCCGACATGACCATCAACGGCGGGTATATCTTCGCGAAGGGATCCAAGAACGACGCAATGGATGCGAACGGCAATATGTATGTGAAGGGTGGTCTGATCTACGCGATCGGTGCAACCAACCCTGAGGTGGCACTCGATGCCAATACGGAGGGAGGGAAGAAATTGTATATCACCGGTGGTACGATCATTGCGGTGGGTAACCTCGAAGGCGGTGCGCAGATCAGCGGTGGTACCTGCAAATATACCACTTCATGGGTGGAGAATGGATGGCACGCATTGAAAAACGGCAATGAGTTGGTGGCCTATTTCAAGACACCGACCAAGACCACTTCCTCCGGCGGTATGGGTGGCGGTGGAAGCCAAAAACTGGTCGTTTATACCTCATCTACGCCTTCCTTGACAGGCCCGAAGAAAACGAATACTACCACGATAACTACTTCAATCAGCGGAGGAACCGAATATTTCGGAGGAATGCTGAACATCGGCGGTACATTGACAGGCGGTGCGGACATCACGCTATCTGCCTATAGTTCCTCCGGTGGAGGTTTTGGATGGTAAAAACCTATAGAAATCAATTAATTACTAAGAAAAATCGCTCAAATCGGGCGATTTTTTCTTTTTTTTGCTAATTTATTTGGTCATATCAAAAAAAAGCAGTACTTTTGCAGCCGCAAAAGCCGGTTTAGAACCGGAGCAAGATATTTTAAGCGAGTAAAAACTACCTATTATGGACGATTATCACGCGGATAATGCAACAAGTACGTGCCAAAAAATTTTTGGGACAGCACTTTTTGACGGACTTGACTGTCGCCCAAAGA
>Ga0247611_10004879_pt1 | contig 18240 bp, 23 predicted proteins | sample 177DNAGHGhighgp2_FD_192422 | JGI IMG/M metagenome (GOLD analysis project Ga0247611, IMG submission 192422) | Sheep rumen microbial communities from Palmerston North, Manawatu-Wanganui, New Zealand - 1770 DNA GHGhigh gp2 | ecosystem: Host-associated > Mammals > Digestive system > Stomach > Rumen... | reverse complement strand
TACTCTTATTATTTACCCACTTATCAAAGAAACGCTTTGGCTGCTTGTCTATAAGATTAAATAGTGTAGATTCTACAAGTTCATTAGACATACGATCTGCAGACATTCCAAACAGACGTAAGCACTGACGCATCTCTTCAAGAGACAGTTTATCAAACTCTTTGATAGCATCACGACGAAGCTTATTCTGCTTATTCTGTTCTACTGCCTCTGCTTCACGATTAATCAACAGATAATCTTTACCTGCATCAAGTTTGTCAAGTGAAGTAGCAACTCTTTTATGACCACTGAGAAACTTAATAATCATAGCCTGACGAGGAATTGAATCATCAAGCAATAATGTACGTGTTCCTATTTTTACACAGAAAGTCTGCCAAAAATCAGATGTTTTAGACAAATGTCCGTCTTCATAACCTAAAGCTTTCTCAAAATATTTCTCGTCTTCTGGGGTGAGACCCGTATAAATCGACCCGGAACGTGTAAAGTAAGGAGCGATGTAATCAAAACAATTCTTATACTTAATCAGCCCGATCCAGGGATTCTTCTTTTTAATTTTTAATTCAACTACCATAATATTACATTAGTATGTTGAGTATCGAACTGGGGGCTTACGCCCCCGTCGAATACTTATGTTTATTTTTTATTAGGCGCCAACTGTAAATACGCCGTCGTTCTGAATTTCAGTATCCTCTGCATCGCAGTACAGAATACCGCAAGACAGCGGGTTACGAACCATAATACCAACTTCACCGAGGAAGTGTACCTGGTAACCATCGCGGCTGTTAGAACGCAGAGTGTTGATGCTATTAGCATAACCGTTAGGTGCAACAGAACCACCAGTATACCACTGCACGAACTCACGACCCTTGCGGCAAACCTTTACGATATTTGCCTGACCGTCAAAGTTACTAATGTTAACGAACAGGAACGTATACGACATCAGTGGTTTGCCAGTCAGAGGATGTAACTGACGGAACAGCTCCATGTTATCAAACATAGGACAACGCTTCAAAGAAAGCTCGATTCCGTTAGTCATCTTATAAGTTGTGAACTGACCACCAAGAGTCAGGTTCTGACCAGAACCCGTTACGAAAACATTGTCAACGAGGTTGAAGCTAGCAACCTTCTCTTTCAGGATACGATCGAATTCACGAATACCCATTTCACCAGTCAGAGCAACGAACTTACGCTCGTTAGTACCTAGAATGTTGTAGCAGAGGTCGAACAGATAATCTTCGAACAGCTCAGCTGTAAGAGTCGTATAGTAACGAATATTAGCCGGAGAAATCTGCTCAAACAGACCACTCATCGTAGGAACCATTTTGTTCATTTCGAATCGCTACTTCGAAATCGGAAGGCGTCCGGTCTACCACACCTTCCAGCTGTATATTTCTACACAGATCAGACCATATCAAAACCCATTCTAATAAACTAGAAGTAGGGTTGTTTCCATTTCGGAGCGCTTGCTCCTACTCCCTCGCCAGGGATGGTCGTTGAACCTTCACTATTGGTTTTTTCTATATCAAGTATCCTTTATAATATCCTGACGGAACTACTTTACCAGTATTTGCATACTTATTTATTGTTCCAACTTGATAAGCTTTTCCAAAATATTTACAAGCTTTGTGCGCATTTTTAAATTCTAATATTTCTCCAGTTTTAGAATTTATAAAAATGTAATTATATAAATCTCGATTTCCTATTTCGAAAGCGTGGTGAGTATTTTCTTTTGGAGTAACCCATCTGAGATTTTCAACTCTATTATCAATTCTATTACTGTTTATATGATCTACTTGGGTTAAATGTTCAGGATCTTTGTTCGGAATAAATGCCATAGCAACTAACCTATGAACCATAAATTTTTTATTCCTTTCTCCAAAGTTAACTTTAACTCTCATATATCCGCCTTTTGAATAATAAGGCTTCATAAAATCTTGCAAATATTCTGACCATATCCTACCATCATTTGTGACTTTATATTTTGTTTCATATCCATTCAAATTGATAGGAAATGGTTTAAAAACCAAGTCGTGCTTGGCTGCTGATTGTCTATTCATCTTTATATCCATATGATGTTTATACAAACTTAATTGTAATTATATTTAGAGTTTCCAGCAATTAAGAAACTTAATCGCGCAGAGATTACGCTCTGCGTGCCCATTTATTTAAAACGATGATTTTTAAAAGTTTAGGACGTCCGTTTGTACCCTTGTTGATATAAGTACCGTCGCTCAAACGGTTGCTCTTAGAGAACAACAGAGCGGTTTCCTCACGCTTCTTCCACTCACGGAGAGCCTTCCAATACTGATAATCAGACCACAGATATGAGCTCTTACCAGTCTCAGGATCCTTCAGAGCGATAGCCAGTACAGTGCTGTAAGCATCACCGGTGATGTCGTAAGACAGACGCAGATTCTGCAGATGATTGCGCATCTTAAACGGAGTCTGATAGTTGATGATATCAGCCTCATCGCTGTACTCCTCATAAGCAGAGCCGATACGGCTTACCTGACGGCCGGGCATCAAGAACTCACCAGGAATGTAAGCAGCCTGTGAGCCGTCGATAACATAACACTCGTACACCCAAGCGCTACCATCCTGATAAGGAAGACCGGTCGTACGAACCTGGAACTTATAGTCATCAAATGACAGGATTGCACCAGGACCAAACCAGCGCTCTTCGAGAGCCAGATAAATAGGAGTATTGTTCAAGCCAGGAGTCTCGGTCAGATAATTATCATAAGTAATTTCTTTGCCATTCCACTTAGCCCAACGAATGTTAACAGCGTGGTCAGCATCAACCTGAACAGCCCACTCGAACTCGCGGTTTTCGATAATCATAGTTTTGCCCAGACCACCGGTAAGAAGATCGATCGTAGTTGAAATACCATCGTCCTTAGTACCAAATACCAGTGAAAGCAGACCAGAAACCTCGTGAGGCTTGGTCAGCAGAGCGTTAGAAATCATGTTTTCATCTACCAGGTCACTGAAACGACGTCCGCGATACAGCTGGAGATTATTAAGTAAAGTATTATTCATATATGTTTAAATCTTTATTCTTGCATCAGAACATCCCAGAAACTAGGTCTGTTACTGATTTCTGTTTGTCATCGGCATTATACTAGCTATGATTTTTAGCTGTATGCCTTAGTAAATTCCTAAGTTTTTCAGCAGCGGATGACTCACCATCTCTCTTGGCAGTTGAAATCAAACTGTCAGCCTTCATGGTAAAGTATGCAGATTCGATTAAATTCTTTGATAAATTCTTATTGAAATCTTTAGTATACTGTGACTGACCGTTTTGATCAAGTTTAAAGATATAATCGAACAAAGCTTTACGATCCTCTTTAGGAACGTTTATACCACGTATATTAGTAAGGCTTTGTATATCCCTACTTACAGTGTTAAAGAACTCTCTAGACTGCTCTTCTTGCTGTCTAGCAGCTTCTTCTTGCTGACGTGCAGCTTCTTCAACTTCTCTCTACCTAATCTCCTTCAATCTGTCAAGTGCATCCTCCGCTTCATCATAAAGTACATCGCTATCTTCGTATCTAGTTATCTTTTTATTAATTTGTTCATCTGTATAGCCACTATACTTCATGAATTCGCGTACTACTGCTTTTTGATTGTTCTCGTCTTCGAGATCGATATTATCTATAGTAAGAGCTTCTTGCTGCTTCTAATAGAAATCCTCAAACTTACCGCCCTGTTTGACATACTCGTCGAGCGCCTGTATACGCTCGTCTGCATACTCAGGAACAGAGTTCTGTTTTACAACTTCTGCAAAATAATCAGCAAGGCCTTGTGTATTCAAAGGTCTATCTTTTTCATCGATCTCGTCCATATTCCACCCAAGTTTATCACCGATTGCATCGAACAGCAGACCTACCTGCTGAGCTTCGAGCAAATCTGCATCTGTAGGCTCCTGATCATTGTTTGGATCCTCTACAGGTGGTTCATTAACTGGAGGTTCTGGATTAGTAACTTGCGCAGGATCCGGCTCTGGAGTCGTATCTGCATGCGCATTTGGATCGTCATTAGGATCCGCTGTAATGCCGTCCTCAGGATCTACTGTCACTGGCGGCGTTTTCTTATCATCGTCTGGTTCTACGATTGGGTCTGAGAACTGCTCTAGGTCGTCAATATTAGTTACACCTCCGCCTTCTTCGGCGTTAGAGTAAATATTGCCTAGCAAGTCGTTAAACCCGCTCGGAATAGTATTCTTCTTTTTTGCCATATTGCAATATGTTAATTCTTAATTAATTTATTTGTTTCGCAGTTCATTCTGCGTATTTGTTATTCAAACATCGGATCAAATATTTTAATATTTCCCAAAGCATCTATACCAACGTTCTTCTATCCTAAATCTGTTACATTATAAGGTCCGCCTATGCCATTTACGGAATAAACTCCAGGTTTTGTAGGAATTGGTTTGTATCCAATGCGAGAAAAAGCATCGGGATTCATTTTCCTGATAGCAGACAATTTTCCAGATGGCGTTTTTCCGTTTGGTAAGACATATTGTCTTGTAAATATCTAAAATGGGTCTGCAACTTTTTTTAATGGTATTACCTTTTGCTATGAAAATACAGGTAAATACCTATTTTCATCTTTTATGAACCCTTCATAAGATAACCTTGGAACTTCTGGTAGATTGTTTATTCTTAAAGATTCTTCTATATAATCTAACAAATCGTTTTTATTTGTTATTTGCACATCTGGAGAACCTCCGTCGGTAATTTTTAAAACTCTATTACTGTTTCTCAAATCTTGATACACAGTTCGTTCGGCGCCTCTTCCAATGTAGTCTCCGATCATGTCGTCTAGCTAATAATCAGAAAGTTCATTTATGCTAGGATTAGAATAGTTTACTTTTTGTCCGTAATATTTATATTCACTTGGCATAATGGTACCATTTTTATATATATATCCGTCTTTAATTTTAGACTTTCGATTTAACTTGTGAACAAAACCAGCAAACTGATTTCTATCCTATCGAGATCCGAGTATATGAACTTGATTTGGATTTAACGCAACTATTTCTGGTTCCCCGGGGTTTCTCATATTAGAAACACCTATAACTCCATCGTGCTAACCTTCTTTTATCGCCTTTTCCGTAAGTTCTTTTCTCCATAATCCAGATACGTCAAGATTTCTGTTTTTATTAGGAAATATTTCTAACGGGTTTCTAATATCTACCTTGCTATAAACCATTCTGTCAAACGGAAGATGATTTTCGCTAGGACTAAAGTAAAAACCGTACCCACGTTTTATCTTACCGGGATCAAACTGTTCGAATGGTTTTGCCCACGTAGAATGATAAACTATATCTTTTACTTTTGAGTTTGGAAATATAGATTTTACATAATCCTAATAATCTAATACATTTCCACCTGTATCTAAATACTGCGGCGAAGAGTTATATGTACGGAGTATTGGATTTTTATTAAGACCTCGCCTCATCGTTTGTGAGAGCAAAAAATTTCTGCCATATTGCATTGTAGGTCCTGCTATTGATTTTATGGCTCCTGGTAATCCAAACGCGACAGCATCTGTAATCAATCTTCCAGCAGTACCCAAATTCTAGCCAGTAGCAGCTTCTACATAGGTAGATGGAGATACTGTCTTCATCATCTATTCAAGACCTTCTGCACGTTTAGCATCGTCTTTAGCTTTCTGATATTGTTGATTTGCATACTATTTAGCAGCCTAAGATTGTTTGCGCTGATAAGAACTTCTTGTATCTGGACCAACTGCTTCTGCAGCATGCTTACGTTGAGCTTCTGCAATAAAGTTTCTCTTTATAGGCTATACGGGCTCCTATCTTTGAACAGAAGTATTATCAGACTTTTCTACAATTCTTCCTGCATTGTAAACCTATTCTCCAGCCTTCCACTTAGTAAATCTTTTTCTAAATTCAGTTGGGTCTTTTTTCATCGTATTATTGGCATTAGTGTTGATATACTGCGCATAAATTCATCAAACGACGGAAGCCTTAAATCGTATCCCCCATAAGAAGGGCTTCCTGCGCCCATCCACGAATTAATCTTACCTGTAGCAGGATTTTCTAATGGAGAATTCGTCAATGAATAATCTGTATTTATGTCTGCCGGTACTATCACGGGCTTCATCCACGTCTAACTATATATCTATCCGTCTGTTGGTTCGTAATACGGATTATATCCTTCTTTCAAATCATTCACAATACCTTTCATTACTGTGGGGTGTACAGGTGATTTCAAATACATTCCTGTAACGTAATCCCTAGTAGGAAGATGCCCGGCCTCATCTGGTGTATATCCAAGCTAGTTTGCTCTATAATAATTATAGTTTTCGTTTTCAAACGGTACTCTAGACATAGAAGAGTTCGCATCACTCAACGCCCTTTCTACACCAGCACGCTCTTCTGCTCTGCGTTTAGCTAATCCTCGAAGTTTTCTATCTCCTGATGCCCACATAGATTTTTGAATATCATGTATAGAGCTTTTTCCTTTATAATAAGATTGCAAAACTGGCACAACTCGTTTTTTAAAATTTCCAGCACCGACATTGTAAGAATAACTATATAAATGATCTGCTAGATCTGGATTAGATAGTACAAAATTCCTTATATCTGCAGGTAAAGCTTTTACAAACGAATCAGCTTCTGCTTCAAATGACTTATTTGTCCCAACAACCTTTCCGCTCAATGGGTCTATTGTAGGGCCTGACATCGCTGCACCTTCCCAATTTGATATTCTTCTTTTTATAGAAGCGCTTGGCACAAACTGCAGTTTTGTTTTCTTCTTTTGTTTATCTGAGTTTTTTGGCATATTTCTATTAATATTCTTACATTCAACACTTCTTACCGTACTGTATTATTGAATATTTACAAAATCTATTAGCAATACGTCTTTATCTGTACCTTTTGCTATATTCTTTTTATTGTGTAATTTTGCATATACCCAAGGCCACCAGTCGTCAATATATTTAGGACTTGTTACAGATGAATATAACTCTTCTATACTTACAGATGTACCAAAATCATAATCTACATTCCAATCATATAAATTACGTCCGAGACAAAATATTATATTTTTATAAGTAGATTGTATATAATTACAATAGTTTACAAATGAAGTCCTCTGAAATTCTGAATATTGCTTCTTTGTTCGTGTATCTAACAATACTCTTACGATAACATCCTTCTTATCATTAAGCCATTGCAAGTCTTTATCTATATTATCTATTTTGTATTCTGTAAGTCCGTGTACTATTATAGGATCGCCGTTTTCATTGAAGCGCAGTCTTAAATCAAAACATCGTACGTTATATTTTTCATACTAGGTAACAATGTCGCAATTTTGACACTTTGCCATAAATCCAACAATCCTCATCCACCATTTACGCGGCTTTAAATAACTCCATGCGTTGTGACTACCTATTACCATAATTCTAAGGATCTATTCTGTTACCTACTAAGTTAGCTATCACGTTTGTCATAAAATCATTGGCTTCATTGTGCTATACAAAGCGAAGTATAGCTCTTAGAAGCTCATTGTTCTATCTTGTAAGCTCTAAGAGCTCTTGTTCTTCACTTCTTGTCATTTCTCTCCTGATACTTTATTAGCTCTAGCTGTTCTAGCTTTAATCTTCTCACGCTCTAACGCAGCGTCATCCTTCTACTTCTGAAGCTCCATCTCATGCTTCATGCGGTCTCTTTCAAGTTCGATCTTCTTATCTTCGATGTTCTTCTTATACTTCATCTCACGATCTTTAACGAACTCTCCAGAACGTATCTTCTGCTGCTCCATAGCTACCTTATACATCTCCTCAGGATCAGGTATGCCGTTAGCATTAATATCCTTCTCTTCAGTACCACGATAGGTAGAAATCTCAGCTACCGCAATCTTCGTTTGGTTATCTGCATCAATCTTATATCTTTCAAGATCCATCTTAGCTTCCTCAAGCATAAGCTCTTGTTCACGCTGTTCGTTCTGCATCTGCTGAAGTTGTACAGCCTGTTCTTGCTGAGCTTGCTGCTGTTGCTGCATAAGTTGTTCTTGACGCTCTTGCATCTCCTTAAGCTTCTGCTTAATAACATTAAAGTTATCATTAGTAAGTATCTCTGCAGCTTCTAGAAGAGATGCCCCATTCTGCATAGCGGGTTGTATAAGTTGTTGAAGCTTTTGGATATTCTCAACATCCTTAGACGTATCACTTACGAATACATCCATATCTTCATAGTAGAACTTATCTGATATATCTATATAAGCACGTTCTCCGTTATCAAAGATATAACTAAGCTTCTTCTTACCAGATTGTTCCCACGCACCTTTAGCAGTATTTAAAAGCATATTGAGTGCATGCTTCTTACATTGATTGTGTACCCAAAATAAAGGTTCGGTAATGTGTGACGATTGTACAACACTACGTTCTACATTACCAACAAGCTCATTCTAAGAGATTGCACCCTATCTCTGTTCTGTAATACCGGATATAGTGCCAGCAAGTTGTTCGATCTTATCCATCAGCTGAATGTATTCCGCTATGACGTTCGACATAGTAAGATCGAGAGATGTTATTTGATTGAACGCAGCTGGGCGACCTCCTTCTCTTCCGGGCACATTCCATCCGCAATTGTGTACAATTGTGAAATCGTTAAGTAAGAATAAATGATCTCCGTCTATAGTAAGACCACAATATTTTCCAACTCCTTCATACTCTACAGTGAAGTGAGACAACGTACGTTCTGTACGTTTCTTCTCCCAATGATATTGTTTTCTAGGAAGCTTGCAAGGAATATCGTATTTACCGTCAAGTATTCTTACTGTGTAAGTATCTTGACAAATACTCTCTTTTTCATTATCCATTATGTGCTTCTTTCCAGAAGTCTTATAATGACTAACGGTACATTTAAACCCAAGAGATCTTGCTATGAACGCAAAAGCGTCTACTATATGTTTTCTATTAGCGCTTTGGCTAAAAGAATAAACTCTATCTCTTTTGGAGAAATGTCCGTCGGTATCAATAAGTCCCGCAAGAAGCTGAAGTCTGTCCTTTACAGAAGAATATATATAATCTGCAGGAATCGCTTTATTGGAATATATTCCGTAAGCACGTAAACATTCTTTTAACATGTTTTTACGTTTATCGCTTACTATAGATATATTTAACGCCTTGTTTCCTTCACAACCGCATGAACTAATTGTTGTACGCATTTCGTGCTCCTTTGCCCACTCGGTAAGATATGTTACGATCTCTACGTCTTCGCTTGTAAAACATGCCTTGTTAGTAGACCCATCACCTAACCACAATCCTAAAAGATATGGATCAAGAAGAATGTTTGAATTTGGATTATATATATCTATTTCGTCTGCTCGCTCTAAATATCTATTCTGCTTTATATAAGACTTTTCCGAATCCTCTTTTATAATCTCAAGTGGATTTGTAAGTTTCTCGGACAGCGTTTTCTTAAAGTGGTTCTTCTCGCGATAACGTATTAGGTGTTTGCTATTAACTATCTGATCTTCACATCCGCTTCCGGCTTTTAGTCGATACATGTTATCTATACCAACGTGTCTATCTAGCACTTTTCTAGGTTTACCATCAAGACCCATTACAGAATCTCCAATTTTTATATTCTCTATTTCTTTAATAGTCCCGTCGGCCATTATAACCTTTGTACCGAAAGCCAGACACTCATAAGGATTGATAAAGTTTACGCCAACTGAAGATAAGTAATGCATCCATCTTTCTGGCGAAATATTCATAGACTTTGGTATCTGTGTGATATCCATATTGACAACCTTACCCTTATCTCGCGCTATTGCAAGTTCGAGTCTATACCACAGTACAATATACATATATTGTAAAGGTTTTAGTATACTTACAAGAGATCTCGGTTTGCTGTTAGTATTGCTATAAACAGCGCCGGTGTAAGGAAGTTTTTGTGCATTAGGATTATCTATACTTACATGCTGATATTCTAACGGCTGTATACCAAAGTACAAATCAGAACCAGCTCTATAACCCTCCCAAACTTCTATAATCCAGTCTGGAGTTATATCCAGTTCCACGCCTGTTTTCTTATATGTTTCATCTACAATCTCTGTTTGAGGAGTACCTGTTTCATCCATATAAGTAACATAGAATATCTTCTTGAATGATTTCCAGCAGCAGTGCCATACATTTATCTAATGTCTACTCTTTTGGTCGTATATAGGATTATCGTATATGCGCAATTGTATACCACTAAAGTTGTCTACAATGTCTTTATCTCCCATATCATTTGAAGGTCTACCGGTAAGCATTTCATTGAGCTTATTCAAATCATTTTCAGACAACTTATCATAATATCTGTCGTATATTTCTGCAACAGATAATCTCATACGTCTACAGCACCAAGAAGCATCTTCTACGAATTCTAAGTCTGGAGATTGATCGTATGCAAAAAATATTGGGTTTACCCTCTCCAAATAAGGCTCATCGTTCTGCACGCCCACGTAGTATATTTCGGTGCCAGAGATAAGAGCATCTTTCCAGCCTTTAATAAATTCATTGTCTAAGTTAAGTTTTTCTCTAAGATAAACAAGCGTATGATACGCTGTATTTTCAATTACATCTTTATAATCCTTAGACATATATTTAGCAATAGCTTCTGGAGGCATTATCTCGCCGTTAGCAAGTTGTTGCTAAAACTACATAGCTTCTTCTTCGCTCATTTTAGATGTAATAGCAGCCATCATGTACTGCATTAACATCTCTTTCTCTTTGTCCATAAGTTCTGAAGCGGCTTCTTGAGAAGTTCTCACTACCCTGAAATTCATCGGCCTCTTTGTCTCTTCACCTATAAGGAGGTCCACCTTAGGCCTAATTATATTGAAATCTTGTGGGGTAGCTGGAAAACCGTCATCTACTTTAAACGGATTTGTAATCCTCTTGAAATCCTTTTCATCGAATATGGAATTATAAAGATCGTAATAGGTCTGTATCTCTCCGAAGCGGGTTTTTTGCATGCCGCCAGATACAACGTTGCCCTCACCAATGATATAATTTACACAGTCATGCTACCACTTTTCGTCTTTCTTTTTTAGTGATAGTTTCTGTTGAGGGAAACTTGAATTATATAAATTATCTTCTACTCTAACCATGGTTAAAAACTAAATATAGGCACATCGTCTCGCTACTCCTCTATATCAGTATCCCAGTAACTAGAACTGAATAGTGGTAATTCAAAGAGTTCGACCTGTTTATTTTCTTCTTTTGCAGCGGACACTTTTACTTGGTATAGTTCTTCTCTATATATCATGACCATACACAAAGCTATAAGACGGTCTACGTTTTTGATACCGTCATTCTCTATAAGTTCTTCTATAAGTGGCTCGCTGTATACTCTTTCTACATTAGGGTGTCCTGGTTCGTATTCTTCCAACAACCATTCGAGTATTAATCCTTCTCCATACGCCCTAATCTATTTTGTCATGTGACAGCCTTTTCGGCGCTGTACTCTACTGTCTTTAAAGACTTCCGTAATTATTTTATCGGGTTGATCCGCTAATAAGTAGTCGCAATGTTTGTTTGTAAAGTACGGATATATTCCTTTACGTTCATTCTCAAACAGTAGTCTAGCATTGTAGAATGTTAATAACTTTCTAACATTCTCATAATATTCTTCTGCTGTATCTGGTCTACCAGAATACTCTGCTACAATCACGTCGTTCCAGGCTTCTCCTGCTCTAACTCTTTTAAATATGAATGTAGATCCTAAGGAGTTTGTAAACGACTCATCGTGATCATACGGGTCACAACCCCCAATGTATAATCCGAATGGTGGGTCGTTGATTGGGTATTCCCAGATGACTACTGATCCTTCTGGTTTGTCATCTTTCTTTAAATGATAAGTAGTAATATCGCCAGATTTTTTCTCTGTTGCTTTTACTTGACCATTACCATCCCAAGACAAGTCTACTACATGCTTCATGTTCTTTATCTTAGTATTTGTTCTTATCCTTGTCAACTAATCCATCAGTAGCTTTCTTGGGAAGATGTTCTTACCTAATTCCAAGCAAGCTTCTTGCGGCTTTATAGGACGTTCTGATATGAAACGGTCAATTGACTATTGAGTAGCCCCTCCGTCTTTAACTTTGTTTCTTTGATTTATTAACTCATCTATTGCTTTATCTACAAGACTGTTGCCGTCTTTATCCATGAACTTCGGGTTACCATCTTCATCATCGCCTTCCATATTCCAATAGGCTGGAGCAAAGAATCCGCATCTCGTATTCTCTGCGCCATCGTCCCATATGTTAGGAAAGCTAAGGATATTGAATGCGTCTGGATGATAGAACATATTCTTCAGTCCGTCAAACGAAGAATTGTGCGTAATTATACCATTGGCTGTATATGTATGAGTATCATCTGCGGTAAGATTGTATACCGTTTGACTACCAATGTTTTCGACGCTTGTAACAGTTTCGTATTGAAAATTATTTCTATACCAGCGTTTTTTCTTCTTACATATTTCTGCAATTGCGCATAAAGCAGCTTTTTTGTGTGCTACTCTTGGATTAACATTTTTCCAGAAATTTAGTAAACTGGTTTTGTCTGTAATTTCAACATTATAATACGGGTTGACGTCTCGTATTTTTCTATTTCTGTTACGCCGTATCTTTTTTTGTATGGCCGCATGAACACCTATTTTCTATAACAAATCTCTAACATCTTTTGCAAGATTTAGACTTACTGTAGTAAACAATGCATTTGCGGAAGGTAATCTATTTCCATACGCATTTCCTACTCTGATACAGCCGTCTGTATCAAACAATCCGGCGAGCATCTCACAGCAATCGTTCTTTGTACATGAGAATACTTTTTCGGGCAATCTTTTGTTTACTCCAGTTTGACCTTGTATACCAAGTTCTTTAAGTTTATTAATTATTTTACGAATTCTTAAAGCTCTAAATGTTCTTCCGTCTTTTGTAGTATAGGGTTTTTTTGTATCTATACAATCGTAATTGTTTTCTACGTAAGAAGTAATCTCATCATCTGCATTAAATATATACGGAGAAGTACCTACGTATGTACCATCGCCTACAAGCAACCCTATTAAATACGGATCAAATATAGTTTCATTTCCAAAAACAGATGTGTCCTAAGATATTGCAATAAGATCTCCAGGTTTTAAATTTTCGGCATCAATCCATTCCCAAACTCTACATTTGTTATAATCATAATGATTACTTGCATATATTGGATGGTCTATACTACATGACAACGTTCTATATTGATTAGTAGATATTTCAACACATTTCTTTTGTGTAGGATTATTTATATGAGATATGGTGTTTACTACAGATTCTTGTTTTTCTTCGTCATAACCAAGAATACCATCAGATATAGAAACATCTTCAATATTTATACGCCTTCCATCTGCTGTGTACACTTTGTTTCCAGCAGTCAGACAACCTTCTGTACCACCTGTACCAAAAGCTATAAGTAATCCGAACGCATGGCCATCGTCAGTTTCTACTGCAGGTTGTTCTACGCGCCATGCTGTTTCTAGGTTGGGGAACTTACCACCTTCCTCAAACAACACAAGCTTACCACGAGTACCACGAAGACGTTCTGGGTCATTCTTCAAAGTAATACCTGTAATAGCTGATAAGTAACCCTATTCTGTTTCCTTTCCAAGCTCGTCTTTAACTTTAAAACCAGATACTCGCTCCATACGAGTAGAAGTTAAACGTTGTTTTGACCAGTCTGTGTGCTTGTCTATGAAGTCCATGATTTGCCAGGCTTTTGTAAGGATTCCATCGCCTACAAGGAATTTCTGCTCACTTGCTACAGCAAAATTCTTACTTCCTGGGATGAGTTCATAATTTCTGACCAACATAGATGCTCCTTTGAAAGAATATCCTCTCTGTCTGCACTTAAGAACCGCCATATGCTTTCCTTCATTTTCAGCCTCTTCTATAGCATGGAAATAATAATAGTCTGAGTCCCAGAACCTAGGGAAGCCGAATATACGCTCTCTACGGGTTCTTTTGTTACCGTATCGGTCTGTATATTCAACTTCGTCTAGCTTCATTATGGGGCAATAGTTTAAATAGAAGTAATGGTAGCCAGTAATAGCATCTCCATCGTCTGCTACGTATCCATTAAGACAGCGATCTGTTTCTCTGTCCCAATATGAATTGTAGTCTGTTGTGCCTCTTGGGGCAAGTGTATAGCATCCATGCTCTTTAAAGAACAGTGCAGCTTGACAAAACTTTTTAGAATTTTGGATCTTTTTATTAAAGTCTACCATAAATAATATTAGATTAAATCTTCTAAATCAAATACCAGTTTCTCTGGATATCCAGTAGTAAAATTGTAATTCTGTACATCTTGCACACTTGTGAGCTGGTTAATGGTAGCCAGGTGCTGAGATGTAACATTGTATGCTGTATATGCATACTGTCTAAGTACACCAAGAGCAGCTAAGAACTTCTGACAATTAAGCTCAAGTGTTATACCAAGTTCGCGAATATCGAAGTTGTATGTATTCTTTACTTTTGAACAAGCTGTTACGTCACCTTCAAGCGAAGTACGCAAGTCTCTGTCAAGCCAATAATCTGTTATTTTAACACCGTTTCTACGAATTTCAAATGAGTTCACAGCATCAGAAGAGTCATACTTCAAAAGATCCTTACATTTTGTTTCTTTAGCAAAATGAAGTTCCTTTTCAGCAATATAATTCTTCCAAGTCACAAGATCTTCTTGCAGCTGACTTACATCGGGAGTATCTTCTGTGATATATTCATAACATTCAACCATATCACCATTTTGAACTCCGTCGAGATGCACTACATATAAATTACCAATTCTACTAATTTCTGCGTAACCTTCTGCAGGAACGCTAACTTTCATGAATCGTGTCATTGTTGTATATTTATTTTATTGTTTTTAACACAGATTATGTTGCATTTGTCTTTCACGTTGTTCCACAATTTCTATTTGAATCTATACGAAAAGTAATGTTTTAACAGTCCAAAATAACTATTCATTCTTATCATAAACAGTTTGCGTTCTTCTTCTGTATGTTTGCCTTTACTATTCCACCTTTTTACAACTTTGCTAGAATTATACTTCATGCGTTTGCCAGAATAAATACAATCGTATTTTAAAAAACATCCTGTAAAATTTACACCTCTTTTTACTTTTTGTATATATATTTTATTGCGGTGCAAAATTAAACCAAGATTATTCTTTAACTTTATTCTTATTTTGTTTAAAAGGTTTAATAATAATTTTTTATCTTTGTACATTATTACAAAATCATCCACATATCTGCCATACATTAGTTTTCCATCATATTGTGAAGAAACCCATCTGTCAAACACTGTCATGTATATGTTTGCGAAAATCTAACTTGTAAGATTCCCTATTGCCAATCCAGTATTCCAATTGTGGAACAAACTCTTTTTGACAGGTAAATCATCCCATAACCTTAGATCTCCACATTTTATACAATTACTTTGTGGACGATGTAATATTACTAAAGACACTAACCAAATCCACCAGTCTGTATCATTATGTATATGTTTTTTAATAATATCTATAACAAACTTGTGTAATAAGTTTACATCTATAGAAGTAAAGAAACTGTTTATGTCGCATTTCACGATCCATGCTTCAGATTTAAAATCGTTTGTAACATCTTTCATCATACTCGATACCCTTTTTATTCCATACATTGTACCTTTATTTTTTCTGCACGCGTATGAATCAGATATCATTATACTTTCGAATATCTAATTAAACTTGTTCACTATCAAATGATGAACTATTCTATCTCTGAAAGATGCTGCAAATATTTCTCTTAATTTTGGTTTTGACACACAAAATGCAATACTTGTACTGGGTTTGTATGTCATTAAATTTAGTTCTTCCCACAGACGGTAGTTTTCTACTTCGTAATTTAGTTCGTACTCTAATGCAGACCTTTTTCTACGTTTCTTTCGTCTACACGAATAGTAAGCGTCATATACTTCCTCTAATGTAATATGTTCTGTGGTTAGACGCGAAGAAAGGAACTACAACATAGCTGTTGTTCTTGTTGTTGTTGTTAAGAGAACTAGACCAATAATAAGCGTTGTTGGCATTGTTCTGCGTAAATGCTGCATCTGATCTTTCAAAAAGATATGTGCTTACCCTAACGAAGAGGAGAAAGCGGCAGCTCCGTTTAACCTACAAGAGGAATGCTCTCCTGCATCACCTTGACTCTGCAGCTCTGGCATGTTGCGAAGAATTTTTCCATCCCGTAGCCTACTTAGATAAAGAATCTATAATCAAAGCCAAACAAGTACTTTGTTTTATAGATAAATATCTAAGTTCACCAAATAGTCGAATGCGGGATTTTATTCCGCCTATCAGCTATAAATATTTTACTAAAATATTATATCTTTCATTTGGATACACATTTGCTTCATATACTAAATCCATTGCATCCAACGCCATGCTAATGGCATGTCCGTATTCTCCATACTTAATATGTTTTGGGACATTGTTTATATACGTATATAACTACTGTGCTAAAAGATATGTGTCTCTATATATTTGTAATTTTTCTGACGGCATAGCAACAATTAAAGGAAGTATAGATACTTACACAAAAAATAAAACCAACAAAGGGATAAAGAGATAAAGATTAAAACGCGAAGAAAGGAACTACAACATAGCTGTAGAGCTTGGGGCTGTAGTTAAGAGAACTAGACCAATAATAAGCGCTGGTGGCATTGGCCTGCGTACTAGTCCATTTGTTAGAAACGATATCGCCTAACAAACTTGCACCGTCTGGTCTAACGCTACTTAGTATATCATCAATAGCAGTAATATTTGCCCACAGCTAAGCCCATTGTCCTGCGCTCCCTAAGAAACCTTCGTGAGGAATATTGTTTATCATTAAAGTTCGGTTTAAACAATCATCTACAGCCGGAGTATCTATGTTTCTATCATTACCTTCGGTCTAAATCAATTTTGAAGCAGATAGTCCATCATAATAATATAATGCCGATGTACTATTTCCATCCTCAGGAATACTATTAAATAAAACATTAGAAGCAGCCCATTTCAAACTTTGAGGATATGTTCTATTTCGAACCATATCGATATCTATTCCAAATACCCCTCCTGCGGTAACTAATGCAGAAGTAGCTATTTTTATTACCTTTGCTTCTGAGTTTTGTCTAGAACCACCTTCTACCGCAATCTCCCATTGATCAGGAGTGAATTCTGTTCCATCGGAAGCTACTATATATAATCCGGATTGAGGATCATCATATCTTCCAGTAATATAACGAGATGTTCTATTTGAATACAAAGTTTGATTCTTAGTAGTAGGCATCATATAATATCCCGTCAAATCAGGGAACACGACCTGATAATTATTTCCGTACGGGACTAAAATAGACGCTTTTCCGTCAGAGCCAGTAGTAAGATGATAATCTGTATCATTGAACGTAACAGTTATTGTTATATCTTCTGCTGCAACATACGATCCATTTTCTTTCTTCAATGCAGTAATCTGTACTGATTCGCCTGTAATAGACGATTCTGCTTCATATTCTACCTCAATACTTCTTTGCACTAGCGTGGATGTATGTACTATTGGCGGAATTCTTCCGCAACCTTCGACGTCTGGAAATGCTAATCTGTATCTGTAGTCGTGAGGTACGATCAATGTACCCATACCGTTCTCATCAAGTGTTACAGTAGTACTTACATTAGGACTATTGTTATAATATACATTTATTACAAGTCCTTCGGCATCAAATCCTGTTACTTCAGATGTAACTACAATACTTATTGTTTCTTCTGTAGCTGTATTACTTATAACTCCGTTAGATGATATATTTATCCCCTATCCTGCTATAAGCACATCTTGCTTTGTAGCAAGACCGGCTGCTAATTGTGTTTTAGTAGAAAATACATCATTTGTCTTCTACCATAAAGCTGTTAATACTGTATTTGTCATAATTTAAAGAGATAAAGAGATAAAGATTAAAACGCGAAGAAAGGAACTACAACATAGCTGTTGCTCTTGCTGGTGTCGTTAAGAGAACTAGACCAATAATAAGCGCTGCCGGCAGAGTACTGCGTCGAGGTCCATTTATTAGAAGTATATGTGGAGAAAAGATTACTCCCTTCTGGTCTAGTATATTCTAATATTTCGTCTATAGTTGTTCTAATGTCCCATAAGATTTGCCATTGAGAACTTCC
>Ga0247611_10004878_pt1 | contig 18241 bp, 20 predicted proteins | sample 177DNAGHGhighgp2_FD_192422 | JGI IMG/M metagenome (GOLD analysis project Ga0247611, IMG submission 192422) | Sheep rumen microbial communities from Palmerston North, Manawatu-Wanganui, New Zealand - 1770 DNA GHGhigh gp2 | ecosystem: Host-associated > Mammals > Digestive system > Stomach > Rumen... | reverse complement strand
TTGTATCACTCAATGGAAACGTGGTAAGAGACGATAAAGGTCAACTATTCCACCATACCCATGCCCTATTCTCATTCAAAAAGGATGGCCAGCATGGGATGGCAGGAGGACACCTGAAGGCTACAACTGTCCTTTATACTGCCGAAATAGAGCTGCGTCCTACTATTGGTGGATCTATCGGTAGAAAATTCGACCCTGAGACTGGTACTGGATTTTGGGAATTTAAGGAATGAATGATATGGCACACGGTCATCTTTGGTTGTTTAATATGGATATGTGCTGTGGGATGCAGATTTCCTCACTCTTAGTAAAATTGAGAGACTGCAAAAAGATGGGTAGAACTACATCTTGTGTAGTCAGTCCCAATTATCCTGCGGCATCCAACGAGGACTACTTATTTGACTGCATGAACTTATATGCAAGACTTGGTGATGATGGGACTGTCGAGCTTTCTGGCACTGTGTTCTATTGGAATCCTGTAGATGGTGATACCCAGAAATCCGTAACTATCCAGACTTTCCCAAACCTTGATGCCTGTCTCGAATGGCTTGGCAATGAGAGTGCAGCCCGTGATAAGTGTGTTGAATTATTAAATGAAAACTGTTAGCGAATATGAAGAGACTGCTATATAAGAAAGAGCGTATTGAGAGAATTAACTGCGTCCTAAAAGAATACTTTTGTCAAAACCCCAATGCTGGTATAATCCCAGCCAAAGACTTCATGCCACTCTTCATAGAAGCTGGCATCTTTAACAAAGATGAAAAGAATGGCCTGCCGATCCGGAAGTTGTTACGTGAGTTGGATGATTCTAATGAATTGTCGTCAATACCTTTTGTAATAAAACAGCAGAAAGCTATAAACCGTAATTGGTTTTTCTCTGATTCGGATTATTCACCTATACCCGAATTCAGCACTTTGGAGGAGAGACCAAATACTCGAAGCAATAAGAGTAGAGAAAACAGTGATGAATATTATGTTATCGGGCTTTGCAATGAAGTATTGGGAATCGAAGCTATCCACCAAGCAACCTTTGATTTCTTAAAAGATGATACTGGAGCAGGATTAAAAGTGGATGCCTACTATGAACCGTTGAAACTTGTTGTGGAATACATGGAAATACAGCATTTCAAGAAAGGGATGTATGGAAACAAGTATTGTCCAGCAAGCGGTATGTACCGTGATAATCAGCGTGCTATGTATGATCAAAGGCGGCGTGACATACTCCCCAAACATGGAATTAAGTTAGTTGAAATAAAGTATTCTGACTTTGCCTATAATTCTAAGTATAGACTACTTCGTAATAGGGAAGAGGATATTAAGGTTATTAGAAAGTTATTGGAATGAATATAGACTACGATTCCATTTGGCGACAACAGGACGAAATCGGACGGTAGTCAATGCCGTTCTTGGTGAGTGTATCTGGAATCTCAGTTATATCGAACGACGGACTTCATCAGATAGAATAACAATGAAATATGTGTCATAATCATGATAAAAAGTTCTCTAAACCTCAGTAAAAGCGATACTCCGCCCTTTGAAATAAAGGAAGGATATCTTGATCAGATTGAAATTCCGAATCTGACAAAAGATGCTGTATGCTTTGTTGACGAGAGTCAGACGGGGTATGATGACCCACGATGGATCGAAAAGAGTAACTCCATTAAGGCCCGTGATAATTATACGTGTCAACTGTGCCACGCATTTAATCCTATGCTTGGAGACTTTGTTTTTATGAAACAAGGAGAATACGACACAATCCACCATTATTATTGGGCTGGCAATAATAAGTACGAGATACAAGTTCAAGGTTATATTCTTGTTATCACTTTTGATTTCTGGTCAGGTTTCCATTTAGCCATGCCAAGGTTAAATGTACACCACAAAATATATTATAGGAATCGAGATTTGTGGGATTATCCTGATGATTGCTTAGTAACCCTATGTGAAGACTGTCACCATTACGTACATTCTATGAATGATATAGGTATTCCTATTGTAGAGGAAAAAGCAGATGGCCAAACTATCTTAATTGGGAAGACTCGACCAAAAGCATATCAACAGGTATTAGATCATACAGATTTGGGAACATTTCATCCTTTGGCTTTAGTTGAAGAGAATAGGTGGGGCCTTGGATTGAAAGGAAAAGATTTGGAAGATTTCAAACGAGCAGAAATAGAAAACAAACAGTGGTATGATTATCGCAACATATTAGACGACAAGGCAGTTCGTATAAGCTATTTCACTGGGGAGAATCTTTATATGAGTATGCATACACGAGAAGAGACGGAAAAGGCAGCAGATTTTGTCATCAAGGATTTTCTTGAGAATATTTTAGGTTTTAGCAAAATGAAAAAATGATTATATGATTTATAAAGACGATTCGTGTAGAAGAAATACACCAATAGCTACATTGATAAAGGATTATATCAACAAGAAGAGTGGTAAGGTGTCTGATTCTCGTAAAGAGATTCTGTGGAGATTTAAATATCTCGACTGGAAGGATCAGAAGAAGATAATAATGGCTTTCCTTGACTCCGGTAAAACAGATAGGCAATGGGCGTATTCAACGATGCTTGACTACTGGGACAAATCTTTTGAACCCAAAGTAAAGGAACTATGGGAGCAACTCCATGAAGAACGTTGCTCTTGGGCTGTCATTCGTCACTTCCCTGTGAAATACTTGTCTCAGAACCTTGAACAGTTCACGGAAGATCGGGATTATTTCTTTGTCTGTTTGCGACTTGCAGAGGATAAGAACTATATTATACAAAAAGATAAACTGTCACTTACAGATTATCTTTCAGTTCTGCATCATACTGGAAGACACATTTCTGATGATGAAGCAAAAGATATCCCCTACAGATTAGTTCATAAAATTTGTGTGGAGGGATTTCCTGGATATGAAAGGCAATTAGACAGATATGCAGATAGTCGCAAAGGAAATGTAATATGCCCTATTCATTTCCAAGAAGTGAACCTTGCTTTGTACTATCTACGCAAACTTAATTGTAGTCATATTGCCTCACAATTTGAGACGTGGAATGCGGAAGTACAAAAGACAATCTACGAAAGTTCTGAATTCAAGGCTGTTGCTAAGTCTGATTTAGATGAGTGGGATGACCGGAATGCCAGAATAAACGTTGCAAGAAAATATGCTTATCTTGCCCTTGATGACAAGTATAAACTATCTTCAGACCCAGATATAGAAGAGGTTCTTCAGCCGAAAGATTGGTATATTGAGACAATCCTGCCAAAGTCAAAACCAATAATACCATCCGCAGAGGTAACAGAACCTCAAGATCCGTCTATGCTTAAAGAAATGATATCCCAAAACACAGCCCTCAAAAAACTAATTGAGAGCTTTGGACTTGACGTAAATGAAGATAATATTCCTTTTTAATATTTGAATATGGATTTGGAAATAAGAACTAAACAGTTTATCCAGTATTTGGAAGACTGTAAATGTAAAAATGAATATGTTGGTTTAGGAAACCCTTTTGGTAAAATACTGATAGTTGGGAAAGAACCAAGTGCTATGGGGTGTGCTGAGAAGCACATTGTTGAGAACATAAATTATGTAAGTTCTTGTTTCGAGAACGATAATATGCAAGAATTGTACCGACAACCACGTCCGAAATCAGCAGGTCATGCATGGAACAAATATCAAAAATTAATTGATTATGTTAGAGGATATCCGTGTACAAATCCAAAAGAAACAGATTTCTGTATGGATGTGTTTACAACCGAAATGAACAATACTATAAGCCCAACGACGGTTGCAGCAGAACATAAATTCCGTATCGATACGTTCAAGAACTCTGACTTTATCAGAGGTTTTCCCGTTATTATCCTTGCATGTTCAGATTATATTCATAATATTCCGGGTGATTGGCAGATAAATGATACGTTTGGAGTAGAATTTGATACACATAATGGTGCTCATACAAATTATCCAAAAGGAAATTGGTTTTATGTCCACCATAGTATAAATGATAATAAGCAGAGACTTCTCATCCATACTCGGAATTTAAGTCGATATTGTACCAATGCTCTACTTCAAAACATTGCCGAAGAAATAAAAGAACATTTAAGTATGATAGGTGAGAGTTTATAAAAAAATCAAACTAATTGTGATGAATATATGATGAATATAGGCTACGATACCATTTGGCTACAGGACGAAATCCGGATGGTTGTGAAGTTTAGGTTTAAGACCATGAAGAATCAAAAGCTTAGTACAATGCTATATTATAGAAGTTTCAGTCAATAATCTTGGGACTCTGACCATTCTATTCATATCATCCAATAAAGAGGCATTTGAGTACATTATGTTGTCTTGCTTAATTGTACCATAACTTTCATGAGCATGTCCAAAAAGATGATAGCGAGGCTTGATAGTTTGGATTCGATTGCGAATAGGAGCATTTCCCCAATGAATACCAGCAGATTTGTCGAGTATCATGATTGGTGGCTCATGTGTCACAACAATGTCTGCATCGTCAGGTATCAGCATTTCTTGATGGTCATAGCCGAGTCCAAAGAATTTTATCCCCTCAATTACAATGCTCTTGTCTTGTAGAAAATGAACATTGTCAGGCAGGTCTTCTATGCCTTCTGCTTCCCATAGGCACAAATCATGATTACCAGTTACAAATATTTTGTGTAGATAGGGAAGTTCTATAAACCAATTCAGGAAATCTAACACTTCTTCCTCTGTTCCATTATGGCTTATATCACCGCTATGGACGATGACATCAGCTGCAGGAAGCTCTCTTATCTGGTGATGCAATCCGTGAGTGTCGGAAAAGTGAAGGATTCTCATTCGATATGGATTGAAATGTCTCCAACTTTTGTATCTCCTTCTTCGAACACGCGGTAGCCCTTGGCAACATATCTCGCATCAGCATCTTTGTGGATCGGTATTACACCCATTGAAGGATTTACGGTTTGACAAAGTTCATGCAAAGTCCTAATGTCTGCATGCCCACTGGTATGGACTCCGTCCCTCACTCCGTCAATAATGTGGCCGTCAAATAACTTGCGAATTTTTAGAATCTCCTGATTGGTATAATCTTTGCCCTCCTCCGCATAACCACTCCACATCGAATAGATTAACCAAGGTTGTTCATCATTATAGACCTTCATCATACCTTCAATCAGTTTCTTGCTACTTTGACGGACAGGCATAAGAAATCCTTCTTTCATCAGCTTCTTTTTTACTTTCTCAGTCGCGAAGTTAATGAGCTTAAAAGTTGAATCAAAATTGAATAGGCTTGTCTTCTTCCCTGCATAGTCAGTAAATACCTTCAAGACGCTATCCTGATATTCATCAACAATGAATACTCGATTCGTTTTTTTGCAGGCAGCATGAAATGAAGCCAGACGATCAATATCTGTGGAAGAGCAGAGAGCAAAGACATATTTGTGGTTCTCCTTTTTGAGCTCATCTATAGTTGTCTGCAAGATATCTGATTCGCTTACAACTCTCTCCTGCTTCCTGCCCAACATAGTTCCTTCAGTGATGAGAATATCTACATTCCCCACAAATTTCATAAGGGTTGGAAAAAGGCCTTTCCCAAGATAACCATGTCTGCGGAAATCACCTGTATGCAATATCTTTGTCTTCGTCTCTTTGTCTTCTACGACAAACATATAAGCATCAAATGCAGAGTGACTTACAAAATATGGCGTAACATACAACTCGTTATTAATGTCTATTCTCTCAGTCTCTTTGAATGGGATCATGCGCTCTGTTGCAGCCAATTCGGCACTCACATCTTGATGTGCACTGAGCGCTTTATACTTACATCTCATAACCTCAATTGCCCCTGCTCCCATATATTGCTTTACATGCTTTGGAATCAGATGATGAAGTCCCACATGGTCTCCATGGTAATGGGTATAGAATATGGCGTCCGCTCCAGAGGTCATGTCCTCTATTTGACTTTGAGTGAACTCTTTCTTCTTGCTGCCAGGAAGATTGCTGCCAAAATCAATGAAAATTTTGGCACCTCCAGTAGCGATTTCCGTAATGCATCCGCCTATCTGATTGGCTCCGCGATGAATAGTGATGTTCATATCATTTCTATCAGCTTATATGTTGTTTTGTTATATTCAATGACAATATCTCCTTCTTTAATAATCTGCTCATTCAATATAGACAACACTTTTTCATTTTCTAATAAAGGATGATACTTGTCGGATAACATTCTTGCCACAATATGCTTATATTTTTTATGATTATCATAAAGCATCTCCTCATGTTTGTTTGGGGTCTTATCAGGCCGTGATATCACCCCTTTTATTATATCTCTCATAATACATGCATACATAAATATCTCAGAAATAATACCAACTTTGATGTTTTTGGAATCACCTCCATTATATTTGAGTTCGATAATAGTCAAAGTGTCATTTTTTGTACCCCACAAGTCAATGGCAGACATACCTCCTGTGAAAAAAGGCAGATTACCTTTTTTTACTCCCACAGGGAATTGTCTGTCTATAAAATCCAAATCAAAACGTTCTCTAATGGAAGAAGAAAGATCGTTTGCTAGGAGGAATTCAACAATTGTTTCACTTAATTTGAATTTCCCTTTATCAACTCCTTTAATTTGAGGATTCTCAGAAAAACTATTATTATGCAAATCCGTGAGTTCTCGCTTGAATTCTTCAATTTCTGAGGTATTCATTTCTGATATGGAAAACCATTCATATAACTCTGAAAAATTCAATACGCGATATAAAAAGCGGTTATAATGAAGCTTTTTATTGCTATCATCCTTCCTTATTTCTGGTCTCTTCCAATTTAATTGAACGCTACTGACAATCTCAGGCAATAGGCCTTTTAAACATATTGCCCAACCTTCAAAAGCTGCACCATCTGTCTGCATATTATTGCATGTAGCATCAGAAGATATTCCGATGTTGAGAGTTCCATTTTCTACGCTGAATGCAATTTGAGATGGAAATCTAATGTTTTTATTATCTGTTTTTTGCCAAACCAATGTTAAAAGTTCATTCTTGTTTTTGTCCATAATTGCACAATTTTAAAATAATAACGTATTCATGTTTATAACACCATAGACTACCATCTGGCCCATGTTGAATAGAAAGATTATAACCCTGTTTCAAGGCTCCCTTCTGAAGTATTCTAGCTTCTGTCTTGGAGATGAACATTACGTGCTCCTCGCTAATCCATTCGCCATTTTCATTATGGATAAGTGACCATTCTTTGTTATCAGTAGTACTTCTCATTAGGCATGTACGTATTGGGGTATGTCAACAGTTATTGGGGTCATTTCGTCGTCAGAATCATCAAGAATAGGAACAGCCAACCGAATAGTACCATTCCTCATAGTATCATCAATGAGTAGAGTTAGGGGGTAGATATCGCAATCTTCATCAAGAATCGGATATCCATGTTTGTCAAACTCTGTTATAAACGCCGAATCGATGCCATAGACAAAAATCCTATCGCTGTACTTCTCCATCTGGTGATTAGCATAGGGGTCTTTTTCCGCATCAAATGCTTTGCCTTGTGTTAAGTCCATTCCATAAGTTATGAATGGGGCTGCATTGCAAGACCTTGCCAGCAAATTCATCGTTTGTGAGTTGGCATAAAGATTCAGAGCATATTCCGTTGTATGGCATTTGTGGAAGTCTCGCTCAAACTCCTTTATGACATCACGAAATGTCATATCATCAGTCTTTCGCCTACCTCTTTCATTATAATCGGCAGGTATAAAGTAATAGTTTTCGCTTATTTCTTTTTCTATCATATATTTTTAATTACGTAATATATATAATGCGTAGTTTACTATACTTTATATCACAGGATTTAGATGTCTTTAACACAAACATGATAGTATTAACCAAAAATAACACAACTCCTAAAGAGAATATATTTTCGCCATTTTCAAGATGCTCTCTTTAATTGTCTCTCTTAGTTGAGCAGGCTCCAAGACCTCTACATCTTCGCGATGGGAAAGTATCTCCTGCTCAAAATCATAAGTAGGTTTTAGCCAATATTCAAAAATAGAATACTCTGAAAGAGTTTCAATTTCTTTTTGCGAGGGGTGAAGTGGTAATGAACGAAAATAATACGCCTGGTTGTTCATAACTTTCAGACGAATACGCTGTGCTACTATAATATCATCTATAATAATACCAAATGAATCGCGATAATAGTCATGAATGTTGAATTCTTTAGGATAGCGGAACTTCTGATTAGTAATTATTAATTCCTGGATGCGATCCATTGCAAATATCAAAATACGATCTTTCTTTTCACTCAAACCTATAACGTACCATCGTTGCTTGAACAGTTTCACAGCATAAGGGTGTAGCAGATGGATAGTGGGTATGTCTCGCTCATAACTTTGATAGTGCAAATCGAGTATTTTGTTTTCACGCATAGCCTGGATTACAATTGATAGAAACGGCTCAGCAGAAGGAATCTGTTCTAGTGATATGCGGTCTTCTAATTCTCTGCCTTCGCGAATAACACTTGTCATGGCAAAGCTGTTAATAAGCCAACGGCGGACTTCCCCATTTCTATAACCATCATCATCTTCAATATGATAAGTGTTATCGTGCTTATCACAAACTATGTTCAAGTCGAAGATCATCTCTACCTCCTTACGGTGATAGTCGAATGTACGTCTTGGGATATCCTTGCCGTCATAATAGGGTGAATCGCGCCATTTCTCATTGATTTCTTTCAGCGTTATTCGCCTTGCTCTGTAAATGGTGGATACCTCCCAAATGTAGCGTGCCAATAGATTTTTTGCCATAACTCATAGATTTTTGTGCAAATATAGCAAAATTATCTGAGACTGTGCAATGTTTTTGCCATTTCTTTTTGTTTCTTTGCAGAAAAACAACTATGAGCAAGATTGAAATAGTAAAAGAAATGATTATAAAGATGGATGGAATTGCTGAAGTTAAAATGGACTTCATCAATAAAGGATTCACTGGCATACGTCTTATTAAAGATGATCGTATTTTCTATATTGGTAAATCAGAATATAATTCTCATCATATTTATTGTGATTGGGCAGATGCCTATTGGTTGATTGATTATCGGTTCTATTCTCCTGAAGATGTCATAAAGATACTCGAAACACTATTTCTACTGTTGCCTAAGTATGATACTAATTCTATGGTTTCAGAAATGAAGAAATTGGCACATGAACTGTATATTGATACCATTGATTTTGACGATGATGACGAATGGGATATATTGGTTACTGTATTAACCAAGAACTATATTGGCAGAAATGAACTTCATAATGACGACTTAAATGTTCTTTATTTAGTTGTACGACATTCGTGTTTAAATGCAATTCTAAACTTTTGGCCAGATGATAGGCGAAAAAACATTGATTATTATAAAAGGAACCCTACAGGAAAATCTAGAGAAATTTAAGTTGATTCAAGATTATAAAAAACGACAAACGTAATTGTTAAGATGAAAAAAAGGATTTTTGGGGGAGATAAAAAGGGAAAGGATAGAAAAATGACAAATATTTCGTATCTTTGCACCAAAATTAATTATTTGTAATATGGCAGAAGAGCAGTTTAAAATAACCGAAAATCCATGGTTGGAGGTTGCGAAAATGTATTCACCTAATAAAATGGATTGTCTTTACGGAGAAAACAACTATTTCTGTGAAGGTGATAGGGACGCAATTGAAAACTACAATAAGAAAGCGAGCGGTACAACGGACGAGATAATCACTAAGATCCCAGCGGAACCATGGTGGGGAAATCCACTCAAAGCTCGTCTAATTATATTAAGTCTAAATCCCGGTTATGTTCCAGAAGTTAACAAAACGCTGGCGTTGCTTATGCAAACCAACGAGACAGTACGGCGTCAACTAATAGAATATAAAGCCCGAACACTTCGTCTGGATGCAGAGTCTTTCTTGCCCGAAGATGAGAAAAATGAGGATTGCTGTATTACCTGTTATGAGGCTGTAAATATGCTTGGTGATTGGTATTGGGTAAAAATGCTGAAACGGCTCAGAATGGACACAGGTCTTAGTGAAAAAGAATTCTATCGACGAATTGCACTTGTGGAGTATCATGGATATACTTCTCAAACTTCAGGACGAGTGTTTCCCCGCAAAGGCGACAAGTTGGAGTCACAGGCTTATCTAAAGAAAATGCTTTGGTATATTGCTGAGAGTCGTAGAGATAAAGTGTGTTTTCTTATAATGAGAGCGAAAAAGGAATGGACAAAACTATTGTCACAGAAATTCTTTGATGAGTTTAATATTGTAGAGAAAAAGCCATCAAGTATGATTAGCCAATATATCACACCAGCAAATTTTGAAGATGGTAAATATGAGGAAATATTAAAAATATTCAGATAATTACTTCCCACTGTGCAACGTTTTTGCCACATCTACTCTTACTTTTGTACTGTCAAACGAAAAAAGGATGAAGTATGAAAGCAAGAGTTTTAAGTTTGGAAGAGTTGAAAAAGATGTGCAACGAGTTCTTAGAATTATGCTCTTTAGGAGCAGAAGATGAAATCGAGCACTATGGCGAGGATGTGGAAGTCAGGTTTATCAACGAAGATGGTAGTTTCGGATATACCAGCATCTACGATTTGTTCTTTTATCACGATCAAATGTATTATTGGACCCAAAGGAAAACATTGAAAGAGCATTTGACGTTGGATGATTTCGACCTTTACGGTTCATTGGGAAATTTGCATATGTTCGAACCTATCAACATATTTCCTGTCATGTTCGCAGGCTTCTATACTGGTTATCGAGATGATAAAGGCAAGAAAATATACACTGGCGACGTAGTAAAAGCAACGGCCATAATGAACACGAATATCATTTCCAATGGTGAGAAGAGTAGAGCAAGACATCCAAACAATAATTATAAGGGATACACTTTTATTGCTGGGGTCAACAACTTTGGGGAGGGTAATGATGACTATTATTACGTACTTGACAATTGTCCAATCCAAATGCGATATACCAATAAAGTAGTTATCATTGGAAATGTTTTTTATGATTTGGACTATGATAACATGGACGCGAAGATAGGCGAACGTTGTGCAATGCTTGCATTTCCCTATAATATCAATGTCCGCAATTTGCATATCAAAATGGCTCATGCACCCTATTTCAAGTGCAAAACTTGGCAAGATATTGCATTGAAAGTATTGAAGGAAGAACCACGTTATGATAATCTTCCTATCTATATAAACAGCGATGAAAAGTAATTGTTATACAGAAACTTTGTTAAAAATGCAACCAATGATTGGAATCTCAGCTACAGTGAACGATGGATGGCCATCGAACTGGAGCTTACTGTCACTCTCGATGATTACGCTATCGATAATCTCAGTTGTCAGTTCTCTATCGCTGCCAATTACGACGGAGATGGTATGAAAGGCACAAAGTTCGTATTCTATATATGATACTCTTCTTCTGGGAGCGGAATCTTAAAAATTGTAAATAGGCCTTTTTCTGCAATATAATTATTTATTTTTTAACAGGGGTAAACCCCTGTATATTTCTGTATTAATTATACAATTAAATAATTGAAAGTCAGGCAGTTAATCTATGTTATCACAACGCGTTTTTCTGCCTTGAAAATTTGGTTCGATAGCATAATCATCCTATCTTTGCACTCACATTTCAAAAACAGTACAAGTATGGAAAAGTTTCTTTTAGACCCAACAGCTCCAGAAGCATTTATTTCTGAAGTGATGCACAAAGAAGTCTTAAATGGTATTGATTTTGAACTCCCAGAACACATCTGGGATGCCATTGATGATGCATTCGGCAATTACTGGAATGTTGAAGTTGGATATGGCGGATGGCCAGATTTCAATTCTGCCGTCAGGTCCATCTCTAACTGGTTGCAAAAGGAACATATTATTTTTTCATTAGACAAGATTTCAACCATCGTGAACGTTATGTTTGACTGGATTGAAGTAGTTCCTGGTGCTACTCTTGATGATAGTGAAGTGGTTATTCCCCATAGTTGCGAAGATTTTGAGCGAATCCGTCAGAAGATTAAGAAACAAGAGCAGGTACTGATGCAAGAACTGTCTGCCGAGTTTGATCCACAGTTTAATGACACAATGACTAACTTCGTGTATATCTCCGACAAGTTAAAGGAATTCTATCCTAATGTATATTCACGTTTAACCAGACTGTTCGATGAAATGGAAATTGAATGGGGAGAGTTGAAAGGTACCAAAGATATTTGGATTCGTGATTATATGCCCATCCAATTATCTGATGATCAATTTCTTGTTTACAAATATGATCCTGACTACCTGAAAGTTTCTGGAAAAGAATACCTCACAGATTCACAATCCATATATAAAAAGGTACTTCCTGAAGAAAAAGTCAAACATGTTGATGTGACGCTGGATGGTGGGAATATAGTTACATGTCATTCTGATAGAATAATGACAGATAAGGTGTTTCAAGAGAATGGCAGACTTAAATATGACCCTGAGTTTATTCAATATATAACCGAAAGCTTTGGCTCAGGGATTATATTTCTCCCTTGGCACTGTGACAATTCTAATGCTCCTAATGCTGATGTATATGGTCATGCGGATGGTTTGGTGCGTTGGACGGGTGAAAATAGAATCTTGATGTCAAACCATCGAGAGTTTGAACCTGAAGAGGCAGATGATATAAGGTGGAGATTGGAAGCCGAAGGATATGAGGTTACAGAAATACTTTTTGATGTACCTAATCCAAACAAGGATTATAATTGGGCGTATATTAACTATCTCGAAGTTGGCAATAAAATTATTGTACCAATATTTGGAATTCCTGAAGATGAGCAGGCATTGAGGTATATAAGAACATCAAATCCAAATAGCATCGTTCGTGGTTTCCGCATGAGGGATATTGCTAGAAATGGTGGCGCTCTTCATTGCATTACCTGGAACATAAAGAAATCGGAATTACCTTTCGAACCAGAGGAACAGAATTCGTTTTTACCATTTTAATATTGCTATTCCAGAAATAATTTGTAATTTTGCAACATGAAGTTTAGTTAGTATGAGTATAAATGGTATAACGAACTATAGTGCTTTTGAAGAAAGCTTAAAGGGAGAAAAGCTGAAAGGCTATTCTACGATAAAAGAATTCCAAGATTATTTCGACAATATAGCTGAGTATATCTTTGGGAATGTAGCAATATGTGCTGGCGGAGTGTTATATCACCTTGCAGAGATTGAGTTCTATTATAAAAATGCCAATGTAAATACTGATACTTTCACTCGCACATATAAGAGAGACTGCAAAGCTGGTCAGTTGTTCTGGCATTATAGTGGAGTTGATATATGCTTCTCTACATTAGATAATCAGCAGAGTTATGGAGGTATTCTTATTCGAAGCATGTTGAAGGAAGTCAAAGAAGGGGGCGAAGTTCGCTATGAGTTAATGACAGGACCTATGCGTTGTGCAAATGAACTCATCAATCAATGTATAAAAAGCGAAAATGACAAACTCCCATTCCTTACTATTTCAAGAATAAAAGTTGAGAACGAGATAATTGCTACAATAAGGCAAGGAGTAGAAACAAGTAAAACCGGCTCTAGCAAGGAGGATATAGAAAATCGTTGGGAAAACAAGATTATTGAGAACATCCCATGTTTCTGTTATTATCTTAAAAGAAGCAGAGATGAATGGAACCACATGGGCAAGAAATATGTTTCTTACACTTCGATGCCCTTATTTTATGACAAAGAAGGACGAGAAGGGGTTTGTAGAGTTATAACAAAAGAGCGATAAGATGGGAATATTGAGCAGTAAACCATTCGTTGTCATTGATTTGGGGTCTGGAAGATATGTCCAGACTAAAGTAGGACATGAGTATTACAATTTGATAGAGAACTCTGACGGAAGATATTATGGCTATTGTCCCCCACACGACAATGTTGATATAAGTAATTTGGGAGCTAAGTCATCAGATACTTCAATTGAAGATGTTATGGTCATCTACACAAATAAGATAAAGAATTCGAGTGACCGTGTTATTGTGGCCTTTACTGACAGTGCAACCATATACAGGCAAAGAATTTATGATGAGAAACTGGAGAGAACTATCAATCAAAACGGACAGATTACCCATTGTTCCTATTCGATAGAATCCGATTATTTGTATAATCTTGAATCATATCCACATAAGTTCATCATTGAGATTAGCAAGTATAATACATATATGTTCCGCCAACAGCGATTCTTCAAAGGTAAATATATAAGTTTGGATAAGAAAATTATCAGCTATTTGGAGAAATACCTGGAAAATGCAGAGTTTATAGATGACGAACTATATCAAGATGAAATTCAGGACAAAGAAATAACTGGCAAAGAAAAACTAAAGAATACATTCGATGTCAAGCCACAATGGACAGAAACCGGCGGTAGTTTGACAGTCAAGAAGAATGCTGCCTATGCCAAGCAGGCTATAGTTGATTCGAATTTTCTATGTGAGGCAGATTCTTCTCATCAGACTTTTATGACCAGCAAGGGTGTCCCTTATATGGAGGGCCATCATTTGATACCATGCACAGCAAAGAATGCAAAGGCTTTCTGGAAAAGAGTAGGGAAAAGCATAGATTGTGTGGAGAACATTGTTTGTTTGTGTCCTACTTGTCATAGGAAAATACACTTTGGGTCTGAAGCCGAGAAGAGGTCAATAATAAAGCTGTTATATAACCAGCAACACTCAAAATTGAAGAAAGCAGGATTGGATATTTCAGAGAAGGAACTCATTGAGCTCTATTTGAAATAACCTTAGATATTATGATACTCTTCTTCTATTAGAATGAGTTCATCTTTTATCAGGAAGAAGAGTATTAGAGATAGAATACCATTTTATATTCATACTCAAGGAATTCATAGTGATACACCTCGCAATTTGCTCTTAAAAGAGAGCATCTTGGGTTGGTTCGCTAAATACAATGCCTACTTGACGTTGTTGGTTTCGGATCCAGTTCCAGCATTTAGATGCGTTTCTGAACCCATATCCTTGAGCATCGTAGATGGTAATTCCTGTTATCTTGTCAACAACGATATACCTGCCGTTATTCAATTCGGCAATCCAGTTTTCACGATTTTGTTTCTCTTCCATTTTTATTATTTGAATATGTTTTGTCGATTGCGCTGATAACGCTTCCAGTCCCTTTCATTGTTGCCTTAATGTAGGGAGTCATTGCCTTATAATCACTGTGTGAAGTGATTAGCATGATGAGGTTGGTAGATACTCCCTCATTGAGTGCTGTGACTATGAATGTCCTTCGTGCAGTATGTGTTGCTAGGTCGCACTTTGGAGTGTGTACCTCAATCTTTTCCTGTAGGCGATACTCATAGTCTATCCATTCGCCAGTAAGACCGGCAGCTTTGCCTAACTCTTTCAGGTGTTCGTTGTACTTCTGATTGCTAAGAATCGGAAACAGGTGACCACCGTCATATATATGTGTTGAGTACTTCTTGTATATTTCCACTGCCCTTTTTGCAAGAGGGTAGGATACAGCGTCATCATCTTTCTCAGTAAGAAGTCGTATGATGTATTTCCCGTCATCAGACTTTGTTATATTGTCCGGACGTAGTTGCTTTAAATCAGAATACCGAAGTGCAGTATAACATTGGAAGATGAAGAAATCTCGTGTCTGGTCTAACGCGGTTCCTTCCTCCAACTTCAGATTGTATATACGATCAAGTTCGTCAAGGCTAAGATATTTCACGGCTATGTGACCTTTGGGCAACTTTGGCTTATACGAATCAAACTCTTCGCAAACTGTATAATGCTTCTCCTTTGCCCACTTTACGAAAGACTTCAGATATGCAAGATTCTTCTTGAGAGCATCATTATACATACTCTCGGAGAGATGTATCTTGATTGCCTCAAGGTTCTTTGTGTTAAGAGTGAGGAATGTCAAGTTCGGAGTGAACTTCTGCAACTTGTCTCGAAGTCGAGTATATACATCAACCATGTCCTTGCCCCAACCTTTTACTCCTGATTGTTCTTGAATAAACTCGTTAAACAATAAGAAGAACTCGTTACTACGTTGTTCTGTGGTCTGCTTGAATGCATAGTTGAACTTTGCTCTCAAGTCGGACAATACTGGGTCTCGCTTCATTAGCTCACACTCACGGAAGTAATCATCCACATATTGTATATATGTGTTGATAGTACTGTTTACGTCATTGTAACTGTTTCCATTCAGATTATACCCTTGCTTAACTTTCTGCCTTTTCTTGTCCCACAACTTAGGGTCAATCCGGATCCTGGTTCTGAGGTCAATACGATTGCAGTCGTGAGTGACACGCAAACGAAGTGTGTGTTGGTTTGTCCCATTGGATTTTACCAGTGAGCAGTTCGTATTGTGAATGTATATCCTATGTCCTGTATCTGTTCTCATATAAATGGTACATCCATTTTCTGAAAAAGTCTATTATAAGGAGAACAAATTTAGATAAAAAATTGAAAATGTATAGTAGATTGTTCTATTTCCTATACATTATTAGGTTCTTTTCTCTTTTCCTTGGAGTTGCATGAAGACTGGTATTTCTTATTATTTGTATATGTAAAATGAGATGGAGCGTAATAATTTAGCCCTAGACTTATAAAAAATGATAAAATGGTTTGGTGGAATCGATAAAACTTTGTAAATTTGCAGTCAGTTCTAGTGAGGATTGTATCCTAAATTATTTAGGTTTATTTTTCATTTGCTGAGAATTGAGACTAAATCTGCCGCGACACTGGATTACCCAAAATCAGACCCAAAATCAGGCAGAATGATATGAAATGATATGTAATAAAAGTGGGGCAAAAATGCTCTTAAGGCAAATAAAATCAGAGAGTTATGGTGTGTTACGATATAAACCGTTCCGTCCCTCTCTCTCCGCTGAATGAGTTCAATGAGTAACATCGTTGGACTCTTTTTTTGCGTTCAAGAGAGGGATTCGAACCCCGTTCCCTCTCTGATATAATTAGCGTAATATATTGATAATCAATTATTATTGCGAATTATATCAATGGATAAAAAACAATTTTTTCTGGTTGTAGGATGTTATGGTCATAATAACCATTTTTTGCCAAGAGTGTAATTAGCTAAGTATCTCCTGAATGTGGTAAAGCGGGCGGCGCTTGGTTTCGGAATAAATCTGTCCTATATAAGTTCCGATTATACCCATCGAGATGAGGATGAAACCGCCAACAATCCAGATAGAGAGCATGAGTGAAGCCCAACCTGGCTCTATATAGCCAAACAAGATTGAATAGCCTACATAACAAGCAATCATGAAGGCTATAATCAGGAACAAGATGCCGATATTGTAGATGGCAAACAGCGGACGCACGGAGAAGGCTGTGATACCGTTGAGGGCGAGGCGCATCATCTTATGAACTGTATATTTTGACTGGCCTGCGAAGCGTTCGCTGATGACATCGTCGACAGTGGTGTGTTTCAGGCCAATCATCGGAATCAGACCGCGCAGGTAGAGGTTGCGCTCCTTATATGTCGACAGCATATCGAGGGCGCGGCGGCTCATCAGACGGAAATCGGCATGATTATACACACTCTCGACGCCCATAGAGCTCTGTAACTTATAGAAGGTCTGGGCAGTGAACTTCTTCATGAAGGAATCGGCTTTGCGTGATACTTTCACACCATAGACGATTTCGTATCCATCCTCATAGTCTTTGACCATCTTGGGAATACATTCGATATCGTCCTGGAGGTCGGCATCGAGGGTAATGACAGCATCGGCCCATTCGCGGGCTGTCATCATACCAGCCATGATCGCATTCTGATGGCCCACGTTGCGAGACATGTTGATGCCTCGCACAAACGGATTCTCTGCATGGAGTTCACGGATAATCTCCCATGTACGGTCACGGCTGCCGTCGTTGACGAAAACCATCATGGAGTCTTTGCTGATAAGCCCTTCTGCTATCATTCGTTCGAAGAGGGCTGTCAACTGCTCTACGCTGTGACGTAGCACAGCCTCTTCATTATAACACGGTGAAACGGTTGCTAATCTGATCATTTTTCAATTATTGCATTTTTATTTCTTACATTTTTCCACGAACTCTGTGAAGGTGATAAATTCATGTCCATGTGCCTGGAGCATCTTGACAAGACGATCAAGACGCTCGTACATCTGCTGACCACTGTGGTTCTTGATGATAAACGGCATCTTGAACTCTGGGTGCTCCTTCAGTTCGTAAAACTCCC
>Ga0247611_10004877_pt1 | contig 18243 bp, 20 predicted proteins | sample 177DNAGHGhighgp2_FD_192422 | JGI IMG/M metagenome (GOLD analysis project Ga0247611, IMG submission 192422) | Sheep rumen microbial communities from Palmerston North, Manawatu-Wanganui, New Zealand - 1770 DNA GHGhigh gp2 | ecosystem: Host-associated > Mammals > Digestive system > Stomach > Rumen... | reverse complement strand
AATCTTTATTTTGAATATCTCGTGCATAAGCCATACCAAGGGCAGCACTTATACTTGTTGATGAATGTCCAGCTTCATAACAATCATAAATACTTTCATTACGTTTTTGAAATCCACTTAACCCCTTGTATTTTCTTAATTTATTAAAGTCTTTTAGTCTTCCTGTTATCATTTTTTGGGTATAACATTGATGACCTACATCAAAAATTATTTTATCTTTTGGTGGATTAAAGTTTTTATAAATTGATAAAGTTAATTCAACAATACCTAGATTACTAGATAAGTGACCACCACAAGTTGATACACTTTTTAATATTTCTTCTCGAATTGATTCACTTAGTTCTTCTAGTTGTTTTTTATTTAGTTTTTTTAAAAAATTGGGATTTTTTATTTTGTCTAATTCCATAATCTCTCCAAGCAATAAACATATTATATTATTTAAGAATAAAAAAGACAATAAAAAAGACCATTTAATAATGGTCTATTTATGGATATCAAATGAAATAGCTTTTACTTTTGCAATAGCTATAATAGCACTTTTTAAAGCCTCTAGATATCTTTTTTTATTATAATCGCTAAATTTAATACTTTGTTCTAATCTTTCTACATCATTTTTATCTTTCGCTCTTTCAATCTCAGCTTCATAATGACTTAGTTCTTGAGAACTTTGTTTAATTTTTATTGATGCTTGAAACACTTCATCAAAGGCTTTTATTAATTCTTCTGAAGAAGTATTAATAAATCCATTACTATCATCAATTATTTGAGAAGCAAAAAGTATTATTTTTAATTCTGATGTAAAGTGATCATTATTGCCATTAACACTTTCTAATAATCTCTTTGAAATGCTAGTATATAATCCATCACACAATGACAAAAAATTATTTAATTCAATACCTCTATTCATTATTACATCCTCCAAAAACTATTTTAATGTATTATTTAGATATTTTAAAGTTAATTGCATTATTTTATCATTAATAAACATTTTAATTGTAAACTTTTTATGTTAAAATAATGTTGTTGGGGTGATTATTATGAAAATGCCTACAGTAGCTCTTGTTGGACGCCCAAATGTTGGAAAGAGTACTCTTTTTAATAAGTTAGCTGGCAAGAAAATATCAATTATTGAAGATACACCAGGTGTAACAAGAGATCGTATATATAGTGAAATTAGCTATAATGGATATAATTTTAATTTAATTGATACAGGTGGTATTGATGTATCAAAAGAAGTATTTAATAATGAAATTAAAGTACAGGTAGAAATTGCTATTGATGAAGCCGATGTTATCATTTTTTTAGTTGATGGAATTGAAGGCTTAACTCAAAATGATTATGTTGTTCGTGATATGTTACTTAAAAGTGGTAAGAGAGTAGTTGTAGCAATTAATAAAACAGATAATAAAGAATATTTAAATCATAAATATGATTTCTATGAATTAGGTTTTGATGATTATATTGAAATTAGTGGGGAACATAGTAGAGGCATTAATGATTTAATGGATGTTGTATGTTCTGATTTTCCTAAAAATATCGAAAAAGAAGAAGATAATCGTCTTAAATTTTCGATTATAGGAAGACCTAATGTTGGTAAAAGTAGTTTAGTTAATGCTTTAATTGGTGAAGATCGAGTAATTGTATCAGATGTTGCTGGTACAACTAGAGATTCAACAGATTCTGTTTTCAAATATAATAACGAAGAATATGTTGTTATTGATACTGCTGGTATGCGTAAACGTGGTAAAGTATATGAAAATATTGAAAAATATAGTTTACTTAGAAGTTTAAAAGCTATTGATCGTAGTGATATATGTATACTTGTAATCGATTCAACTACGGGTATTATTGAACATGATAAACATATTGTTGGAATGGCTCTTGAAAAGGGTAAAGGTCTTATAATTGTTGTTAATAAATGGGATGTTAAAAATGATCTAGATATTAATGCATATACGAAATTAATTCGAGCAGAATTTCAATTTTTATCTTATGTACCAATTGTATTCTTATCTGCTAAAACCAAGATGCGTTTAAGTACTTTAATGCCAGAAATAATTAAAGTAAGTGAAAATATTAAAAGGGAGATTAATACAAGTTTATTGAATGATGTTATAAGAGATGCTTATGCGCTTAATCTTCCACCTTCATATAAAGGTAAGAGATTAAAAATATATTTTGTTAATCAAGAAGGGGTTAAACCTCCTAAATTTACATTTCATGTTAACAATAAAGGTTTAGTTCATTTTTCATATTATAGATATTTGGAAAATAAATTAAGAGAATCATTTAATTTAGAAGGAACACCAATTATTTTAAAATTTAAAAATAAAGGAGAAGATGAATAATGATTATCGGAACTAGTCAAAAAGGAACAGTTAGAGAAAATATTAATCACTTAAAAGGAGAAAAACAAGAAGATTACAATCCTCTTGGTCAAAGATATAAGAAAGATGATCCTTTTCAATCTATTAAAGATCAAGTAAATATGAATGATATTGATCCTGATGATAGAGGTGCTGAATTTGAAGATGAAAGTACATGGAAGGACTTCTATTGATGAAAAAGTGTACAGTAATTATTAATCCAACTAGTGGTAAAGGATTAAATCAAAAGTTAGCTAAAAAGATAAAAGTTGTTTTAGAAAAATTTGAATATGAACCTAATGTTATTATTACCGAATATGCTGGACATGCTGAAGATATTGTTCGTGAAGTTGATTCTGGTCTTGTTATTTCCGTTGGTGGTGATGGAACTTTTTATGAAGTTATGAATGGTAACTTCAAAAGAGATAAACAACTTGTATTGAGTCATATTCCTGTTGGAACAACAAACGATATTGGACATATGTATGGACTAACACATGATATTGTTACAAACTTAGAATTAATTCTTGAAGGATCTGTTCATAGTGTTGATATTTGTAGTATCAATGGAAGATGTTTTGTATATGTTGCTTCTTTTGGTAAATTTATGGAAATACCTTATGAAACTCCTCAAAAGTTAAAACATCGTCTTGGACATGCTGCTTATATTTTAAATGGAGCTAGAAGTTTATTTAAAAGAAATAAACTTTATGATGTTACATATGAAATAGATGGCGTTAAACATCGTGGTAAATATACATTTTTAATTATTTCTAATGCTAATCGTATTGCAGGTATTAATAATTTCTATAATGAAATGAAATTAGATGATGGTAAATTTGAAGTAATGTTTTGTGGAATAAAGAGTCTACCTAAACTAGCAAAAGCTTTTTATACTTTAAAAACTAGTGATATATCAAATGTACTTGGTGTTGAAACATATAAAACAGATAATTTAAAAATATGGTTTAATGATGAATTTAAACCATGGTGCCTTGATGGTGAAAAATTTGATAGTGATGAAAGATACTATGTAATAGATACGAAAAAGAAAGTAGAGATGTTAATACCAGAAGTTAATGTCAACAAGTTATTTATTAATAAATAGAATAGAGGAATATTATGGAAGAAGAATTTAGTGTATTAAAAAAATATGGAGAGAATTTATCAGAAAGAAAATATGTAACTAATCCTGCTATTGGACGTGATGAAGAAATTAAACAGTTAATTTTAACTTTACTTACTCCAGAAAAAAGTGCTATTCTTGTTGGTCTTCCTGGTATCGGTAAAACAGCAATTGTTGAAGGACTTAGTTATCGTATTCAAAATGATGAAGTTCCTAATGGATTAAAAGGTTATACAATTTATAAACTAAATACTGCGGCCTTAATTGGAACGATTCCTGGTACTAGCGAGTTAAAGATTCAATCATTATTAAATGAAGTTAAAAATGCTGATAAATTAATTCTATTTATTGATGAAATTCATACTTTAATTGGTGATGCTGATGAGTCAATGGACTTTGCTAATATTTTTAAACCTGTTCTTGACCGTGGTAGTATTAAAGTAATAGGTGCTACAACAACTCAAGAATTTGAACAATTCATTTTAACAGACCGTGCATTCAATCGTCGTTTCCAAAGAATTAATGTAGCTGAACCAACAAAAGAACAAACAGTTCAAATCCTTTGTGGTTCATTACCTAAATATGAAGCTAAAACAGGTGCTAAAATGAAATATACGGATTTCATTAAAGAAAAGATTATGAAATTCATTGTTAACTTAACTGAAGAAACAAATAGAGTATATGAATATGATGGAAGATATCCTGATATTTGTTTTTCGATTGTTCAACAAGCTTTCTCTTATGCCTTAGTTGATAATCGTGATCAAGTTGATATAAGAGATTTTAAAAAAGCTATTGAAAATACTAAATTAGTTTATAAAGATATTATTAATAAAAAAATGGATTTATTCTTTGAAGAGTTTGAAGATATTTATCGTAGTGAAACAGTACAAAGGTTATAGTTATGAAAAAGAATTTAATAACTAAATTATTATATTATTTAAGAATTATTATTTTTATTATTCATTTAGTTATCATATTTAATTTATTATATATAACATTAAGAATGAGTTATTTTGGAACAATCTTCCTAATTATTGAATTTATCTACTCAATAAATGTTTTAATAGAAATGGTAGGTTCAAAACTTAGATATAAGAAAGATTATGTTTATAACATAATGAATCTATGTTTTTTTGCTTATTTAATTAGTTTTTATATTAAAATTAAAACTAATTATTTGACACCATATCTATCTTTTAATTTTTTAAGAAATAATTATATTGTTTTATCAATATTATTAGTATTAATACTTATATATAGTAAAATAATTGTAAATAAGCGACAAGAGAAATTAAATTAGTTTCTCTTTTTTCTTTTATTTTGTTACAATATAGGCAGGTGATAGTATGAAGGCTTTAATAACAGGAGCATCTTCTGGTATTGGTCGAGAAATGGCTAAATATTTAGCATCTCTTGGACATGAGTTAATCTTAGTTGGAAGAAATAAAGAGCGATTAGAAGAATTACAAAATGAATTAGAAGTTGATTCTCAAATTGTTATTGTAGATTTATCAGATATAAAAAAAGTAAAAGAATTATTTGTTATAATGAAAAATGAACAAATTGATATTTTGATTAACAATGCTGGTTTTGGTGACTTTGGTAAATTTTATGAAACGGATATTAACAAGGAACTTGAAATGATTAATACCAATGTTACTGCTGTTCACATATTAACAAAATTATTCTTACGTGATATGAAAAAAAGAGATAGTGGATATATTTTAAATGTGGCATCCATTGCAGCATTTGGACCAGGTCCTTTGATGGCAACATATTATGCAACAAAAGCATATGTTAATAGTTTGACAGAAGCTATTCATGAAGAATTAAGACGTGAAAAAAGTAATGTTCATGTATCAAGTTTATGTCCAGGACCAACAGATTCTGAGTTCTTTAATAGAGCAGGGGTAACATTCGCTGTTAAACCAATGAAATCTGATGAAGTAGCAAGATATGGTATAGATAAAATGTTTAAAGGAAAAGTCATTATTGTTCCTGGTTTTATCAATAAATGTACAATTTTCTTTAGAAGATTTGCATCACGTGGTTTAGCAAGACGAGTTACTTATAAAATACAAAAAGCTAAGAAAAAATAGTTTAATTAAATTTAATATATTAGGATGATGAAAATCATCCTTTTATAATGTTTTGTTATTTATAATAGAACTAGAAAAAGTATTTATCTACTTTTTTATTTTGTGATATAATGGTTTGAGTGTGGAAAGAAGTGGTATCATGCCAAGTTATATATCCCATGCCATTCATGGTGAAAAGTTATTTGAAAAATTAAATAGTGAAAAACTTCTTAAGGAAGATATTGAACTATCAAAACTAAAAGCATATACCATTGCTTATGATTATGCTTATTTAGTTAAAGGTCTTGATAATCATAATTATAGTGCTAAAGATTATTTATTATTTATTATTCATTATATTAAAACCAATCATTTAGAAAATAATATTTCGGTTTTAGCTTATTTATATGGTCATGTTGCTCATTTTTATTTTGATGCATATGCACATCCTTTAATTTATTATATTGAAAAAGGTTGCATACCATCTAGTTTTCTTCCAAGTCATTTTATGGTTGAGGGTTATTTAAATACTTATTTATCAGAAAAAGTATTAGGTAAAGATATTTTAGATGTTCATGCCAATTATTTTAATGATGCTAATCTTAATAATAAAGATATTAGAGAGTTAATCTCATCGTCATATTTGATGATATATGGTAAAAACAATGTTTTGACATCTTTTAAGTTAGTAAAGAAATTTTTTACATCAATTGAAGTTTTATATAAAGATATTTTTAGATCAAAAAAAATGGTTAATGATCTTACTAATTTTAATGTCTTTTTAGCTAAAAATAAAATAACCCTTCCAGAGCTTGCTAATGAAGATCATGGAGCTTGGTATAATCCAGTTACTGGTAAAATGCATACTGATAGTATATTAGATTTATTTTATAGAAGTATTGATAAGTCTCTTGATACTATTAATGATATTAATCGTTATTTTTATGGTAATGAATCTTTTGATAAGTTAGAAAGAATAATCCCTGATATTTCTCTTGATACAGGTGTATCAAGAAAAAAAGGATTATTTATGAAGTATAAAAGAAAAGTCTAGATATATTACATAAAATATGATATAATTAAGATTGTTCTGGGGCTGCTTGGTTTCGACGGGATTATGTCTACTTAGATTGCAAGTCGTAGAAATACGTAAAATTTTAAATATCTGGAAACAGAAACGCTTTAGCTTTTGCTTAATTTAATACAAAAGCATTCTTTTTATTTCTTTGATTACGAGAAGTAATTAGGATTTATATTTAGTAATCTATATTATGTTAGTGTTTAGATAACATAATGAATTATTCTAAACTAGTTATATATTTGGTTTGTCAATTAGCTTAGTATATAGCGAAACTTTATTAATTGAATAAACTTGTAGTAGTCTATTTGAGAGTAGTTTCGGACAGGAGTTCAATTCTCCTCAGCTCCACCAATATGATATAAAACTCGAACTTTTAAAGTTTTGAGAATAATAAATTACTAACAGAAATGTTAGTTTTTTTGTTTTATAATAGTTATTTAAAAAAATAAGAAAGTATATGTTATAATAACTTACTATGTGATTGAGGTTATATTATTATGAATGAAAAATATTTAACTTTGGCTCAAAATACTTGTGCTGCTAGAATTTTTTTAAATACTTTTGGTCTTATTTTGGAAAATGTTATAAATATTGATGAATTTTCTAAAATAAGAATATTTGATAAAGATATGAATGTAGTTGGTGAATTACATTTTGATAAGGGAAAAGTTATAATAAATGCTAATTATAATAATAGTTTATTAGAAGCTAGTTATGATATTTCTAGAGTATTTGGTTTTATTGATATAGAATTTGATAATGCTTTAGTTGGCTTATGGAATAGTAAAATTGTATTTAAACTGGAAAATAATAATCATATAAAAATGGATGGAGAGTTTTTAATTGATAGTTCTATCGATTCTTCTCTTGAAATTAAATGTTTATGTCACCCATTAATAAATTGTGATGTTCCTAATAAAGGAAAATTCACTTTGAAAATACAAAGAGATGGAAGAACATTTGGTGTTGGTATTTCTTCTATGAATTATAATGAAACTATTGATATAAGACCGTGGGATGATTTAAATGGTTTTATTAAACATGTAATTTCAAAAGGTGAATATGATCCTAAAAAATATCTACATGAATATAGAAAATTTATGGGGGTTTTTTCAGCTGGAAGTGGAAATGAAGATAAACTACATGCATTTTTATCAGAAACAGAATGGGATAAGCAAATATCCTTGATAAGTGAGTTTCCTTCAAAAGTTGGAGATGATAATTCCAAAGAACTTGTAATTCAAAAAGGATTGCTTATGCAAGAATTAGATTATGAGATGATTGAGAAAATTAAATATTTAAGAGAAGTATTATTATCAATAAATGGAATATCTTTATTAGATAATTTGATTAGTGTTTGCTATGATAGTTTCGAAGACGAAGAAATAGAAGCGCTTTTAGGAATAAAACGTAATAAGATGAACTATCAAGATGGAGCTAATAGTTTAAAAGAATCTTATTTTGGAATAGGTCAAGATAGCCAGTTTTTATCTATTGAACAACAAAAGAAGTTATTAAAATGATAATAGTAAAATTACATAGTTTTTTATTTAAATTATTATATAAGCCCGTTATAATAAATAATTAGACAAGTGGAGGTTTTGGGATGAAGAGTGATGATTTAAAAAAACTAATTAGTCAAATTAAAAAATATAATTTGGAGAAAGTTTTTGATACTCCTCAAGATTTTGATAAATGGGTAAAAAAATTAACTATAAAACAAATTAAAAATTTTAATAGTTTAGTGGTTGATCCAAGTGAAATACAATTTCCTGTAAATTATTTAATAAATGAAAATTTACTAAATTGTTATGATTATAATAATAGAATTATTGCAATGTCAAAACTTAAAAATGGTGAAGGATGGTATCATATATTTGATCGATTGTGTTCACCTATTTTTTTGAATAGTAAAAATTATTATGAAGATATGGAAATGATCAGTAGAGCGCCTAGTGTTCAGCATCCTTTATGGATCGTAAATGAAGATGTTTTTATAAACAGTCCATATCATAAAGAAGATTTAAAACTTATGATTGAAGCAAAAGATACACCAAAAGAAGATGGTAATGAATTAGACTGGCTTGTAGAAGAAGCCTTAACTGTAGTTGCTAGTAATGCGGATTCTATTAATAGTCCGTATCATCAAAAGGATATGCAATTAATAGCTCATGCAGGTAGTGAATGTTTACAAATGAGCCATTCTTATCCAGAAAATAGTTTAAATAATCTTGCAACTAATACGGTTTCATTAAAAGATAAATATCATTTAGAAAATATGCAAATATTAGCCCAGCATCATAATTTAAGAGAGTTTTTATATGAGTTAATGACTAATCCCGAAATTATTAAGGGAAAATATTATCGAAATGAAATAAATGCTCTAGCTTCTAGTAAAAGCATGCTTAAAGCAATAGCAATTTATTTTCATATTTTAAATCCTCAGTTCTCTGACTTAAGTTTACATTCAAGAAATGATTGTCATAGTCTTCTTTGGAATTTAGGATTTGATTTTGAAGATACAATGGAACTTAGAAGAAAAAATACTACTAGAGGTAGCAATAATCCAAATTATTTAAAAAATCTTGAATTATTAAATCAGATTGATGATAAATATGTTTTATTTATTGAATCACTTTTAGCAAACAAGATTTTTGTAAGTAGTCAATATTGTGATTATGATTTAAAACTATTACTTTCAATAGAAGATAAAGATATTTTTATGGATTTATATAAATATATGTTTTATAAAAATTCATTAAATAGTCCACATCATATTAAAGATTTAAATATTATAAGTAAAACTAATAATAGCAAACTAAGAAAGTGGCTTTTATCTTGTGCAACAAATGAAAATAGTATAAATAGTTGTAATCATGATTATGATATGGAATATATATCAAGATTAGACTTAGATAATATTGATAGAGAAATTCTTGAATCAATATATTATTATCTTTTTGCTCCAGTTGGAATTAATCATCCTGATCATATTAATATACTTGAAAAATTATCAAGAGGTGAAAAGATACAAATTGAAGATACTATTGAAAGTGAAGATAGTATATTAAGTCATTTAGATCAATTAGAAAATAATCCAGAAAGCATTATTGTTTCTTCAGTTAAAGAAAAACCAAAAGTTATATCTAGAATTAAACAAATATTTAGAAAAAGGTGATTATTAAATATTATTTATATTGAAATACGCTCTAAGAATAAAAGTTGACTCTAATTTTAATAGAAGATAGAATAAAATTTATCTTGAAAGGATTTATATTATGACAAAAGAAAATGAAACTAAAAAAATATGGGGATTATATAATACATTAGAAGATCCAAACTTTGTTAATAGGTTAGATGAAATTGATATTTGGAAAAAAATAGATAATTTATCTACAGCTATTTTTTGGACAATGCGTGATGCTGGTAAACCTTGGGCTGCTAAAATTACTTCAAAAGAAATTCTTGATGCTCAATATAATTTAGAATATTTAGTTTATTCAACAAGAAAGTTTGGTGTTGAATTTAGCCATGAGCCAAGTGAAACAGAGCATGTTGAAAGAAGTAAATCATATCTTGCATGGTATACTTTTTGGTATAATCACTTTAATTCTATGAGCAAAGAAGAATATGATCAATTTGTTAATGATAAATTCTCAGGAAAAGATATTTCTAAATATATGCCTATTGGTAGTTGGAAGGATACTTACCATAAAGATGTACAAGCAAAATAAATTGAAAGTTAATTTTTATTAAGAAAATAGATGTTCCATGTTAACATCTATTTCTTTTATTATTCGACAAATAACTAATAATATGTTATCCTAATATAGGAGGATAGATGTGGCTTTTAGTATTTTAAATAGAAGATTGCTAGAAAATAATAGTATCAAAAAAATTGTTAATCGGTTACGTGAATTTACAGTTTTTAATAATGTTCAACAAGAGGCATTAGGAATCGATACTTCTATTATTAAAGAGATAATTTTACGTGATTATGATGGTTCTTCTAATAGAGGTTTTTATTATCAAAATGGTAGGATAGTATCAGCATTTAATCAGCATAACTTTGTATTACCAATAATTCGATTTGATGAAATAAAAGAGGAGAGTCAAATCATTTCTGAAGATGATGATACTTTAACAATTCGATATGGTAGACATATAGTTTTGAGTGTCACTACTGATGATGAAAGAAGAAAAATCAAAGTGGCAAATATGATGGGAAATCTTGTTGAAACTGATAAAGAAGTTACTTTCTTATTAGAAAATGATGGAACAAAAGTTAAACTTAGGGTATTTAAAGATGCGGAAACTGGAAAAGAATTTGTATTCTTATCTAGACAAGCACAAGAAAAGGGTGTGTTATTATCAAGTAGAAGAGATACCATTGATGACAATGTTAATGCAGATGCAACATATATTGGTATTGTTGGTGATCTTACTTGGACTGTTGATAAAGAAACAGGCATAGCAATTTGTAATACCACGCCATTTCTTTCAGAAAAGAGTCAATGTGAATATGATAAATCAGCTTTGAAAACTTTCCTTGAAAGTGATGAATTTAGTGAAGAATTAGGTGTTAAAGCACAAATTAAAAAAAAGAAAGAAGTATCTAAAAGTCCATTTGGAGATAAAAAAGAAAAACTTAATCTTGAACAAAAGATTAGAAGAGTTTTGGTTGGTGGAAAAAGAATACCTTATTTAGTAGGTCATCCTGGTATTGGTAAAACGCAAATTGCCAAAAGTATAAATAAGAATTGTTTAGCATTTAATCTTGCAACTTTTTTACCAGATACATTTTCAGGTAAAACAGGTATCGTTCCTGGTGATAAGACGATTATAAAAGATGGTGATAAAACAATTGAGCATAGTGAACCTGGAAAAACCGCGACTACTGAACCTGAATGGCACGTTCAATTAGTGGAAATGTCTAATAGATGTCGTCAAAATAATGAAAGATGTGTTTTACTATTAGATGAATTTGATAAATTAACACCTAATATGCAGGTGTTTATTAATGGTATTGTTGATGATCCAAGAACTATTGCTGGTTGGATAATTCCTGATAATGTTGATATTATTTTAGCTGGTAATTCGGAAGAATATTCTGATGCCTCTTTTAAAATTTCAGGTGAAGTTGCAAGTAGATTAACAAAAATGGAAGTTAAAGTAGATTATATAGATTGGTTAAAATGGGCTTCTAAACATGATATTGATCCTATTGTTAAAGCATATCTTGCTGTTTTCCCTAAAAAAATTATTGTTGATGTTAAAGATGAAAATGATGAATATGATTATGCTAAAAGTTTAACACCAAGAAGTTGGGATCAAAAAATCAGTGAAGAGTTAAAAGGTGCTCGCAAAAGTGTGGTACAACCATATCTAGAGCCATATATGGATGAAAAAGAAAGAAAAGATTTTGAAGATTTCATGAATTTATATCTAGAGCTTAATGTTGAAGAAATTCTTAAAGGAAATATTCCAAAAGATATTTTTGATTTAACTTATGATAAGATTCAAATTATTATTTCATGTTTGTTTGCAACAGCAAGAACAGAAGACGAAATATATAATTCATTATTATTTATTGATTATTATAAATTGAATGAATATCGTGTTCTTTTTGAAAAAATGTGGATTACAATAAATAGTTCTGATGATGACATCTTAAAATTTAAATTAGCCGAAAGTAGAATGGATGAAAGGAGATTTAGTCGTTATGGAAAATAATAATGTTGATCGCTATTTATATTTTCTTTTTGAATCAATGAATCCTGTTTATTTGAAAGAAAAAGCTCTTTTAAATATTGTAAAAAAATATCCTTCTTTTGAAATTGACAATAATAACCAAGATGATTTTATTGATTCACTAACAAAATTTGTTAATGAAAATAGAAAAACTACGAGAATGTTTATAATTATTAATGCTGATGATATTAATATCTCTAACCAAAGAATATTATCTTATATGGTAAAAGATCATACTTATCAAACTTTATCTTTACCTCGTAATGCTAAAATAATTGTTGTTGGTAATAAGAATAATATTAATAAAGAGTTATTTGCTCTTTTGGTAGCAGCTGATGTTTAATATTAATTCTGCAATAAATAGAACCTTAATTTATTTTCCTGTTTTTAAAATTATTATTAATAACATCAATTTTGTAGAAAAAGAAAGTGTTAAAACTGCTTGTACTGATGGTAATACAATATATTATAGTCCAAGTTTTTTTCAAAGTTTATCTTCTAATGAACAAGTTGCAATTATTGCTCATGAGTTAATGCATATAACTTTGAAACATTTATCACGAAAAGAAGATCGAGATATTGAAATTTGGAATTATGCAACAGATGCTGTAATAAATCAATTATTAAAGAGAAATGGTCTTCCTCTTGTTGATGGAGTAATTGATTGCCCTGATGCTCTTGATTATAGTGCCGAAGAATACTATGAATTGACTAAGAATAGACCTGATTGTGAAGAATTAATGGAAAAATATCGTCAAGCAATGGAAAATGGTATGGTTGCATCACATGATGAATGGGATAGTGAAAAAGAAGAGGATGTAATAGAAAACATTCCTAATATAACTGAACAAAATGTAACAGATGTTAATAAAAAATTAATTCATGATGAAAATCAAGAGATTCGTGATCATCAATCAAATGAAAATAAAAAGTCTAGTTCAACGATTATTGATGGGGTTTTTGATACGACACCTATTATTGATTGGAAAACGTTTTTACAGAGAAAAAAGAGGAGAATTATTTCAACTGATTATAATTTACATCAAGGTGATTTTGATGAAGAAGGAATATATAAATATCCTATTGAAATAATTAGAAAATCTGATATTGAAATATTGATTGATACTAGTGGTAGTGTTGATGATGATTTAGTTAGAGTTTTTCTTAGTGAATGTAAAAATATTTTTGATGATTTTGAAATTAAAATAGGTTGTTTTGATACAAAATTTTATGGATTTCATACTATCAAGAAAAAGGAAGAATTAGATATTTTTGAAATAGAAGGAAGAGGTGCTACAAAATTTGATGTAGCTATAAAATCATTTAGTAAAAATGCTTCTTTAAAAATAATATTTACAGATGGATATGATAATGTTTCTTTAAATTCAAAAGATGTTATATGGATTATTTATGGAAATACCAATTTTAAACCACAAGGTGGACAAGTCTTTTTTGTTGATCCATATAGTTTAAAATTGCAGGGAAAATCTAGAAGGTGATTAATAAATGAAAAAAATATTAATCTTAATAGTGTTATTAATGTATTGTGGATGTTCAATAAATAATCGAATAAATGAAGATATTGAGATTAGTAATAGAAATTGCAAAGTAGTAGAAGATGTTGATACTCATGGTGGTTTCTTAGGTGATGGTGAATATTTTGCCAAAATTGAATGTAAAGATTTATCAAAAAAAGATTTATCTAAGAACTGGAAGAAGCTTCCTATGCCAAGATCTATTACAGATGTATTATCCGTACCTTTCTGTGATGATCGTGGTTGTAAAACTTTCTATGAAAGGTATAATATAAAGACTGATATTAATGGCTATTATTATTTTTATGATCGCTATTCTAATTATGATGATCGCTATAACGATTATAATTTAAATACAAGAGCCTCTTATAACTTTGATATTGCGATATATGATATTGAAGAAAATAAAATATATTATTATAAATTAGATACATAAGAAGATTTTATCTTCTTTTTGTTTACATATTTTGTTTAAATTATTAATTGTTTACTTTATAATAATATTTATTAAGGGAGGTAAGAATGTTTAATAAACCTGTTTATAAATGTGATTTATTATCAATAACAGAAGATATAAGAGTTAATAATGATGAAAGTATAAAAAAGAATATTGCTAATGCTGAAACGGAAGTAGTTACTACTATAATGGTTCAACAAACTTGGCATCCCAATTATGTTAAAGAAATTATTACTGGTCAAAAAATACCTGTTTATCGTATTATCCATCATAAAGGAAATACGGTATTAAATGGTACAACAGATTATGAAGTACCAGATTATCCTTGTTTTATTATACAAGAAATGGATGTTGGTAATGAAGGAGAAGTACTATCTAGCAATTTAGTATTAGCAACTGCTCCAGAGGTTTCACAATATATTAATATTCATAAAAGAAAAGATGATTATGCTCTATATTTATTTGAAGTTTTAAAAAGAGGAGAAAGATTTTATAACGAATCTAAAGCCAAAGGTGTTGTTAGTGATCGAAAACAAATAAAAGAAATGTTAAAATCATTAAAAAAGTAAAAGTATTCTTTTACTTTTTTTATGTTATAATGACCTTAGGAGGATATAATGACGCCACATAATGAAGCGAATAAAGAAGATATTGCCAAAATTGTTTTAATGCCAGGTGATCCCCTTAGAGCTAAGTTTATTGCGGAAACTTATTTAACAGATTGTAAATTAGTTAATAAAGTACGTAATTGTTTTGCTTATACAGGATATTATAATGGTAAAAGAGTAACAGTTATGGCATCTGGTATGGGAATGCCAAGTATTGGCATCTACTCATATGAACTATTTAAATTTTATGATGTAGATACGATTATTAGAGTAGGATCTAGTGGAGCATATACAGATGAACTTGATGTTTTTGATGTAGTTCTTGTTAATGGAGCTTATAGTGAATCTACTTATGCTAAAATGCAAGGAGGAGAAGAACGTAATATTTTATATGGAAATAGTGAACTTAATGAGCATATTATGAAGGTTGCTAAAGATAATAATATTAATCTTCATTTTGTTAATACTCATAGTAGTGATATTTTCTATAAAGAGAATGATAACTTCCGTGAACTATATGAAAAATATGGTTGTGCATGTGTAGAAATGGAATCTTTTGCTTTATTCCATAATGCTAATGTTTTAGGTAAAAAAGCAGCTTGTTTATTAACAATTTCTGATAGTTTAGTAACTCATAAAGAAACAACTAGTGAAGAAAGACAAAATAGTTTTAAAGAAATGATTGAACTTGCTCTTAAATCTATTGAATAAGAGGTAAAATGAAAAAGAGTTTAAAATTGTCAATAATAATTACAACAATATTAAATGTTTCTTGTAGTTTAATTAATTACGTTTGTGCTCGTTTTTTTAACTTTTTACCAATTGGATTTCATTTACAAGGTGGGGAATATGATGGTTACGTGGGATTTGGTGTATCACTTGAAAAAATATACCCAATGACCTCATATCAGCTAGAAAGTGAAGCTACTATAAATGTTTATTTTAGTTTTCAAACATTTCTATTTTTCTTTGCTTTAACTTTTATTCTTATATTTGTAATTATTAGTGTTATAAAATTATTGAGAGGTAATAAAAATGGATAAAAATTTAATATGTTATTTTTCAGCAAGTGGAATTACAAGGGATGTTGCCGAAAAAATTAGTGGGGCAGTATCTGGTGATTTATTTGAAATAGAACCAATGGAATTATATACACAAGAAGACTTAGACTGGACTCTTGATGATAGTAGATCTAGTATTGAAATGAAGGATGAGAATTGTCGTCCTAAAATAAAAAATAAAGTTAATAATTTAAATGACTATCATAATATTATTTTAGGATTTCCTATTTGGTGGTATACATACCCAAGAATTATAAGTACTTTTTTAGAAGAAAACGATTTATCTGGTAAAGATATTTATGTTTATGTAACAAGTGGTAGTTCAGGATATAATAAATCTTTTAACGATTTAGTAACTAATTATCCTAATCTTCATTTTGTAAAAGGTATTCGCTTTCCTAAAGATGTTACTTATGATGAAATAAAAGATTTTATGAAAAAAGAGTAAATATTATTTACTCTTTTTATTTTTCATTAAAAATTACTGTCATATCAGCAAGTTGAGCAGCTTCTAACTTCTTTTCTTTTAATTTACTTCTTTCTAAGAAAAAGTTATCTAATACTTCCCAAAGTAGAAACCACAATAGAATAGATATTGGTTCAATAAATTTAAAATCAACGATATAGATGGTTAGAAACAAGAAGATTATAAGAGATATAAAGCCAAATAATAATAATGTTAAGGTTTTCTTTCTATTAATATTTAAATCAATTTGGGCATCACCTAATTTTACACCAAAATATGTTTTAATTGTTCTTGTGATTATTACTTTTTCTTCTTTTTTAAACTTTCCACATATTTCTAGAATAATATCATATGTAATAGGAATGTAATATGCATTCTCTTGAATATAGTTAGCAAATTCATCACTTAACCATTCATAATCTTTAATTGAGAATTTAGATATTATTTCATGATAATCATTAACTTTAACACTTATATAAGCTTTATTATTTTCTAGATAAAAATCTCTTACAAACTCATTATAATTAAATTTACTTTTATTAAATTTTGCTAATACTTTTGTTGCTCTTTTATTTTTATTAAACATAAAACACCTTTTTTCATTATATAACATTAAATAATTATTGACAAATCTTTTTATGTCTAATATACTTTTATTTAGTTTTCAAAAATTTTTTTTCGCACTTCGAGAGTTATATTTAAATTTATAACTCTTTTTGTCGTAGAAAGGAGATTTATGGAGAGTAAGACAATAGAAGAAGAAAAATTGTACTTAGTTAACACCTTGAATGAAATCAAAGCTCAAATTGAAGAATTAGGAGCTAATGTTACTGTTGAAGAAGAGAATATCACAGAATTTAATCGTTACATTTTTAAAGAAATAGGTAGTATGGATAAAGTGGAAATCCAAAGTAACTTACTATCTAGTGCGATGGAAGAAGATGCTTTTATAAGAAAAACAAATTATTTAAAGAAACTCTATCGTATAAGACACAATCCTTATTTCGGAAGAATTGATATAACAAGTGATAAAGACTACAAAATTTATATTGGTATTACTTATTTAGAGAAAAAAAATAAACATTTAATCTATGATTGGCGAAGTCCTGTTGCTAATATCTTTTATGAGAGTGAACATGGTAAGTGTTCATATATCGCACCAGAAGGTAAGATTGATTGCTTTCTTAATCTTAAAAGGCAATATAAAATAAGTAATGATGAAATAATTAATATTTTTGATAATGATACCAATATTAATGATGAAGTATTACAAAGTGTTTTATCTAGTGATAGTAGTGATAAAATGAAAAATATTGTTAATACGATTCAAAAAGAACAAAATAATGTTATAAGAGATACAGATAGCAAAAATATGATTGTATCAGGTATTGCAGGTTCTGGTAAAACAAGTGTTGCTCTTCATAGAATCGCCTATTTACTTTATAAAATACCGAATTTATCAAGTAGTAACATACTTATCTTTTCACCAAATAATATTTTCTCTTTGTATATATCAAATGTACTTCCATCATTAGGTGAAGATAATACAAAAGAAACTACTTTTTCATCATTTTGTAGTGATTATATAAGAGAATATAAATCTATTGAATCTTTTACAGATTTTATATCAAGATTTTATACTAAAAAAGATAATAATAAAGATTTAATAAGATTTAAACAAAGTGATCAAATGATTGACTTAATTGATGAA
>Ga0247611_10004876_pt1 | contig 18243 bp, 19 predicted proteins | sample 177DNAGHGhighgp2_FD_192422 | JGI IMG/M metagenome (GOLD analysis project Ga0247611, IMG submission 192422) | Sheep rumen microbial communities from Palmerston North, Manawatu-Wanganui, New Zealand - 1770 DNA GHGhigh gp2 | ecosystem: Host-associated > Mammals > Digestive system > Stomach > Rumen... | reverse complement strand
TATGCAGGACAAACATTTCTACATAATCAGCAATGAGAACATATAGCATTTGGATCTCTAACAACTCTTTCTGCCATTATTTCTCTTTTTTAGCATCTAAAATTATCTCAGAAAACTCTTTCACTTCCACATTATTAGCATGTTTCTTGAATTGAAAATAACACATTGGACATGGACTGGTCATGCTTGCTCATTCTGGGATTTCAGATAACACTTGATTACAAATCTTTTCAGATAATTCTGGATTATTATTCACGAGTCATCCTCCTCATCCGCAGCACATTGAATTTTCTCTATTGTGACTTAATTCATTCACTTTATAACCGCATTTATTCAGTATTTCTCTAGGTTCTTCGTAAATTCCAGAAAGTCTACCTAAATGGCAAGGATCGTGGTAAGTTATCTCTTTCAAAACATCTTTATTTTTTAGTTTTTTCTCATTTCTTTTTATTGTCTGAGTAATATGTTCTACCTTGATTCAATGTTCTTCTTCCAGTTTGTACTGATATTTAAGCACATTATAACAAGCAGGGCAGTTAGTAATTATTAAACCAACAGCATGTTCCTTAAAAATCTGAATATTTTTTTCTTTAATTTTTTCATAAGCATCTTTCATCCCTGCTCTTAAAACAGGGCTTCCACAGCAGTATTCTTTATCAGATAGTTTGATAAAATCAATTCAAAGCTCATGCAAAATATCCTCGTAATTCTTTTGAATTTCAGGCAAAAGAGCTTTGGTTAAGCAACCAGGATAATACAAAGTATTTGATCCTAATATTTTATCTAAGAATGATTTGAGAAAACTCATTAGTTTAGTTTATTATAAAACTTTTATATAACTCTAGTTAAGAATAGAACTCATAACGTTATAAGTATAATTCCAGCTACTAATCTCATAATCTTTTTATTGCTAACTTTATTGATAGCTAAGTCTCCATCTTTAGTTTTGAATGCTGATATTCAATAATATATTCCAAATATTATGATTAATAATGGTAGGATGAAGAAGAAATTATACAGTCATAATGCTGCGAAGATATTAATCTTAGTTCCAACTGCTCATACATAAGCAAGAGGAATTCAGATAGTACAAGGTAATTCTACAAATGTTGAGAGAACTGCAAGTACAAATGCACTCATGTATGTTCATTTCTTTGTAATGTATTCCAGTGTTGGTTTAGCCCATTTAGGAATAGCAAGTGAAACTCATTTACCATACCAGAAGAAATCTTTGATTTCAATTAATCATAATATGATAGCTAATCATCAAATTACATATTTTACTATTGATATGTATTCCAAGAAAAAGTTTGTAGAGAATAGCAATTTATGCATTCCATACATTATTGCAGAATATAGTATGAATGTAGTTACCACAAATATTAATCCTGAATATAAAACTTTCTTTCTAGATCAAACTGAAACTAAGTAAGTTAACAAGAAAATCAAAACTCAGAACATGCATGGATTGATTCAATCTGCAAATCAAAGAGCGATTCCAAATAATATTGGTCCAGCTTTATTTAATGAAATTTCCTTTCAAAATAGAGTAGTAGTCTGATTTTCATCTGATTCATCGATATTTCATTGTAGTTCGCATCAGTTTTCATCATTTCAATCACAACTGTATTTTTCTTCCTGAGTCTCTTCATCATTACATTCTATAACTAAGTTAGTGTTTTGTTCATCTTCAAGTTCATCTGGAAGACATTCATCATCACCTTTTTTAGTCGCATACTTTTCTAATAAGTTTACAGTTTTTTCATAGTTGGCTCATATAAAGTAATCATCTCACATAACCACGACAGGAACACTATTAAATTCAGTTCAGAATTGTTCTCCATATTCTTTCATCATTTCTCTATTCTCTTTGCTGTAATATACCTCATATCATACAACTTTGAAATTGTAAGTTTCCTTTAACGTATCCAAGTATCATTCTTCAGCTTTACAGTGAGGACAAGTTTTTCAATAGAATAAAATAAGTTTAGCTGCATTTGAATTTGAGTCAGAATTATTATCTTTATTTTCATTTATTTTTGGAATAAAGATTGCTAAGCAAATTCAAACAATAGCTATCAAAGCAATTACTATAGTCAATATTAAATTTTTATTTTTCATTTAACAAAAATTATCGGATAAATACCAATAATATAAGTTACGATTACACGATAAAAAATCAACATAAAAATCTGTAGATTTTCCTTTATTTTATAATATTTTTTAGTATAAAAATTAAGATTTTATTTTATTCAAATATAATCATGAACGAAGTATTGGAGTTCCTTAGAAATTGTTGAACTTATTATTTAGCCACAGTTGAATGAGATCAGCCAAGAGTTAGACCATTCTGAACTATAAATATTTTTGAAGGGAAACTTTATATTCAGACAGGAAAATCAAAAAACGTTTCAAGACAAATTCAAGCTAATCCGAAAGTAGAAATTAGTGCAGCTTTAGATTGAAGATGGATTAGAGTTTCATGAGAATTAGTTAGAGATGAACGTGTAGAAGCAAAAAAATCTATGTTGGATAATTATCCAGAACTTAGAGGGATGTACGATGAAAACGACCATAATACAGAAGTATTGTATTTCAAAAATGCAACTGCGACTATATATTCATTCACACAAGATCCTAAAGTTATTGAATTATAATTTTTTCTTTCCAGTTTGTTTTACTGTTCCATATTTTTCCAACAGTTCAATAATTTCATCGTGTTTAGTTATACTTTCATCTTTCAGAAAAGTATCAGCATGTCGAACTGCAATATTTAGGTTTTCATGATTTTTTAAAATATTCTCAATATCAGACTTGGATTTTACTTCAGATTTAAATCTTTTTGAAAAGAATTCAAAAAGCTGATTCATATTGAATATTCTGTGTCAATTTAGGATTAGTTTGTTATTTAGCAAATTAATCATTCTTAATTTTATATTTTAAATACCTGTCAGTCAGCTACTTCATACCTTTGGCATACTCAGTTATTTGAATATGGAGCGTGAATAACCATTAAATTATCGTCGTATTCTAAATATCATCTTCCATAAATTGTTCAGAGTTTTGTAAATCATTCTTCTCATCAAAGTTTATAAACATTGGCTTCGAGTCGTGTTTTTTTATCTCAAATAACTACAATAACTTCTTTATCATCTCATGCATCTAAATCTTCAAAGTACATTTCAACAAATAATCAGTCTAATAATTCATTGTAATCATCGACAATATTATTCTCGAAATCATAAATAAAATTATGTCATTTTAATAATTCTACTCATAAAATCTGAGTTCAATTTGGACTATCAGGTCAAATTATAAAATATTCTTCAACTCAATTTCCATCCAAATCTATTTTCTTTTCTCTTGTCTCAAAATCTGTTTTTAATGTTATATAATCTGAATAAATTCATTCATCTATCCCATAAATCATTTGGCTTGGTAAATCTGGTGCAATATAATTTTTGTCTAATCTACATCATGTATACATATATTCATTAACAGTATATCCGTAAAAACTTCTAGGTTTTTTGGAAATATGATAAGTTAAATTACATTCAGTTTCACTAAGGTCTTCTCACTCTTCCAAAGCATCATCCAAATATCTCGCTTTTACTTCAATATCTTTTTCTGAGTTTTGTTTGATGCTATCTATCTCAAATCTTGTTGCTCTTCATTTATTTCCAATTAAATCTGAACCGTAATATTTGTAGGTGAAAAGTAAATATTTATTCAAATCCAATATCATTCATTCTTGCTTAATCTTACTTCAATCTTTCAAAGTATCTCATACGATATCGGTCATAATTTTATCAATATCAGATTTCTTATAAGCTACTTTTACTTCGTTATCAACAGGGAAAATAAAATCATGAACATCTCAGTCATTAGAAATAAACCAATCCTCCAGGATAGGGTAGTAAGGATTCTCAGGTGCTTCTTCTGGAGTTTCGTATTTATCCATATAATTGTTATTCAAAATATTGAAAATGAATGTTCATTTCTGTTCATCAGTGCTTAGTGGTTTATTCCAAGTATCTGGTGAATCATTTTCTAAGTCAATCATTCATTCCAAAAGGTATGATAATTTGGTATATTCATTTTCCGATAATTTAACTTCTTGAGAATAATCTATTTCTTCATCAATAATTGCAGGTTCGGCAGGAGTACAGCCAGCTAAACTTATGCATGCTAAACTCAAAAGAAAAATCTGATTTTTAATTTTCATGAAAAATAAGTTATTTGATAAACAATTTCATAATAGAAAAATTTTTATGTTTTGCAATTTGTTTATGCTTTAATTTCTCCGAAAACTTTACCTAAATTTTCATGAAATAATATATCTGCGAATCTATCTTGGGTAGTAGAATCTCTGTTTATGATAACGATTTTATTTCATCAATAATATTGTATCAAAGTATTAGCAGGATAGACAGTCAACGAAGTTCATCAAATGATGAAAAGATCAGCATTTCTTAAAGCTATTACTGATTCTTGCCAAGCTTTTTGAGGCAATTGTTCTTCGTATAAAGTTACATCAGGTCTAAGCATTCATCCACAGTCACAGTATGGAATATCTCATTTGAATGTGAATAATATATCAGGGTTAAACTGTTTCCCACATTTATCACAGTAAACTCTTTGAGTAGTCCCATGAACTTCCAAAACATTTTTACTTCACGCTTTTTGATGTAATCAATCGATATTTTGAGTTATTACCGCAGAAAGTTTTCAGACTTTTTCAAGTTCAGCTAATTTTTTGTGAGTTATATTTGGTTTAACTCATCTACAATCCATTTTTTGTCTGTAGTATTCGAAAAAGACTTTTGGTTCGTTATATAGACATGAGTGACTCAATAGATATTCAGGTTGATATTTTTCAAATTGTACATCATGTTGATTGTAAAGTCAGTCTTTACTCCTGAAATCTGGAACTCAGCTTTCTGTAGAAACTCCAGCTCATCAGAAAAAAACGATATGATTACATCTGTCTATCATATTTTGGAATTCTTTTATCCTATTTTGAAAATCTGAATTATTCATAGAGTTTTTATATGTTTAATTTTTTTAAATTCAAATTTTTTATGTAAAAATATAATCATTGACAATATTATAAAATGTTGAAAAATAATAATAAATTTATATAAATAATACACATTTATATGTATAAAAAATTTAATGTCAGGTATTAAAAAATTATTATGAGATTCAGTAGAGAAAAGTAGATTAATGAATCTTGCAGTAGGCATAAAAAATAAAGAAGCTGACTATGAAGATGATATTTATCTGAATTTAGAATATCCTGGATTGATTGAATTTATACAATTTTTTTCAATGGATTTTGATTCACTTCAATTAAGTGACGATGAAAAATATTATTCAGCAATATATCATTTTTATAAAAATACCTGCAAAAAACTTCCATCATTTACTGCAGATATAAATAAATTAAAGGAAAAAACTTTAAGAGGTTTTTTAATTGAGGTATTTTTTGAGACATTTGATGGTTTGATTCAAAAAATTCCTAATACTATAAATAATCATCCTGAAGAGATAGAAGAACTAATAAATTGGGAAGAAGTAAAAAAAGAATATCCTCTAGCAGCAAAGTCAAATTACCATTTATTGCATAGTAAAGCATTTTTAGAGAGTGTTAAAAAGGAATTTTTGTCAGATTATTATAGTAAAGATCCGGATTTTCGTGATAATATTATGGAACAAATAAAAGATATAAAGGATCCTTTGGCTCTTCATAAAGAATTTATAGAGACCTTGGCTGATATGGTAACATCTTCTAATATGATTAAAATTTTTATAGAAGATTATCTACTATTCAATCTTTTCAACCGTTTTTATTTGGATAATGAAAAGAAAAAAAATAGATTAAATCAGAAAAAAGATAAGGCCGAGGTTTCGGATAAAGAAAAGAGAGAAATTTTTAAAAAGATGGTGGATACGGAGGAAATAGAACAGATTTCAAATATTAATTTATTAAATGATGAACAGAAAAATACTATAGATGAGATTATTAAAAAATTTGATATGTTAGGTGAAAAGGAAAAAAAGAAGATAAAAAGATATATAATAAGATTGGCAGTAAAGAAAAAACCGTTTAAAGTAGTACAATTTATGAAAAATAATAATCTAAATGAATTGCCAGAATGAGTAATTTGATTGTTAGATGATTTGATGATTGATATAATAGATGAATGAGACATTAATGTAGTATCAGAAGATATAAATGAAGATTTAGACGATTCTGAAGAAGATAATGAAGTTGTTTCAATCGCTACAATTACTGAGTGATTGAATAAGGAGATATTTGATCTGTTCAAAGAAGATCCAGTTTCTGCTGTTATAAAAAAAGCAAAGTTATGTAATTATGGTATTGAAAATGAAAATCTTTTAAGAAAACAGATAGAAACTATATGTTTAAGCTCAAAGCTTGTAAAGGATTCATTATTGATTTCTTTGCTTAAAAATACTTTTTCAAGACCAATCTTAAAAAATTCGTGAGCTTATTCTCTTAGAGCGTGAGGAAGTGGATATAGATTTGTTTTAAGACAAAATGAAAAAAGAAAATTTATAATAGTCTGATTTTATAACCATGATGATTATGAAAAAGTGATAGATAGTAGAAAATGGTAATTAACTATTGCTTATAAATTAAGTTTATTATAATTAAAAAATATTTTTCGCTAGATAGTTTATTCTAATTTTCAAGTTTTTCCTTTGTATAAATAATTTAATATCAAATCTGAAATTTGTTTTCATCCTTTAGATGGTATAAATCAAATAATATCTCATTTGCAATATGTTTTATATCGCTGTGGAAATCTTTGCATGTTTTTCTCTCCATAATTTGATATGCAGATAATTTTACATTTATATTTTAACTTCAAATATTGCCAAAGAAAGTCATCTCATAAAGGTTGCTCTCTTCACTCCCAAAAGAAAAAATTATCCAGAATTATAAAATCTCAATTTTTAATATCGGATAAATATGGTATTGGATTGTCTACATTTGTCGTAATAGGGTAGGAGAAAAAAGTTATAATGCCATTTAATTCATTATAAATTCTCTCTCAATAAATGTCATCAAATATCCAACAGTTAGTCATTTATACATTGAACATAAATCAGCTTTTTGATAATTATTTTTTATATTAAAGCAAATAAAAAAAGACCTTCACGAGGAAGATCTTTCTTTATAAAAATATGAAATATTAACCATATCCATTAGTTAAAACTCTCCATTCTCCAGCAGTTGCTCTACCTAAAGTCCAACCATATCCTGTAAGAGTTTTATCTGGTTCAAATGCACCAGCCATTTGAGTATCTTGTGCAGGAATGTAGAAATTAGAAGAGAATTCTATACATTCATCAATTTCAGAATTTAAGCTTTTACAAAAATCCAAATCTGCAGGTCAAATATAGAATAATTCTTGCATTTCAACTTTAACCTCCCATTCATTATCAACTACGTTCATAATAGCATCTACTGCAGCTTGTAATTCTTCATCAGAATAAGTATCAGAAGATCCATTCCAATCAGTTTTTTGTTCTATATCATCGATTGTATTATAAAAAATATCACCTTTTACACATTCTCCACTTTCAAAAGTGGATTCTGTACAATAACTTCCATCATCAAACATGCAAAGAGAAGATTCTTCTTCAGACTTTAAAGTTCATCCATTTTGTTCACAATAAGATGTTGCATCTCCATCTACAGGAGCTTTACTATTACCACATCCAGCCAGAGTTAAGACACCAGCAGCGAATAATGCAGCAATTCAGAAATTTTTAATTTTCATGATATAAAATATTTACAAAATAAAAATATTAACTAATTACTATATAGATAAACAGACTTATTTTTCAAGTAAATAATTATTCTTCTTACGATAAATACAGAGAAATTCATAATTAAAATTTAAAGATATGCAAGAAAAACTTGATTTATAGCTAATTAATCATAATTAAGAATAGAAAATATTCTTTTATACAATAAACAAAAAAATCATGAAAAAGATCTGGATTACTTTAGTAGCTATGCCACTTCTTGTTTGAGCTACATTTGCTATGCAGGAGAGATTAAATACATCATCTCATGATGTAATCAAAGTTACTCTTGATTGAACTCATAAAATTGTAGTAAATGCAGTACAAAATGGTCAATCTCCAAAAGCAGTAAAAACTTTTATGGATGAAGTTGGATGAGTATCTGCAATTAATGGTGCTTTCTTTGATGCATATAGTGCAAATAAAAGTTCAGATATGATAGCTATCGTAAATTGAAATAAAAGATCAGTTTATGGAGATGATTTATGAGAAACTAGGGCATTATTCTGATTTCAGTATGATTGAACTCCAATCCTAGCTACGAATGCTACTAGATCTCGAGGTAATGGTAATTGGGTAAATTCAGAATTTTCTAAATTTCAGTATGGACTTGCTATGCATGTGTTAATTGTTAATTGAAATAATGTTTCATACAATAATTCAGAAATGAATAACGATAAAAAACAATGATGAGCTGCTACGAAAGAATTTATTTGTAGTACACAAGACAAATCGACTGTTTATTTTTGAAGAGTATATAACGTTACTTTCGTATGATTAGCAGAATATATTCAAAGGACATTTAACTGTTATGATGCGATTCAGCTGGACGCATGAGGATCGACTGCGATTTATTTTGAATGAGAAAAAATTGCTTGACCAGGTAGAGATGTGATGGATGCGTTTGTTGTAATCGAAGATGACTCACAGTATAGAGAAGAATTACAGAAGGCTATTACATGGATGTATGATAATTGAATGACTAGATATAACGATCCTGTTTCATTTATGGCAACTAGTCCAATAAATAGAGAACAAGCTGCGAAATTCTTCTGAGTCCTTGCTGAAACAATTTATGAAAAGACAGGAGAAGAAATAAATAGTTGTCAATTTTCAGATTTATCATTAGCTGATTTAACACTTCAAGAGAATATTGTTCAGGCTTGTCAGATGTGATTATTTCAATGACATAATGGTAAATATGACCCAAAATCTAATTTGACAAATTCACAAGCATTGGCAGTATTGTCTAGAATAGTTAATGGGAAACTCGATGAAAGTATGAATCCTCGACATCGAAATTATTATCAATCAAATAATTTATGAAAATATGTTTTGGCAAATTGATTAAAAATCTGATCAATTTGATTAGCTGAAAAACAAGCTACAAGATGAGAAATAGCTGTAATGATTTATAGGACTGCGAATATAGATAAAAATAATTAATAATTTTGCTCTTTTAACATAGTTTCAGGTCGATTTGTGTAAGAAATTTTCTGATCCAGATCCTTAATTTTTATCATATCTTCATCGTCTAGCCCAAAATCAAAAACTTCAAAATTTTCTTTCATTCTTTCGATGTGAGAAGTTTTTGGAATTACAATTACATTATTCTGAATAAAAAATCTGAGCATAACTTGAGCAATAGACTTGTTGTATTTTTTAGCAATCTTTAGCAAAACTTCATTTTCAAATAGCCTAAATCTTCATGCTCATAATGGACTTCGTGATTCGTGAATACAATTATATTTTTTTAAAAATTCATGCATCCTCCGTTGTTGCCACATAACATGAGTTTCAATCTGATTTATTACAGGTTTAATCTCACAATTCTCATAAATCTGTAAAAATTGTTCTTCATTAAAATTTGATAATCAGATAGCTCTACATTTTCACTGTTTATAAGCTGTTTCGAGTGCTTTATAAATACTGAGATTATCTCATTTAGGTCGATGAATTAAAATCAAATCAAAATAATCATATCAAAATTTTTGTAATGATATATCGATTCATTTTAACGTATTTTCGTAACCTTTCGTAATGAGTTTGGTAGTTACAAAAAATTCTTTTCTATCTATTTTCGATGCTCTAATCGCTTGTCAGACTCATCTTTCATTTTCATAATATTGAGCTGTGTCTATATGTCTATATCCAGTTTCTATTGCATTTAAAACAGTTTGTTTGGCCTCATTTTGAGGTACTTTATAAACTCAAAATCAGAGTATAGGTATTTGTGCTGAATTATTCAACGTTATGTATTCCATATTTTATAACATGCTTAAAGCTATGAAAAAAGCGACTTGTCATCATACGACCAAAATTACGATAAGAATTACCCAAATAATTCACATTTTTTTATCTATTTTCAAATCTTTATCTTCATTTTCAGTCATAAGTTATGGCCCATGAATAAAATAAATATTATTGTAATCAAAATTTATTTCTCAAATAATTTGCTAATTCTTCATATTTTTTTTGTTCTGTACATCACGCAAATTTCCATGAATAACTAAGCATATCTACCACACTTTGATATACTTTCTTAGCTTGTTCTGTTTCTAATTTTCTAGCATCAGGATAATCAGTTCTCAATTTTTTGGCATAATCAGCGCTTATTTTTTGATATTTTTCAGGCAAATCTCACCATGTAGAAGTAAGCACAGCAATAACCGCATTAACGGCTTTTAGAGTTCTGATTTTATTGATTTCTTCTTTATTGTTCAATCTGTTGTAGTTTTTATTTGCCTTTGTTTTGCTATAATCTTTGGTGAATAAAGATAGCTTTCCCACTCATTTGAAATGGTCTTGTCGATATTTATCGATTTTACTAATCTGAACTTTTTTTCATGATGCACCAATCATTTCATTGTTTCACATATAGAAAGCTACATGAGTAATTTCATTTTCAGTTTCATATGTATTTTTGAAAAAAACTAGATCTCAGATTTCAGCTTTGGATAAATCTGTATGCATATTCCCAGTAGATGAAAATTGTTCTCATTGCATTGCAGAATTTCTTTCCACAGTGATTCCTACATTTTCTAAGACTACTTGTACAAATCTGCTACAATCAGTTGGATCCCCCGGTAAATCTCCATTTCCTCAAAACATATAAGGACTATCTAAAAATTGTTTTGCAATTTCTATAATTAAGTCACGATCTTCAGCTGTTATAGTTTTTGCCATACGAATTATTTATAAAATAAATCTGATAACCAAACAATATTTGTATTAAATAGAATTTCAAGTTACAATTGATTGTTTTTTACAAAATATTTGAAAACTAAAGGTATTTAATTATATTTACTAACAAGATTAGTCAGCTGTAGTTTTCTGTGCTGCTAATTCTGGAATATGTTCATAATACTGCTGACTTTTGTTGTGATAACAGGGGTCAGCTTTTTTAAAAAAGTTCCCTGAATTCAGGGAACCGAATACACCACTGTGTAAAAACTACTACTAACCTAAATCTATAATACTATGAAAAACACAAATTCAATACTACCAACTTAAAATATATTTTCAATAGATTTGTTCATATTATGATAAAAAACATTCCTATAAGTCAGTAAATCCATTAATAATTCATTCACTTGAAAAAAAAATAAGGAATTGTACAATGAATAAATATTTATTTTCGTGGTAAACGATGTTTCATTACTTCCAGTGAAAAGTAGAAAAGAAAGGCTGAATCACATTGTTGATTCATGACTTTATCGGAATTCAGGTTTCTTATGCATGAAGAAAAGCTGAGTGAGAATTCTATCTTTTCCCAGTTTATGACGAGAATAAAAGAACAGTTCAATATTTTGCATTCGATACGTTGGAGCAGAAACAGATTTTTGAACAATTCTTAAAAGTAAACTGAATCTGAAGTAAAACAGCATTTCAACTCGCTCAAACTCCACAGGAAGAACTTTCGAATGCAGTCAAAAATATGGACGTGAAATTCTTTCAATCCATTCCGTGAGTATGACCAAAATGAGCAAAGAAAATCTTACTTGAACTCAAAGATTCACTTAACGTGAACGAATTATCTTCTCTCGACGTGGATCAGAAATTATTCAAAGATATTGTAAAATCTATGCGTTGACTTGGTTATGATGCGGATAGTGTAAAAAAAATTCTATTAACATACAAGGAACCAATTACTAAAGAAAAAATGCCAGAAATTATCAAACGAATTATATCACAGCTTTAGAAAATCAGATTATTGTCACATGTTTCATCTAAAAACAATACTAAATTTATACTGAACTAAAATAAAATACGGACTGTGAGTAGTTCTTTTTGTCGCAATGATTTTTGCACTCAGAACATATTTAAATTATTTGGAGGTGGTAGATTCAATTGAAACTGTTGATGCGAGAACTGCAAATGTACAAAATGAAATGGATTATGCTCAGAATTTTCAGAAAAAATATTTAGCTTCAGATTATGGATATCTTTTCCTTGCTCATGATAATTCAATGATATTTGATGGGGAGGAAATTATACTTTTCAAATCTTCTGAAGATGTAGTGGAAACATGATTTAATACTGATTTGACTCATATTCCATACCGTCCAACTGAAGAAGAACAGAGAAAAATGATGGATCCTATGGACGCATGGAATTTATACCTAAGCGAAACTTGGGATAAAATAAAATAAAAATTTATAACTGTGTAAAAAATATAATGCTGACTACATTCTCAATATTCTGGATACTAAACGTATTTTATCAAGTGATATCTACGTTTTTTGTTTATGGAATTCATTTATGTGAATCGTCATACCCAGCATTAATACGTGAATGAATATGGTTGTTATTCCTATTCGTAGTTCTGATTTTGTGATATAAAAAATTTAAACCATACTGGAAACATTGGAAAAAAGCTTGGATAGCGTTCATTATTTTAGTCGTAGTTGCAATATTGTTTTCTTTGTTCAAAGGAGTATCGCGAAGTAATATGTTTATCTGAATAAAATATTGATTCTGGTGGATATTTATTTTGATTTCTGCGAGTTTCTTTGGATATGTAGTTTCAGAGAAATGGCAAAAATCTAAAATTATTCAAATCCTTCCACGAGTTTTAGTCTGAATTGTTTGAGCATGATTTCTGTGGCAATGAGCCAAATTATTGCGACCAGACTTTTTCTATTCTTTGGGATATGGAGGATTAAATGATTATACACAGGGAGAAAATCCACCAATATATTATCTTACTTGATTTGAATGAACTTTACGCCGACAATGATTCTTTTCATGACCAAATAATTACTGATATTTCTTGGTAGCATTCTTACCATTCGTTTGGCGATTCTTCACGAATAAAATCAAGAAAAAAGAAGATACAGTTCTATCAGTTCTCGCTTTGGTAGTGCGAATGGCATGAATGGTAGCTACACTTTCACGTGCAGCTTTGGTTTGAATGGTTGTAGTCTTTGTAGTCCTATATTGGAATCAATTGAAATCAAAAGAGAGATGGTTAATCCGGTGATGAGTTTGAATCTTGATTGCTGTAGCCATATTATCAGTTCGAAAACGGGAATCAACAGTTGGACATATAACAAGCAAATTATCCACAATTCCAGAAGTGATTTCTCAGCCACTATGACATGGACTTGGAAGCTCAGGACCAGCAATTCACTACGAATGAAAATATCTTCCAGAAAATTATTTCTTACAAATAATGCTTGATATCTGAACTATCTGATTCTTATTCCGAACATTTGCGGTATTGTGTTTGTTGTTGTGTCAGGGTAAAGTGTTAAGATTAAGTAAATGAAAGCTCAGTGATGAGGAAGAATATCAGCTTCAAGTATTTTATAAATTACAAACCTGATTCTTTGCTCTATTCGTAATGTGATTATTCTTGCACGTATTTGAGGATAGTATGGTAAATTATTTATTCTTTACGATATATGGAATAGTTCTGGGAAGTTTAAGTACAAAGTTGAAAAGGGATTTAACATGGAAAGAAGTTTTGGAGCAGAATAAAGATATTCGTTAGGTAATATAAATATTTCTTTAACTGAAAAGGGGCAAACTTGGAAACAAGTTGCCCCTAATTGTTTAGATAATTCTAGATTTACAGAGTGCCTGGGCGATAAGTCTCAGAAACCTGCTTCATGTCCACACGGTAGTAGAGACCGAATGTCTCTTCGGCGGTGTCTTGAACCAGGATGTCGCCGGGCTCGACCGGGTCGAAATTCTCTGGATTATCCATGTTGTATGACGCAATGAGTTTGCCACCCAGAACCTCAGCAAGTTCCTTGGTAACCAGTACGGCAGTTCTTTGTTCGGCGGGAAGCTCAAACACCTCGAGAGGGTTACGACTCCTAGCTACCTTGAAGGAGAGTTGCTTGCCGTCCGTTGCGTTGGTGATTCTGTTGCGGAGCTGAACGAAGTTCTCGAGATATTCGCCAGTCTGCCCACCGATGAAGTAATTCTTTTTTGCCTTTTTCTTCATCTTCTGATAGAAGGTGTCTGGCCAGAAGAAACCCTCAGGGTTGTGCCCACTGTCGCGTACAATCACACCTTCTCGAATTCGCAAGCATGGATGCGCATCCAAGTTGAGAACAAATCCCTCAGGATGTTCCATTGAACGGATAGCATAGATGTAACGCTCACGGTCCAGTTCTGGAATGGCAGAAATCTGCTCGTCCACGATTGTGATAATCTCTTGCTTCACCCAAGGCTCGGGTGTGCAGATGCTCTCGATAAGAGCCTTCTGTTCTTGCTTAATTTTCTGTAACATAACTTTAACTTTTTATTAGGGTTATTTTATTTTTGGTAGTATTAATATAATTATTTTATACAAAATGTCAATAAAATAAAAAAGCTCTCCAAACGGAGAGCTTAGTATATAATTCCTGAATTTAAAATATTCTATTAATTATTATTAGCAGATTCTTGTAATCTTATATTATTTAATATTTCTTTAGATTTTTCTTCATCTATGAAAAATCAAATTATCATCGTTCTATTTTCATCATATATTTTTTCATAAGGAATATAAAAATAGTTATTTATATTTACTCATGGATTTTCATTTTCTATATTCTCTAAAATATCAGAAAGTTTTATATAATTTTCTTTAATTTTATCTATAAGTTCTTCTTGTTTATTGAAAATTTCATCACAAAGATGTGGAAGAGCTCATTCTTCTAACCAACAAGCATCTACTTTTACCTCAAACTTACTATAATTTATTAAGGATTTAGTGATTTCAATTAATATATCTTTTAATCAAAACTCATCTTTTTCTTGTTCTTTAAGTTTTTTCATAGTATCAAGACAAATTTCTTCAAATTCATCATGATAAATACCTATATCAGGGATCGGATCTATAATATCTTCTCAAAAACAAGGATTAATAATGTCAGAATACTTTTTAATTATATTAAGAGATTCAGGTAATTCTATATCTTCTAGTTGTAAATTATTTAATTTTGTATCATTTAATTCTAAATTGTTTAACATATCTCTTTTATCATAAATTGTTTTATGAATGTAAAAATATTCATCAATATTTATTTCTCAAATTTCACTTTCTATATTTTCTAAAATATCTAATAGCTTAATGTAAGAATCATCCATTAAATCTGCTATTTCATCTTGTTCATTATACATTTTTTCGCAAATATATGATTCATCTCAGTATTTATCTCGACAATCATTTTGTTCTACCAAACTTTCATTATAATCTATCCATATTTGAGTAAGCTCAATTAATACATCCTTTAATCAAAACTCATCATCATCTTGCTCTTGTATCTCGGACAAAACTTGTGAACATACATCTCAAAACTCAGTATCAGCAATAAATGAAAAATTGTCAGAGATTAAAGCATCTTTTCAGAAACAAGGATCAACAATATCAGAATATTCTTTAATTATTTCTTTATAAGTTGGTATAAGAATATCATCAAGTCAGCGACTATCATATTCATAATCAGGTTTACTGAACCATACATCATATTTACCAGATTTTAAATTTTTAATAAGAGCTTCTTTGTGATATATAGATCTATCTATTCTATCATAAATAGAACTCATTCTTGGAGCTAAACTATTATATGGATGTTTTCAATATAGGTTATATACAGACCGATAATTATTGAATACTGCATTATATACATCCGAATCATAAAAATCTTCTTCAAATTTCCATATATGATAATATGAATAATCCATTAATTTATTAATATCTTTTTCTGAATAAAATGGGAAATGAAATATAAATTGAAATAGGAATGGTTTATCCTTTCATACTTCTCCCATAATATTACCATTTTTTGCCCAAATTCGTACTACATATTCTCATTTAATTGTTTTATCAATAATTTCATTTTTATCATGAATTTGTGTTGAATATCGCTCTGATAGATTTTCTCTAAAATCTTTAGGTAAAATTTGTATATATGAATTTATGCTACTATCTACAACTCATTGTATAACTATTCAAATTAATTGGTTAATAAAACTTCAAGAATCATTAAATATATCTACAATTTTGTAATTAAGTTCTATGATAAACATAACCATATCCCAGTCTTTTTGGTACATATAGTATTGTAAAACAACCATGCTTGCACGGGAATATCACTGAAGTCCAGCTGGTACTATATTTAAAATATCATCATCTGGTAAATAATAATCTAGGGAAACCATACGATCTAATTCCTGTAAAATTCCTTTTATTTCAGACTCATGTTTCTTAATAAATTCAAAAATTGTAGCTTTTTTTCAGTCTATAGAGAGATATCAATCATCATCTAAATAATCTTTATAATAATTTTCATAATAATCTGAATCACCTATATAATAGTAATTATTTAGAACTCTATTTAGAGTATTTGTATCCCATGCCCAAGTACCACAATATTCATTTCATCAAGAATTAATTACAATACATTCTTCTGTGTTATGTTTCCATGATATATCTTTATTATCATTTCCCCCACGTAGATAATATCAGTCTAAAACATCTATTAGAGATGCTTTATCTCTATGGGGATCAAATAAAGCTCTTAATTGAACAAGGGCATCTTCTTCGTCCGGAAGTTTTGTATGATGTCATGTACGATTATATATAGATGGATCTATTTCTGGAATTTTAGACCACTGTATTTTCCCATAAATTAAATCTATTATGACAATTGATATTAATACAATAGTTGTAATAATTCAGATTTTCTTTTTTGATGGTGCTTGATCAAGATATTTAGGATTTATAATTCATTTTTTATTAAACTTACGACATTTGATAATCCATATAATAGTTGATATCGAAAAATAAATAATGTTAAATAATGTTATGATAATTCAAAAAACTACTAAATTATCACCATCAATTCAATGTCAATTATCAGAAAACTTCTTTAAAATTCGAGAAAATATAACATTAACAACTAAAGCTGATAATAGAGAAAATCAAAGATGTATCCTGATTTTAGTATTATATAATAATCTTCATAGGAGAATATACAAAATTCAAGATAATGTAATTACTCATCAAACATATAGAATATTTGAAAATGATAAATCTACAGTTCCAATAAGTGAAAAATTCCATAATCCAGCTCGTATAAGAAACATTCATAAAAATCGATATATTCCACTTAATATTTTAGTTAATCGTGATGGATGATAATAAATATTAACATCTGGTGTACGATAAGATAATATTCATATTAAAATAAACAGAATTCAGACAGGTTCAAACAAGAAGAATCAACTATCCATAATAATATCTCGAATAGAATAATCAGAATAATGCCAATCTGAATGAGTCTCAAAAATTCAATATATTCAAAGTCAGATCAAACCAAGTCATAAAAGCCAGAATATTATACTTATAATTTTAGTAAACCATGAGGTATGTAATTTTGGTCCCAGAAGTAAATTTTTTATTCATATTATTGTGAATATAATTCATACAAGGAAAAATGCCCAAGTTCAACCACTTGTAATAATATTCCAAATGGAATAATCATCATAGTATGATAAAGTATTTAAAGTTTGAAAAATATCAAATATTCAAAGTCAGATTAGACCGATTCATAAAAGTAAAAAAACTACGCCTAAAATTTTGGTGAACCATGATGGACGTTTCTTAGTCTCTTGAGCTTGATTCTCAGTAGTCTGTTGTAGATTTACTTGTGTAGTTTCTACATCATTTTGTTGAATTTGATCATTTTCGGGCATTTTTGTTTTTGTATACAAACATAAACTATAATAATTATACACAATAACTCTTTTTTTTACAAAAAAAAGGACACTTTTTCAAGCATCCTTCTTTATTATTATTAATTGGCAGATTCTAATACTGAATTAATCAATTCTCCCTCAATATCATTCTGAATATATCTTTCCACAGGTCTTGCTCCATATTGTGGGTCGTAAATCTTTTCA
>Ga0247611_10004875_pt1 | contig 18248 bp, 13 predicted proteins | sample 177DNAGHGhighgp2_FD_192422 | JGI IMG/M metagenome (GOLD analysis project Ga0247611, IMG submission 192422) | Sheep rumen microbial communities from Palmerston North, Manawatu-Wanganui, New Zealand - 1770 DNA GHGhigh gp2 | ecosystem: Host-associated > Mammals > Digestive system > Stomach > Rumen... | reverse complement strand
TGCCATGGCTATGAACAGCGTGATCCACGAGCAGCCGCGCTCCAGCTTGGCCGACTGCACCGAGCCGTAGCTCACGATGGAGCGTTCCACCGTGTCCATCGTCTCGTCAATGTGCATCAGTCCCTGGTAGCATATCGAGGCCACCGGGCCGCGCGTGTCGCGGCACAGGCTCTTGGCGCCCTCCACGTCGCCGGCCTCGACCTTCTTGTCTATGTCGGCCAGCAGGCGCTTGGCGTTGATTTCCGATAGCGTCAGGTAGATAATGCGCTCTATGCACAGGGCCAGTCCCAGCACCAGTGCTATGGCCACTAATGACATGAAGCCTGCCGAGCCCTCCACGAACTTCGCCTTCAGCTGCTGGTGCAGACTGGGGTTCTCGGCGGCCATGGCCGTGAGGGCGGCCACGTCGTCCTCGCCTATCAGTTCTTCGGGCGAGCCCACGGCCAAGGAGTCGGTCATGGCTGTTGAGGCCGCGGCCGTCGTGTCGGCTACGCTCACCTCCGGCGTGTTGACGGGCTGCTCTCCCGTCTGTGCGGCTACAGGCAGAGCCAGCACCGCCGTCAGGGCAAGGATTGTCAGAATGTGTTTCTTCTTCATCTCGTTTCTTCTTTCGTATGGGTTCCTCTTTCCCTCGTCGTGGGGAAAGCGTCTGCAAAGGTAGCAATAAAAATCCAAGAAACGCCCGTCTTTGCCCATTATTTCACTTTATTTGCACAATTCCCCCGTATGCTTCCTGCGTTTTGCCGCAAAACACTGCTTCATTTTGCCGCAAAACGTCCCTCCATTTTGCCGCATAATAGCTTGCATTTTGCGGCAAAACGCAACGCATTATGCGGCAAAACGCAACGCATTATGCGGCAAAACGCAACGCCATCCTTGCACAAACAGCCTCGAATGTGCACGTTTTATCCCCATTTGTGCACTTTTTGTGGGAAATGCTTTGTCAACTCACGGAAAAGAAGTACCTTTGCACCCGGTTTTTCAGGACCCTGTTTTTAAAGCAAACAAGAATATTCTTTATACATTATTATTTTTATGGCATTAAAAATTGTTGTGCTGGCCAAGCAAGTGCCAGACACCCGAAATGTGGGAAAGGACGCCATGACGGCTGAAGGTACCGTCAACCGCGCCGCTCTCCCCGCAATCTTCAATCCAGAAGACTTGAATGCCCTGGAGCAGGCCCTTCGCCTGAAGGAACAGAATCCAGGCTCTACAGTAGGAATCCTCACGATGGGTCCTCCGCGCGCAGGTGAAATCATCCGTCAGGGACTTTATCGTGGTGCAGATACGGGCTGGTTGCTCACCGACCGTCTCTTTGCCGGTGCCGATACGCTCGCCACTTCATACGCTTTGGCTACGGCCATCAAGAAGATTGGCGATGTGGACATCGTTATCGGTGGTCGTCAGGCCATCGATGGCGATACCGCTCAGGTGGGTCCGCAGGTGGCTCAGAAATTAGGTTTGAACCAGGTGACCTACGCCGAGGAGGTGCTCTCTATTAATGAGTGTTCGGATTGCAAATCCTCACGAACAGCTACCATCAAGCGCGTCATCGACGGCGGCGTTGAAACCGTGAAGGCCCCCCTCCCCGTGGTAATCACCGTCAATGGAAGCGCTGCTCCCTGCCGTCCCCAGAACGCTAAGCTGGTGATGAAGTACAAGCGCGCTACTTGTCCTATGGAGCGTCCTGCAGAAGGTACGGCTTACGACAACCTCTATGAGGAACGTCCCTACCTGACACTGAACCAGTGGTCGGTGGCCGACGTCGAAGGCGATGTGAACCAGTGCGGTCTGGCCGGTTCGCCCACGAAGGTGAAGGCCATCAAGAACATTGTGTTCCAGGCTAAGGAAAGTAAGACGCTCACGGCCTCTGACGCTGATGTTGAGAGTATGATTAAGGAGTTACTGGAAGAGAAAATAATTGGCTAATAAATGAAACGAATGTTTTTTGAAAAACGAATGTGACTATGTTTTTAAGAAACGAATTTGTCTAATTTGATTTAATTTGGACCACGAATTATCCTAATTAATGTAGTTTTAATAAAGAATAATTCGTGATAAAAATTAAGACCAATTAGGATAATTCGTTTCTAAGAAATAATACAAGATTCGTTTCCAAAGATAAATAGTTCGTTTCCAAAATAAGAATAATATTATGAACAATGTATTTGTATATTGCGAAATAGAAGGCACACAAGTGCAAGAAGTTTCCCAGGAACTCCTGACCAAGGGTCGCAAGCTTGCCAATACGCTGGGTGTTGAACTCCACGCTGTGGTGGCCGGAACCGACATCAAGGGCAAGGTGGAGGATCAGATTCTGCCTTACGGTGTCGACAAGCTCTTTGTGTTTGACGCCCCCGAGTTGTTCCCCTACACCTCGGCTCCCCACACCGATATCCTCGTGAACCTCTTCAAGGAGGAACAGCCTCAGATCTGTCTGATGGGTGCTACTGTGATTGGTCGTGACCTCGGTCCCCGTGTGTCATCGTCGCTGACCTCTGGTCTGACTGCTGACTGCACTGAGCTGGAGATTGGCCCGTATGAGGACAAGAAAGAGGGTAAGGTCTATGAGAACCTGCTCTATCAGATTCGTCCTGCTTTCGGTGGTAACATCGTGGCTACCATCGTCAACCCCGACCATCGTCCCCAGATGGCTACTGTCCGTTCTGGCGTCATGCAGAAGGCTATCTACGAGGGTGAGTGCAAGAAGGAGGTCGTTTATCCTGAGGTCAGCAAGTATGTCAGCCCCGAGGCATTCGTCGTGAAAGTGCTCGACCACCATGTTGAGGCTGCCAAGCACAACCTGAAGGGTGCACCCATCGTGGTTGCCGGTGGCTACGGTATGGGCTGCAAGGAGAACTTCGACCTGCTGTTTCAGCTGGCTAAGGTGCTTCACGGAGAAGTTGGTGGCTCTCGTGCCGCCGTTGATGCCGGCTGGCTTGACCATGACCGCCAGATTGGTCAGACGGGTGTCACTGTTCACCCCAAGGTCTACATCGCCTGTGGTATCTCCGGACAGATTCAGCACATCGCTGGTATGCAGGACTCAGGTATCATCATCAGCGTCAACTCTGATCCCGATGCCCCCATCAACCGCATTGCCGACTACGTGATTGTAGGTACAGTCGAAGAGGTTGTCCCCAAATTAATTAAGTATTACAAACAGAATAGTAAATAAAAGAAGCGAATGGATTAAAAGAAACAAATGATTTTTTTAAGAAACGAATTTGTCTAATTATATTTAATTTTGTCCACGAATTATCCTAATTGTTTTTCAGCAATGATAGATACAATTAAGAAAAATTCGTGATAAAAATTAAGACCAATTAGGATAATTCGTTTCTAAAAAATACAATTCGTTTCCAAGTAGAATCTCGTTTCCTAAAAAAATAGTATTATGGCAAATTACTTTTCCGACCACCCGGAGATTGGTTTTTACCTCAATCATCCGCTGATGAAGAGAATTGTCGAGCTGAAGGAAAAAGACTTCGCCGATAAAGATAAATTTGACTACGCTCCCGTTGACCTGGGCGATGCCATCGAGAACTACAAGCAGATTCTCGACATCACCGGCGACGTGGCTGCCAACATCATTGCTCCCAACTCGGAGAGCGTCGACCTGGAAGGCCCGCACCTCGAGAACGGCCGCATGATCTACGCCAGCAAGACTTTCGAGAACCTCGACGCCACCCGCAAGGCTGGCCTCTGGGGCGTCTCCATGCCCCGTCGCTACGGCGGTCTGAACCTGCCCAACGCCGTGTTCTCCATGCTGAGCGAGGTGATTTCGGCTGCCGATGCCGGTTTCCAGAACATCTGGAGCTTGCAGAGCTGCATCGACACCCTCTACGAGTTCGGTAGCGAGGAACAGCGCCAGAAGTACATTCCCCGTGTCTGCGCCGGTGAGGGCATGTCAATGGACCTCACCGAGCCTGATGCCGGCTCCGACCTGCAGCGCGTTATGCTGAAGGCCACCTACGACGAAAAGGAGGATTGCTGGCGCCTGAACGGTGTGAAGCGTTTCATCACCAACGGCGACTCCGACATCCACCTCGTGCTGGCCCGCTCTGAAGAGGGCACCAAGGACGGCCGCGGCCTGTCGATGTTCATCTACGACAAGCGCCAGGGCGGCGTCAACGTGCGTCACATCGAGCACAAGCTGGGCATCCACGGCTCGCCCACCTGCGAGCTCACCTACAAGAACGCCAAGGCAGAGCTCTGCGGTTCCACTAAGCTGGGACTCATCAAGTATGTCATGGCCCTGATGAACGGCGCCCGCCTCGGCATCGCTGCTCAGTCGGTGGGTCTCTCGCAGGAGGCCTACAACGAGGCCCTGGCCTACGCCAAGGAGCGTCAGCAGTTCGGCGAGAAGATCATCAACTTCCCCGCTGTCTACGACATGCTCAGCCGCATGAAGGCCAAGCTCGATGCAGGCCGCTCGCTGCTCTATCAGACGGCTGCCTACGTCGACGTCTACAAGTGCCTTGAGGACATTGAGCGTGATCGCAAGCTCACCCCCGAGGAGAAGCAGGAGTGCAAGACCTACAAGCGTCTGGCCGATGCTTTCACGCCGCTGGCCAAGGGCATGAACTCTGAGTATGCCAACCAGAACGCCTACGACGCCATCTCAATCCACGGCGGCAGCGGCTTCATCATGGAGTACAAGTGCCAGCGCCTCTATCGCGACGCCCGCATCTTCTCCATCTACGAGGGAACCACCCAGCTGCAGGTCGTGGCTGCCATCCGCTATATCACCAACGGATTTATGTTGACGGAGATTAAAGAAATGAATGAGGAAATTGGAGCAGCGGTAGCAAATACTTCACTCTTCACTCTTCACTCTTCACTTCAGAAGCTCATCCCCGTCTACGAGGAGGCTCTCGCCACCGTGAAGGCGCTGGAGAATCAGGACGCTCAGGATTTCCTGGCCCGTCGTCTCTACGACATGACTGCTGAGATCGTGATGTCGCTGCTCATCATCCGTGACGCATCGAAGGCTCCCGAGCTGTTCGAGAAGAGCGCCAACGTCTATGTGCGCATGGCCGAAGAGGACGTCCTCGGTAAGAGTACCTACATCAAGGCATTCAAGGTCGAGGATCTCGAAAACTTCCGCGCAGTGGAAAAAGAGACCGAGGAGTAAACGACCGCGGAATCTTTTTCTGGCAAACGATGGAACAGATTAGTTTCCTATAGCAAAGGAGTGCCCCATTTCGGAGCACTCCTTTCACGGATAATGCTTATTATTGTACCTTTTTTAAAAATCAATACTATGTTGACATGAGAAAACTCATCTCTTTACTATACATGGCTCTGTGTCTCATGACGCAGACTGCCTATGCACAGCTCATCGCAGAGTGGAAACTACAGGAGGACATGGTCGGGAATCCGACCGACGGAGACATTCCCTTAGATAATAATTCCCCTGGCTTTGAAGGGTGGGACATCAGCAATTGCAGCGGTGTCTTTGATGCTTCTTTCGGTCCTTCTTTTCAAATCAATGCAGGAGGCTATGCCATTACCCCGCCAATTAGTGGTCTGAAGACAGATGCAATTTTAAAATTCTTTATCAAGAGTGATGTGGCAGATGCAACTGTTAGTGTCACTATAGAAGGTAATGGTGAATTAAGTAGAAAAAGTTTTGGTTTTTCTGCAGCCAATCAGACAACCGGATGGGTTGTCATTGACAGAGTTTTTCTTTCCAAGGCCGACCATAACACTCGACTGAAGTTCACAGGCACAGCTGCCTTTAAACTAATGGCAATATCATTGAGGGAAAACAACCATTTCTATGAGACTTTCGACAATGTTGATGGAACAAAAGGAGTGGACGATTTTTCAGTGCCGAGCGGATGGACTTCAGACAGCCAATTGGACAACATGACTGAATGTAAAAAGCTTAATGCGATGAAAGGGAAAGGATGTATTTATATAGATAATGATAATACAAATCCTTACCAATTGTCCATAAGTGGAGTCGGCTCATGGGGTAATGATGCCGTCCTTTCTTTTAGAGTTGCTGGATTAGACGATGGAACGGGAAGTGTTGTTTTACAAGCAGCCAGTGGTCTGTTATCCGAGACCTCTTTCGAACCAAGCACGGCAGAATGGAAAACTTTTAAGGTTAGGGTGAAGACAGAAGGAAAGTCTTCTTTTTCACTGACCTTTGCTGGTCGGCATTATTTCCTCGATGACGTGAAGTTTGCTCCTGTACCAGAGATGTATTTGCAAGAAAGCAGTTCGAATGATGACATTCTACAGAAGAGAGTAGGGGAAGTAGTAAACATAAAACTAAATCGTAATATCAATCATGGTATTTGGAACACCCTCTGTCTTCCTTTCGATGTTGATCAGACTATCATAAACGAAGCCACGGGCTATTATAATGAAGCCACCCTCAAGACCCTTAATCGTGTAGAGAACGGGGTCTTCCATTTCACGAGCGTTGAGTCGGTACCGGCTGGTACGCCCTTCTTGATCAAATTGGTTGACTACGACCTGACGAGCGACAAAGTCTTCCGAGCCGTGAAGCTGAAGACTACGACACCGCAGAACGTCAATGACAACGGCTACGGCTTCTATGGTACGTTCAATCCCGTGAATCTTACCATCGACGGCACCAACGTCTTCCTTGCTGCCGACCAAAAGCTGTACGTACCTGCAGCAGGGCAGAATGCAATGAACGGTCTGCGTGCCTTTTTCGTCGTGCCAAAAGGAAGTGCCTCCAGGGCCATGGTGTCGTTCAACGACGATGCCCAGGCGGTGGTCCTTCCCCCGGCTGACGGCCAGGAGCCTGCGGTGGTTCGCAACCTGTTGGGCCAGCCCGTAACGCCCGTAGGAGGTCGCTTGCAGCCTGGCTGTTATGTGGTCAATGGGCGCAAGGTAATCATAAAATAGCTGACAATGACATGAAACATACATACATAGAACCTAAGATGTTGGTGGTGGAGCTAAAGCTGAAAGCACTGCTGACCGTTTCGCAGACGCCTGAGTCTGAGCCCCAACAGCTCCAACAGGAGCCGTTCAATGGCGACAGCTTCGATTCTGGATATAAGCTTTGGGGTGGCAATGCCTCAGAAGCAGTGTAGTTCCGTATTATCCGGGACACGGGAAGGTGCGCTCATCCCAGCGATGTAGTGACAGACTGACACAATAATCCCAAGACTGGTTATGACAGCCTTGGGATTATGTGTATTATAGAGAACAAACCATACAAAAGACTTTATAATAGAGGTGAAGTCGTAAAAATAGCAAAAAACAACCCAAAATTAGCAGATTGTTTGGATATAACAGAAAACAATTGAAAAGAAATCACTACCTTTGTGGAATAAAACTATAAGTATGGAAGATATAAACCGACTATGGCTAAGAAACAGATAAAAGAGAAAGCAATAGAAGAGGCTTTATGGGAGTCGGCGAATAAACTGCGTGGCTCTGTGGAGCCGTCAGAGTATAAACACGTGGTGCTAAGTCTGATTTTCCTGAAGTATGCCAACGATCGCTTTACAGAGCGACGCAATGAGTTGATGACTGAAGGGAAGGAGGCTTTTGCAGACAATCCTGTATTCTATAACGCTAAGAATGTCTTTTATCTAGAGCCCGAAAGCCGTTGGGATTATCTGATTGAGAATTCCAAACAGAATGATATAGCCATTAAGATAGACAAGGCTTTGGCAAAAGTAGAGCAGAACAATCCTACTTTGAAGGGTGCTCTTCCAAGCAATTATTATGCAGGCCTTTCGCTCGATCGTACCAAGCTGGCTGCCCTGCTCGACGAAATCAACAAAATAGATACGCTGAGAGACCCAGAGAATGACCTCATTGGTCGTGTCTATGAATACTTCCTCGGTAAGTTTGCTATTGCAGAAGGTAAGGGTAAAGGAGAATACTATACGCCCAAGACCATCGTCAATCTGATAGCCGAGATGATTGAGCCTTATCGTGGCAAGATTTATGATCCTTGTTGTGGCTCTGGTGGTATGTTTGTGCAAAGCATGAAGTTCATTGAGGCGCATCATGGCAATAAGCGTGATATCTCAGTCTATGGACAGGAATATACCAACACCACCTATAAGCTGGCAAAGATGAACCTGGCCATTCGTGGTATTGCATGTAATTTAGGTGAGATGGCTGCCGACACCTTCCACAACGACCAGCATAAGGACCTGAAGGCTGACTTCATTATGGCAAATCCTCCATTTAACCAGAAAGCATGGCGGGCAGAAAACGAACTGAAGGACGACCCACGCTGGGCAGGTTACGACGTACCTCCTACTAGTAATGCCAACTATGGTTGGATTCTGAATATTGTCAGCAAACTCTCTGCCAACGGTACGGCTGGTTTCCTTCTTGCCAATGGCGCTCTAAGCGGCGACGGTACGGAACTTGCTATCCGTAAGCAACTGCTTCAGAACCATTTGGTAGAAGCTATTGTTATTCTGCCTCGTAACATGTTCTACTCTACGGACATCAGCGTGACTCTTTGGATTCTCAATAACAACAAGAAAGCCCGCACGGTAGAACAGAACGGCAAGATGGTTCGCTATCGTAATCGTGAGGACGAAGTGCTGTTCATTGACCTGCGTCAATGGGGAGAGCCGTTCGAGAAGAAATATATCCAGTTCTCGCCTGAGCAGATACAGCAGATTGCCGAGAACTTCCATAACTGGCAGCGTGTAGGCTACGAACAGACCTATCACAATGAGCCAGAATATTGCTACTCTGCCACCCTCGACGAGATTGAGAAGAAAGGCTGGAGCCTCGTGCCCAGCAAATACATTGAGTTCCGCAACCGTGACGAGCAGATAGACTTCGACACCAAGATGCGTCAACTGCAAGCAGAAATGCACGACCTCTTGCAACAGGAAGAAGGAAGCAAACAGCAGTTGAAAGACCTCTTTGAGAAGTTAGGATACATATTATGATTCTTTCCAGTTCTTAAAGGATTGGAAAGAATCGTAATGTTATAAATACTTAAATAATTGCATATATTTAAATAAATTCTTTCCAATTCTTGCAAAATTGGAAAGAATTATATATATTTGCACCCATAAACAAATAGTGAGTTTAGCATTATGATTGAAAGAGCACCAGTTATTACGGACCAAAACTTAGCAATTGTGATGCTTGATAAGTCCAAAAGGCCTAATGAAAAGCTGAGTGCGTTGATTGATAAAATCAACGATGATTACGAATATTGGGATACCGTCAAGTATAAGAACAGTCCAGAAGGTTGTGCTTCTGCTCAGGAATTGTGGCTCCGTGTAAAGGCTTCAAGGATTTCCTGTACTGTATTTGCATGGGATAAATACAACGTGAACTTTGGACTTACCAATAAGATGCAACGGCTATGCCATGAGTTCGATATGAATTTTGGAGGCTCATGGGAGACAACATCGGTCATACCCAGCGAGAGCAGAGAACGCTATCTTGTAAGTTCATTGATGGAAGAAGCGATTTTCTCCAGTCAGATGGAAGGTGCTGCTACTACTCGTAAGGTGGCAAAGGATATGTTACGTAGGCAAATTACGCCTAAAGATAAGTCCCAGCAGATGATAGCCAACAACTATCAAACCATTCGCTTTATTGTGGAGAATAAACATGTTCCTCTTACACCAGAGTTGGTTTTGCATATACATCAACTTATGACGGATAATACGTTAGCCAATCCACAGGATGCAGGAAGGCTTCGTGAAAACGATGAGGTGGTTGTGGAAGATGGTATCACTCATGAAGTTGTTCACCAACCACCTTCGTATAAAGAACTGCCTACATTCCTTAAAGAATTGTGCAGATATTTCAATGAGGTCAATGCGCGTGTGTTTGTTCACCCCATCATACGTGGTATTATTATCCACTTTATGGTGGCTTACATGCACCCCTTTGTTGATGGAAATGGACGTACTGCACGTGCTTTGTTTTATTGGTATATGCTGAAGCAGGGCTATTGGCTAACAGAATATCTGTCAATTTCCCGTGTTATAGCCGCCTCTAAGAAATCGTATGAAAAAGCCTACCAATATGTAGAAGCCGATTACAATGATTTAGGCTATTTCATTGCCTATAATCTTAAAGTGCTTGACCAATCTTTCAAGCAGTTGCAAAACTATATCAAGAAGAAGCAAGAGGAGAAGGTGCTTGCAAACACCTTCTTGCAGTTGGGTGACATCAACGAGCGCCAGGCTCAGATTATCCGTATGTTTATGGAGAATCCGAAAGAGGTTGTTACGGTGAAGGATCTGCAGAATAAGTTTATGGTAACTCCTACGACAGCCAAGAGCGATATTGTGGGATTGTTGAAGCGTGGCTTACTTGATGAGATTGCATTTAACAAGGTGAAACGTGGATATGTAAAAGGACAAAAATACGATGATATCGTAAAAGACTTAGAATTCAGATGATAGAATACAAACGTTTAGGCGAACAGATATGAATTTGACTAAATATAAACTTGGCGATTTGATTGTTCAGAGAAGAGAAAAGAACAATAATTATGACGTGCCTATTCGAGGTGTGTCAAAAGAAGGCTTTATACCAGCAAAGCAAAAAGATGCAGACACAAGTATTTATAATGTTTTTTATAAGTACGACTTTGTGTTTAACCCTGCTAGAATGGAGCTAAATTCTATTGCTTTGAATTTAGAATATGACAAAGCATTATGTTCTTCTCTCTATGAGGTGTTCTATGTAAAAGACGTATCCATTGTTTTGCCAGAGTTTCTGAATCTTCACATAAAACGAGATGAGTTTGCTCGTCATTGTGATTATATAGGATTAGGTTCTGCCAGAGAATATTGTAGATTTGCTAACATCGCAGAATTTGATATTGAGCTACCACCGATAGAAGTACAGGAAGAAATTGTAGAGGCAGACCGATTAATCAAAAAGAGAATCCGTCTCAACAATCAAATGATTCTGCACCTCGAAGCCACCGCCCAAGCTCTCTACCGCAAAACCTTCGTCGATAACATCGACAAAGAAAACCTCCCCGAAGGCTGGAGAATGGGGACTTTGGGGGAATTTGGAGAGGTGATTACAGGTAAAACACCTTCCACCTTGGATGAAAGTAATTTTGGAAATTATATGCCTTTTGTAACTATCCCCGATATGCATGGTGGATTCTATGTGATAGAAACTGAACGTGGATTGTCACAAAGGGGTGTTGCTATTCAAGCTAACAAGACCATACCAAAAAATTCTGTTTGTGTAAGTTGTATTGGGACATCGGGGTTAGTCGTTATTACCTCAAAAGAATGCCAAACAAACCAACAGATAAACTCTATTGTTCCACAAAAGGAGTATGCTTTAGAGTACATATACTTAACTTGCTGTGGACTTGAGAAAATTATTGCTGAATATGGAATGGGGGCTGCTGTCCTAAATAATTTAAACAAATCGGAATTTGAAAACCTACGCGTTATTGTTCCTCTCGATGTTGAGATGCGGTATTTTCACAAACTAGTGTCACCAGTTTTCAAAACAATCTATTTACGACAGCAAGAAAACAAAAAACTAACCGAATTACAGTCTTTGCTTTTGGCGAAGATGGGGCAATAAATTAGATAAGAAATGAAACTTATTTTTGAAAGAGGATCATTTAGCAATTATCGTATAACGGACTTGCAATTAAATGAGGCACGTTCGGAAACAAGAAGTTTTTCTGAAGGTGGACGTGTATCATATCGAACAACAATTTTTTTATCACATAAGCATAGTGACCTGGATGATTTAAAAGATATAATTGGTTTCCTCCGTCGTTTTAATGTTGATGTGTACATCGACAGTATGGATAAGGCAATGCCTAAGAAAACAAGTGGAGAAACAGCACAGAGAATTAAAAATATCATTAGAAAGTGTGATAGATTTATATTACTCGCTACAGATGCAGCAATTGAATCCAAGTGGTGCAATTGGGAATTGGGATTTGGCGATGCCCACAAATATAGAGACAAAATAGCTTTGTTTCCTATAAAAGAAAAGAATACATATGATTTCGAGTATAAAGGCAATGAATATATGCAAATTTATCCCTTTATTGCATATTACGACGGAACGGAGCATTATAATAGTGGGCAACCTATTGAACAAGGTTACTATGTTTGTTATTATAATCAAGAAGGAACTAGAATTATACAACGATTAAGAGATTGGCTATAATTATGGAACAGGAAAGGATTCAGCATTTGGAGTTCATTCAGAACATCATAAATCGAATGAATTCAAATTCATTCCAAATTAAGGAATGGATGATTACTATTGTATCAGCATTGCTTGCATTGTACGCAAGCAGTGATAATGTAACCTATGTCTTTGTGGCCATTGTCCCCACTTTACTTTTCTGGTATTTAGATGCATATTATCTTCAACTAGAAAGGAAATTTAGAGGATTGTACGACGATGTGAAAGATCCCGAGAAAAGAATTTCTTTCTTCTCGATGGACATTACTAATTACAAAGATGGAAGATTTAAATTTTGTGAATGTCTGTTTTCTAGAACAATAGCTCCATTGTATTTATTAATTGCAGGCTTTCTTTTCTATGGGGGGCTTTATCTTATGAAAGTAATATAATATGGGAAGAAAAATTTTTATATCATATAAATATCAAGATACAGATGTTAGACAGATGTATCATATTTGGTATTCTCAAAATCGTAATACAAGAGTTCGGGATTATGTTGACATTCTACAACAGGTAATTGGTGAACAAAATATCAATAAAGGTGAGAAAGATGGTGAAGACATGAGCGTTTTGGAAGATGCAACGATTCAATCTGTTCTTGGTGACAAAATATATGATAGTTCTATCACTCTTGTCCTCATCTCACCAAACATGAAAGACCCCAATCTGCCAGAAACAGATCAGTGGATTCCTTGGGAAATCTCTTATTCTTTAAGAGAGCAATCAAGAGAAGGAAAAACAAGTAAAACAAATGCAGTTATGGCAATAGTCCTTCCTGATGCTAATAATAGTTATAACTATTATCTTCAAGAGCATACTTGTCCATGGTGTAACACAAGAACGTTAAATACAGGAAGATTGTTTAAAGTCCTTTCAGTTAATATGTTTAACAGATATAATCCTACTTATTCCACATGTCAACATCATGCGGCAAATAGTCGTCCCCAGACTGGAGAATCTTCTTACATTCCGAGCGTAAAATGGGATGACTTCATTGCTGATGTAGAGGGTAACTTACAGCGTCTTGAAAGAATTAAGGCAAATATAGCCGACTATGATATAAAAAAGAATTTAAAGACAATAGTTGAAAATAATTAAAAGATATGGCAAAAAGACAAGTGTTTTATAGTTTTCACTATGAGAAAGATAGCTGGCGAGCCGCTCAAGTTAAGAATATGGGTGTAGTTGAAGGCAATACCCCTGTTTCTGCAAATGAGTGGGAAGAAGTAAAAAGAAAAGGAAGAACAGCTATTGAGAATTGGATAAACAGTGCCATGGCATGGCGTTCTTGTATTGTTGTACTTATTGGTGAAGATACTTATTCTAGGGAATGGTGTAAATATGAAATAGAACATGCATGGAAATCAGGAAAGGGTGTTGTCGGTATATATATTCATGGGTTGAAGAACCAATTGCAACAACAATCAAGAAAAGGGAAAAACCCATTTGAAGCATTTTACATAGACAAAACAACAAATTATATTGCAGAGCGGAATGCCCCTTATGACAGTAATGATATAAAAATGAGTTATGTTTGTAAGGCATATGATCCGCCATATGTGTATAGCGATAATGTATATTCATATATTCGTCAACATATTGACGAATGGGTAGAAGAAGCTATTGAGATAAGAAATAAGTATCCTAAATGAAAGGATTACAAAGCCAGAGCACTATTTGTTGTGCTTCAATGATATTGTGGTATGTCGGAAAAAACAACGAACCACACCCCAAAAGACATCTTGGAAATTCCGATTTATCTTGTTAAACTGTATTTTTTCATGAAATAGGATAGAGATATCAAACAACTGAAAAAGAAACGACTATGTCACACTTTAACGAACATACGCTGGAGATGGCCATTATGGAGCTGTTTGAACAACAGGGCTACAGCTACCAGAGTGGCGAGACGATTCATAAGGAATTGTCGGAGGTGCTGCTGCGTGATGACTTGAAGCTGTATCTGATGGACAGGTACAGCCGGGAGGGTATTACGGCGTTGGAGGTGGAGCGTGTGATTGCAAAACTGACAGCAGATAGTGGTGCACCGTTGTATCAGCAGAATGTCCAGACGTACAGGCTGATGACAGAGGGCTTTACCATCAAGCGTGAAGATGCGTCGCAGCCAGACTTGTTCGTTGAGGTGATAGACTTTAAGGATGTTGACAATAATAACTTCAAGATTGTAAACCAACTGGAGATAAAAGGCGCGGAGAAGCGTATCCCTGATGGTATTGTCTATGTAAACGGTCTGCCAGTGGTGGTACTGGAGTTTAAGAGTGCCGTGAAGGAAGATACCACTATTATGAATGCCTATACGCAACTGACGGTGCGCTATCGTAGGGATATTCCTGAGTTGTTCCGCTATAATGCTTTTGTGGTGATTAGCGATGGGGTGAACAACAAATATGGCACGCTGTTCACGCCATACGAGTTCTTCTATGCTTGGCGAAAAGTGGAGCGGACGGATAAGGCCAATGACGGCATCGACTCATTGCACACGATGATGCATGGGCTGTTCAGAAAGGAACGGCTGTTAAGTGTGATGAAGGATTTTGTTTTCTTCCCAGACACTTCGAAGAGCGAAAAGAAGATTGTGTGCCGCTATCCGCAGTTCTTTGCCACGCAAGCCTTGTATGATAACATCTTGGAACACTCACATATCAATATACATGGTGACGGTAAGGGTGGCACATATTTCGGAGCGACGGGCTGTGGTAAGAGTCTGACGATGCTCTTCCTGACGCGAGTGCTGATGCGCAGTAAGCATCTGGCCAGTCCTACGATTGTACTGATAACTGACCGCACGGATTTGGACGATCAATTGTCTGGGCAGTTTGTAAATGCCAAGCAGTTTATTGGCGACGAGACGGTCATCAATGTGGAATCGCGTGAGGAACTGGGCAGATTGTTGAGAGGTAGAAAGAGTGGAGGCGTATTTCTGACGACAATACAAAAGTTCAGCGAGGATATCAATCTGCTTTCTGATCGTGCCAACATCATCTGTATTTCTGATGAGGCCCATCGCTCGCAAACCAACGTGGAGCAGAACGTGAGAATTACAGAGGATGGCGTGAAGCGCAGTTATGGCTTTGCTAAGTATCTGCATGACTCGCTGCCTAATGCTACCTACGTAGGCTTTACTGGTACGCCGATTGATGCAACGATAGATGTGTTTGGCGATGTGGTGGATGCTTATACGATGACGGAGTCTGTTGCAGACGGCATTACCCGTCGCATTGTCTATGAGGGTAGGGCGGCCAAGGTGTTTGCTGACCATAAGCAGTTGGAGGCTATTGAAGCCTATTATAAGCAATGTGCAGAACAAGGCGCCAACGAATACCAGATAGAGGAAAGCAAGAAAGCCGTTACCCAGATGGATAAGATTCTGGGTGACCCCCAACGATTGGCTGTCGTGGCAAAAGACTTTGTGCAGCATTACGAGAAACGAATAGAAGAGGGGAGTACGGTATGTGGAAAAGCGATGTTTGTATGCTCAAACCGTTTCATAGCCTACGACCTCTATAAGCAGATTATCGCCTTGCGTCCTGAATGGGCAGAAAAGATAGGCGACAGCGAACATACGCCAATAGAGCGCATCAAACTCGTGATGACTCGCGAAAAGGATGATGATCCCAAGCTGCGTGAACTGATTGGCTCTGATGAGGATAGGAAAGCACTCGATGTGTTGTTTAAGAATCCCGAATCGAACTTCAAGATAGCGATTGTGGTATCCATGTGGATAACAGGTTTCGATGTGCCTTGTCTGGACACGATGTATATCGACAAACCCTTGCAAAAGCATACGCTGGTACAAACCATCTCACGAGTGAATCGAGTGTATGAGGGCAAGGACAAAGGCTTGGTGGTGGATTATATAGGCATCAAGACCAATATGAATAATGCCCTGAAGCAATATGCAGGCGGTGGCGACCTTGGGGATAATGTGGAGATTATCGAGCAAAGTGTGACGATGGTAAAGGATGAGTTGGATATCCTGCGCAGGATGTTTGCCTCGTTCGATTACTCGAAGTTTACGACTGGTACTCCATTAGAACAATTAGAGTGCCTGAAGCATGCTGCCGAATTTGTACAGGCTACCGAGAAGACGCAGAATCAGTTCATGGGGCATACCAAGAAACTGAAATCAGCCTTTAACCTCTGTTCAAATCATGAAGCCATCACAGACGGTGATCGTGAAGACATTCACTTCTTTACAGGCGTGCGTTCTATTATCTATAAACTGACAAAGGGCGATGCTCCTGATGCCTCACAGATGAATCGCAAGGTGAGCCAGATGATTGCAGAGGCGTTGCAATCTGAAGGCGTAGAGGAAGTGGCTCAGGTAAATGCCAATACCAAAGACCTGGATTTGCTAAGCCAGGACTATATGGCCAGACTTGAGAAGCTGAAACTGCCCAACACCAAGGTGAAACTGATGGAAAAGCTGCTGCGTACAGTCATCACAGATTTCAAGAAGGTGAACAAGATGAAGGGCGTTGACTTTACGAAACGTCTGAATGCGCTGGTGGAGAAATACAATGACCGTAGCGACAATGCCATCTTTGCAGAGGAGGTGCTGAATGAGGTTGCCAAGCAGATGGCAGAACTCTTGCAGGATGTCAACAAAGAGAAAAAGTCATTCAAAGATCTGGGTATTACCTACGAGGAAAAGGCTTTCTATGATATTCTGAAAGAGATTGCCCATAAGTTCGGGTTTGAATATCCGGAGGACAAACTGCTGAAACTCAGTGCTGCCGTGAAACAGATGGTGGATGACAAGTCGAAATATACAGACTGGGCAAACCGTTCGGATATCAAGGCTGAGTTGCAGATGGACTTGATTCTTATTCTTGCAGAGCATGGTTATCCTCCAGTACCCCAAGATGAAGTATTCAAGGAAATCTTCGAACAGGCTGAGAACTTCAAAAAATATGAACAGGAAGATGACACTAAGGAGAATACGTCTGCCATCCTTTACAAACTGGAGAGTGTGGAGAATGACTGCGATGTGCGCAACCTCATCTTCAATCGCTTGCACATAGATGTCTCTGTTAGCAATGGTGAATTGCAACGTGAGGTAATCGAACTCTATGGCGAACGTTATCCTGATATGTCGCTCAATGATTGGCGCCATATCATCGAGGTGTATACTCCGATGGTCAGAGATGCTTTAGAGCTTAAGGCAAAGGAAGTGTCGTTGCATCCAGACCAATTGGGAATGGCTGCAGAACCATCTATTGAACATGAGGATGAATAGTTTATGAATAGTACAAATGAAATAGAGATGTTCTCTCCCGAAGAGATGCAGTTGCCATTTGAGGCTATCAAAGAGACGGATTGTGAAGGTCGTGAGTGGTGGCATTCACGTATGTTAGCACACAAATAAATGATACGGGAGAGTTGTAATTGTCCACAGCAATCAAAAAAATTTTGAATCCGTCGGACAATTGCGATGAACAGGGCGTTCTGCTGTATAATCTGGATGCGATTATTGCTGTTGGTTATATGTAATTCCGTTGAATTGACTTTGTCTTTCCCAGTGCCTGCCATGGGCAGCTCTGATCCCGTTGAATTGACTTCGTCGATCCCCGTAGGCTGGCGCCAGCCATCCTACAAAAGCTAAAATATCTCCGAAGATTTGAAAACAATTTTTCATCTTCAGAGATATTTCATCTTTCGTGATCCCGTTGAATTGACTTTGTCTTTCCCAGTGCCTGCCATGGGCAGCTCTGATCCCGTTGAATTGACTTCGTCTTTCCCGTAGGCTGGCGCCAGCCATCCTACAAAAAACTTAAAAGCCTCGAAGAATTGAAAGTGAGCTTTCTTCTTCGGAGCTTTTAAGTTTTTCGTGATCCCGTTGGGATTCAAACCCAAGACCTTCAGAACCGGAAACAAACGCTGAAATCTCCCAAAACGCCTTTATTTATCGGCCTTTCAAGGATTTGCCCTTTTCACTTTGCGGCTATTTTGCGGCTATCATAGACGGGAACTTGGTTCATTTGCTTATTTCTCTTTAAATTGTTACTTGTCTTCAATGACCTCAAAAGCCTTGGGAAGATTGCTGTATGATT
>Ga0247611_10004874_pt1 | contig 18251 bp, 23 predicted proteins | sample 177DNAGHGhighgp2_FD_192422 | JGI IMG/M metagenome (GOLD analysis project Ga0247611, IMG submission 192422) | Sheep rumen microbial communities from Palmerston North, Manawatu-Wanganui, New Zealand - 1770 DNA GHGhigh gp2 | ecosystem: Host-associated > Mammals > Digestive system > Stomach > Rumen... | reverse complement strand
AATAACAACCTCGGCGCCATCATTAACAGCCTCAACCTCGCCAGCAAGTGCAATAACATTATTATAGGTTAGAGAGCCGCTCTTGTGGAACTTAGCCTCGGTAGCCATCTTGGTAACAGCCTGATCGATAGCGCTGTATGTGAAGTTAATAACATACTTGACAAAAGCCTCAGAAACCTTTGCGACAAGCTTACTCCAGTCTTCCTGCCCGGTCAGAATACGCTCAAACTCTGCGTAGACCTTAACGCCATACCAATCTGTCTTAGGAGTAACGGATGTGCCAACGCCAAGGCGCTGTCTACGAAGGTCATGGTGATTTCCTGCGACCTTCTCAACAGTCAGGATGGTATCATCTTCTGTAGTAAAAGTCGGAAGGTCGCCAAGTGCAAGATTGCGCTTCTCAACAAACTCGTTAAACCACGGATTCTCCTCCCAACCAGTAGTAATAAGATCATCAAGGACTTCCTCAATCAGATCGAAGCAGACAGGATCATTCGCTATCTTACGAATAGCTCTACGAATCTCAGTTCTACTATATTTCTTACCGGCCTCAAGACCAGTCATCTTGGCAAACATCTCAGAGATTTTCTTGTTCGCCTTAGCAAGAGTCATGCCAGACTCAGAAAACTCATTCTTACCAGCCTCAAACATCAGCTGCTTGAAGCCATTAAACTGCTCCTCATCATCGAAAGTAGAGGAGATAACTGCATTATCAAATGTAAGTCTCATATTTTAACCTCCTCTAAATTATGCCGTGTGAAGCTTGCGGGTGGTAGCGGTAACGGTAACGGTCTGTCCCTTCGCCGGAGTGGTATCAAAACCCTCGGCGGAAACAGCAAACTCATCATCCTTAACAAGCTCATAGGCTCTCATGATAGAATCCTTTGCGTTATAAAACTGATCCTCTGCGGCAAAACGAGAGGGCTCGGTAATATAAGAGAACGGGGTGGTCAGAACAAGCAGTCCGTCACCAGGCTCAACAACATGGACAATGAAATTGCCATTGGCGGCAATGTCAATGACAGTTCCCTCAAATCCGGTAGAATCCTTGATGGAGTACACATCATCCTCAAGATACGCATCCTTAGCAACAACAACACCGTTATCGTAGTCCTTGTCAGCCTTCAGATTAAACATGTGACCGCACTCAGTAGCCTTAATCTTGGTCTACTCAGCGACAGCGTGCTTAGTGAGGGAGGCAAGGAATGCTTCAATATTTGTCATTTCTTATAATCTCCTTAGTCTTTAAATAATCCACCATAAGGTGACTTCTTATTTGATTTATCGCTTACAGCAAAACTAACAACCGGTTTCTGTTCCTGTTTGTTCGCAGCAAACTGTTTCTTTGCATAATCAAGCAGAAGAGTGTTAAGCTTCTCTTCAAGCTCTTCATAAGTATAGTTATCAATGTTCTCTAGAATAGGCTGAACATCTTCGGAAGAATCAAAGAGAACAGCATAATCTTCGCTTGCAATAAGTTCCTGCTTACGAGCAGAAAGTTCAGCGGCCTGATAAGTAGCAAGCTGTCCTTTAATCTCTTCTAACTGTGCTTCAAGACTAGCTTTAGACTGTCTATCCATATCAATCTGTTGCTGCTCAGCATCAGTAAGCCATACACGCTTCACAGCTTCACGCTCACCAACGAGAGAATAGTTCCCATCATCATCTGACTCAAAACTTTGACGATATCCTTCAACGCCATTCCACCAGCTATACATAACGACATTACTAGATTCAGGATAAACCTCAACATCGTAATAACAGTCGTCGGCATCACCATACGTCTCATTCACAAGACGATTTAAAGCGAACTGGATGTCGCTGAGAGTAAGCTCAAACTGATGAGCCTCGCCATCAACAACAACGCTATACGCACGAACCGCAGAAGGAGTGGTATCAACGGTAGATCCCTCCTCAGTGGTTTGAGCGTTCATATTTACGTCATCCACTGTTGCATCCCCCTCCTTTCCTTGAATTTCGTTTATATCGATCATCTAACTATTAGATGCATCAATCGTTTCGAAGGTTGTAATATTGGAACCCTCCATACCCGGATTAACCTTGGCTCCGGTCTACTCATCCTTACCAAGAATAGTGACACCGGTAAAGACAAATTTGTTAATATCAAGAACTCTTTCCTCGGCGGAATAAGAAAGATCGAGGACTGAGAGTTCAACAGATACATCGCACTGACCATCGCGCTTAAGGATATCCACAGCATCGGTGTAGTCGTTATAGATAAAACCATCCGCAATTACACGATACCTATCGTTCTCTTCGTCGTACTCAAGATGCACATCGCTATTTTCCCGAATATGTCCAATCGGCTTCTCGTCATAAACGATATTACCATCGTCGTCCTGGTGCATATTATGAGAATCGAACTGCGGATTACCATCTTCATCCTTCCAAATATAACCTAAAATTGGTCGGTTTCTAAATGACGGCAGTGCATCCTCCATAGCCTCTTTTGATATACGAGACTGATTAAGATTTTTTCCGGTATGACATGCACTTAAAACAACCGGGGTAAGCCCAAGTTGCGATGTATCCTCCTCATAAGTGAGTCTCCCAGGTACAGTAACTGCAATCGCAAGATGCTCCTCTGTGGACTCAGCACGCTGAGAGTAGAAACTGTACAGATCTTCAAGTGTCATTATTTTATTCATCAAATTTCAATCCTATCACTATACACGGCCTTTTTATTGCCATCGACATCGAACCGTATGTTGATATCATTTAAAAATGTCCACATACCACCAGATTCGTTGACGACTTTAAATCCAAGATCCTTCAATCTTTCAGCCGTTTCTTTATCTCGCGTTTTAATAAATAGCCGTTTCATATCTCTTCCTTGTTATCTCTGCTTTCTTCGCCTTTATCGGTAACTTCCGTTTTGGTTGGCGCTCCACCCTCAACCGGGTCTGCTGCATCAGATGATTGCGTATATGATGTTGACAACGGTATAAAGGCTTCGTGTAGCCCAAGCTCTTCGATTTCAAGCCTATTCATACGAAGTGTATCCATCTCACTGATACCATTCAGTTGATTGAGAAGAAGCTTTACAGGCATACCGAGCGTAGCGGAATCCTTAACTTGTTCACGGAATGTATCTAAAAGATATGGTGAGGTTAAATGGAATACAACTTTAGCAGCGTTCGTGCCAACCTTATATTGTAGCCAGCGGTTTACGAACGCTTGAATCTGCGGAAGCGTTGTTGATAAAGCTCGCCTTGTGTTATAGATTGAAACAAGCTTCCACGCGGTAGAGCTAGTAATATTCTTAGCGTCTAGAAGCGGAACCCCTTCTTTATCAAAAATGTTGCTCTGCGCCTGATTGATACGATTTACCTCTGATGTTCCGTCTTCCATAATGTCAAGAACATCAAGGTCTAAACCTGGAGACATTACAAACCCAATCTGCTCCATTAGGTTTTCCTCGATCTTTTTGCAATAAGCTTCGGCGGTTTCAATATCTACTGCGAAGTCATCCGGTAATTTTGAATCACCTAGAAGTGGGACTTTTGCAACAAGAATTTTATATGCACTAAGCGCATCCTTTGTGTCCTGTATGTCCTCCAAGTTTGAAAGCTGAATCAAGCTTGAGAACAAACCAGCGAATGGTGGCATAATAAGAAGAGGGTCGTTTGTATTTATTTTGATTACAACGCCAACTTCACTTGGAACATTCACCCATTTAAGGTCTCCTCGGTTTAAATACATAGACCTAAACGGCTCTCCCCAATAATCGAGCAGATATTCGTTCTATCCATTGAAGTAGTCCATGTTATACGCAAATGTAAATGTACCATCTGCATTCATGCCAGATATCCTACAATACTCAGGGTCGAGCGGAAGGATGAAAGCACCCGTATCATCGCGATATAAAACACCATATGCAACATCGCATATCCAGGCGTCAATCAACATCTTTGTAAAGTTGGCAAGTAAATCTAACTTTTCGATTTCATCAAGCGTTTGATAATACGCTTTAACAACTTTGCTGTCTGAGCCAGCTGTCCTTTTAGCGAGAGGGTACCTTGGAATGACACTTCTTGCATCCGGGACAAACATTGTCGCAAAGTATTGAACCAACGCCTGAAACACAGCGTTTGTCCTGTAAAAATATTGAGCGGCCTTAATCAGTTCGGTTTGATACCGATATGGATTCTGAAAGTACTGTCGTAACTTTTCAATTGTAATTTTGCCATATCTTCGTGTAGTGTTTCGTTTGAGGTCAATGAGGCGTAAAGACCCCATCTGATCAATTGTTTTCTTGAACCACTCGCGAAGCTCTGCAACCTAACGCACCTCAGAACCCGGCGACGAAGCCGCAGCCACGTTTCGTCTAGCCAATTGCGGCTCCTCCTTAATGTAAAAGGGGCGGTATTAAACCGCCCCAGTTATTTTAATTATCTCCGAACGATATCACCATTGGCATCTGCATACCAGTCGTCTGCAATACCAAGAGTATCAGAGTCCTCATCCCAAACCAGACCGGTTCCCGGGCCAGTGTATCTCTTGAGATATTCCTCATACATATTGCCCTTCTTGTTAGCCTTCAGCAGTTCAGCAATCTTATCCATTTCATTAACATTGATAGTCATATCATTATCTCCTTGTTATTTGAGGTTTTCTAACCGACATACGGTCAATTAAAGATTTAGTTTGTACTGGTTTGCGCTCGGTTATGTGCGAACGTCTTGCTGTCATCAGAGCATAAGCAAATTCCGCACAACAATAAGCACGGTCATCATGGAGTTTGTTTTGCTTTTCCGGTGTTAACTCGAAAGAGTCCTTACCGGAGGCTCGACTAATTCTAACCATGTTGACCACTTCTTCTTTCATTGCGTCAATATTCGTAAGCTACAGCTCGTCCAACCAGTCAAGTTTAACTGTGGTTAGATTGACTTTTTGAGCCTTATCAAGCTCCTCTTGTAAGCGCACGTTAAATTCATCTGGTGAAAGTTTCTCTTGCTTTAATCGGTTGCTGATTCGCTTGGTTTCAGCTTCGATATCAATCGCCTCTGTGTCATACACCGTAAGCGACCCGCTCCCATCATACTATGTCGTAAGCTTTATCTTGTTCTGATTGAACAATTCAATTAGAGCTTCGTACATATCTGATTTATATTTGCTGGGAGAGAGCAGATGCAACTTTCCTTTAACTGCATTTGGGAACTTTTTAAGATACTCCTCGGAATACTCTTCATCAATCAAACCACGATGATAGTTTCCAGCCTTGTCATACCAATCATCCATCAGATAGTCTGCGATGTTTACACCGCCACCACCAGAACCAGCATCGATATATACACCATACAGATTTTCGTACCCATCAGCATCACCATTAAAAGCGACAATGAGCTGTTTAAGATATTCAATCTGGTCTGGCGTTTGCATCGGGCTGCGTATCTTTTTGCCAACATCAAGAAGGTTTATACACTCAACAATTCTTCCGCACTTTTCCATCTTCCCATCATTAGTAGGAGAGTCGTAAATCTGACCAATAAGTATAATCGAGTTATCTCGACTTCTCGCCGGGTCATAACAAATAACCCACCCATTCGAATTATTAGAGTTTTCATGAATAGGACGATATGTCTTCTCGTTACGAGTAATCACTCCGCGCCTAATAATCGCGTTTGCTCCTGCGTCAGATGTAAACTGGCAATAATATTCGCGTCTTGCTTTTTCTGGGTTTGTACGCATAGCTGCATCTATTGTATCTTTGGATAACAACGCCCCCATTCGCTTCCCATGTACCGTTGGCTTCATAACAAGGTCACAATCAATATGGGCAACAAAGAAAGATGTGTCACCCATAATCATACGTTTAGAGTAATCTCGATACTTAGCGTAGAAGTCGGTATCAGTATTGGAAGCAGAAGATACATTTATAATTTGGTTCGGAACTTCTGGTGGAAGAGCCCTTAGCCGAACGACATCAATTGCGTTTCCATCAGAATCAAATCCGGTTTTAAAACCTTTTTCAACAATAGCAAATGCGCTATACACCTGGACGAGATCGGCGTCCAGGAAACCAGACTCATCAAAGAAGACGGCGCGTTTACGCTTACCTCTGTTTTTATCAACGTTTGAGTTTACGGTATTGGTTTCGGAATCATTATACAAACGATACTAAAAGCTGGATGGATTATGGTTAAAACCGTCTCCGTTGGCATTTGGTATAACAATTTCATCCCTAAAGATTTTGCCGTTAGAACCAATCATTGAATCGATTCTGTCATAGGCAATATCTTCAAGTTTCTTAAAAGTAGTATTTGACTGGTCTGAAGAACCAGCCGCAATAGCGCAAGTCCATGGTTCAGATGCAAGCATTTGCTTTGCCATAATGAACAAATCAATAAATAAAGATTTTCCATAACCACGACTTGCAAGTATAATCACTCTAGGTGTTATCCAGGCCATCTGGAATAGATATGCCTGAGAGTCAATTAATTGTATCTGAAAGAAATCTTCAACGAACTTTGTTGGATTTTGTTGGTAATAATCTCGTTGCTGCTATAGCTTTATAAAGCCCTCAAGTTGCTTATGCGTCATAAGTAGAGCGGGAGGTCGTTCATACAACTGTTCCCACCCAAGATCGACACCAAGTAACTTACGGACAAACTCAGCCCCATAGACACAACGCTGCGCAATATCTTCATTGTAAATATTAGGATTCAATACTTCCGTCATTAGCGTCATCCCAATATTTTGTTACTATATCATCAAGGTTCGTGAGCTCATCTTCGTTTAACAATCCATTATCCTTTAGTGTATCACGAAGGTCGATGTTTTCTTTCAGTATTAATCTTGCCGCCTCCTGATAACTATGCGCCTCCTCTGTAAGCTTTGTAATCATCTTTCGCTGCTCAGCGACCATATCAGACCACTCTGACTCATCAAGATTAAGCTGTTTAATAATAGAAGCGTTAGATATATCGGCAACTTGTTGCATTGCTTTGCAGGTCTCCAGATCGAAGCCGTTGACGTAACTTGCGCGAAGGTTTAAATCTCTCAGCTTACTCAGCTTACCAGTAAACGTATTCGCACCTTTAATATTATCTCGGTTCGACTTCAAGCTTATTTTGGAGTCATCTGCTGATTTAGATATGGTATCGACGATCTGAGACTTTGTTGCCTGAAGTCCTTTGATTGTCGCCATGTTCGCTTCCATGCTCTGCTAAGATAGCTTTGCGATTTGATTGTCTATCTTTGTAATCTGAAGATACCACCGGACAATACCTATCATGGTTTGCACTCGCATGAAATTTTCAGTTACATCTTCGACAGACCCAAGGAAGTTGACAAGGTCTGCATATAAATATGGCTGATCGGAAGATTCCTCATTTTCATAAGGAAGATATCCGAGCAGCCTTTGGCAGTCTAGTTTATTCTTCTCAAAAGCTTTAGCCGCATCCTCACTAATCGGAGCAAGCTTTTGAACTTCTTTCTCGTCCAGTACAACTGGTTTGTTAACATTATAGAAATCAGAGTTGGCCCTGAATGTTTGACCAACATATGATTGACGGCTAATCTGTTGCATATATGAGTCAAAAGCGTTTGACTTTCCGCTGCTTGACGTCGCTATGCATTGAGAATATAAATTTTCAAGAAATGGCTTTCGAAGCCACTCCATCGCATTGATTGTGCTTGCCTTGGATGGTGGGAGAATGTTACCATTCACATCCATCCCGCAGGCAACAACCTTTGCGCATTGTTTGCATATCGGAGTGATATGCTATGCAACACCGGTCTCAGTGCTAGTATAAAACTCCGATGTCGGTTTTACTTCGCCACATCTAGAACACGTAGCATAAAACTGCACCGGATGAAACCCAGACGTTCCAACGCCTATACGCCGCAGGAAATCAATTTGATCCTTTGGCTTCATGCGCTCGAACTGGGCTATCATTTCATTTTTAGCGGTATCAATCTGAGCAAAACCGGTAATAGCCTATATGGCCTACTCTTTTGGCCTACGCCCCATTCAATCACCCCCTGTTAATCAGGTCGGTGAGTTTCCTGCTTGCCTTAAACTTCAAGCGCTTTCTTTCTGGGACATAAGTATCTTCTCCATCTAGATTACTCGTAAGGTCACGGGCTGCATGTGTCTTGATAATAAACTTTCCAATATTCGGAAAATTTAATTCGTAACCGTTTTTAGCGTAGTCTCTAATCATATCACAGAATGCATTAAAAACTTCTCTGACGTCCTCTTGTTTCATCTTAAAACCACGCAACCTCAATTCCTCCTGGAGAACCTGTATGCTATTGAAATTAGCTTCTCCACTCATTCCACTTTCTCCTTTTTTGTATTTGCGGTTTATTACGGTGCCAAGCCACCATGACAGCAATATTTAGTCTCCAGCCATGGAGATACGCATTGGTTTATTGCACTGCCGCAACAGTGATAGCAAGCCACTTATGCTATATAAATATCTTCTCGGCAAATGTTACGTCAAAACAATCTTATCTGTTCGAACCAACCCATTGGTCTTTTCAAACACATACATGCCACAAGCTGGTCTAGAACCCTTAAACAAACTTTCGCTATAAGGGTCGCTGCCAACAAAGCTTGGACATACAATCACTTCAATGTCTTTGGCTCCATCTTCACCGGCAACAGTTCTGCCGGACGCATGATAGTGACCAAGGAACGCTGCAGTATAAAACTTACGATTGGCGAACCCAATCGTCTTTACCGCATCGCTTACATCTTTAATTTGATGTCCGTGCATTGCAACCGCAGTTTCATCAAATATCGGAACTTCTATATACTCATGATCAAAGTTTAGGTTTACGCGAACATTACAGTTGTCTTCCAGAGCATCTTTTATATAGTTGCCGATGATGTATTCGATATCCTCGTTCTTAAGTTCGCTGGATCTTGTGCCTAACGGCCTTATTTGTGTGTGATTAGCGGATGGGACATGATAGTAGTCAACGACACACCACTGCGAAATCTTATTTAAAACTTTAACAAGACTCTTTGCTATATACACAGTAGCGTACACAATGGATGTCTCGTTAAGCTGTAAATCAGACACGCGAAGAATTCCCTGGATTGTATCACCCAGACAAATTACCTTCAGCGTTTTCACGTTTTCTCTGTGAACATAATCATCAACCGCATCCAGCAGTACACCAAACCTTGCGGCTACCTCATCTAAAGAATACGAATTGGTAGCAGTCTTGAAATTTGCACCAGCATGAATATCAGATATAGTTAGCACATACTCTTTGTCATCATTAAATTCAATACCGCCGAAAGTATATTCATAAATTGGCGGCGACACCTTTTCGATGTTGTCAGCAATGTTTTGATAGAAGAGTTCCTGCCTGCTATCTTGCCTGAGCATACGATTGTATTCGGTTTTGGTTGCAAACAGCTTTTGACGCTCGGACTCAAGCTCGCGCTTCTTCATGTCAAGATCTTTCAGATACTCTTCGCCGGTTCTATGGAAGCAACCACCATCAAGAAACTTCTTTGCATAAGCATATTGTTTCCTGTACGCGGAATCCTAATTGTCGTAACCAAGCTCCTCATTCAATATCATCTAGAGATCATGCCAGCTCATATCAATGAGACCACTGTCTTTTGCAGATGCCAATCTCCAAATATACTGTGCCTCATTTTCACCTGATAGTTTTTTGAGATTCAATATTCTGATACCTCCGATGTAACTTTAAATTCTTCGCTGACTCAGTAAGATAATAATGTTTTGTCCTACCACGCTTACCACGATTGGTCATTGAAATATATACCCCGTTTGACCGAAGGTACTCAGCTTCGTTTTTACAAATCTGTATCATTACATTCTCCAGTTTATCCATATTAGAAGTATTTTTCTGTACTCCTTAACGTGGCTATTTCTATATTAAAATAGGGCAAAAACGGGTGTTTTTGCCCATTAAAAATCTAATAATTTAGCATTTAATTGGATTTGTCCTATTGCCATTGTTCAGTTCCTTCAGGACATCCTTTGGTATAATAATGCCTGAAATATATTTACAAACCTTGGCGTTGCGGTTAGCAATAGCCTTTTGAAACTTCCGGTACTCAGCCTGACACTGCGGACATCTTGTAATATGTCTTGCTTTATCGCTTACCTCAAAGAACTCGTTGCAATCAACGCACTGGATAATGCGCGTCTTTTCGGCAGGTATATTCATCTGCATATGTTCATAAATCTCTTCGCCAAATACACGCCACAAGACTTCTTTACGTTTATTGTTAGCAGAAGAGTATAAGTACTTTACGAGCATATCCGCAAGCTGATAACTATCATACCCAAATTGTTCGAGGTCATTCTTGATTAGAGTTGCAAGATACCCGGCGTTATAATTCGTCGGATTCATCTTTAAATGATAAGACCTGCTTAACTCTCCGTATCTATCTATTACACGACTGTCGATTTCTATATCCTTGTTATCAACCATCATCTTCCAGTCTGGCTTTCCAACGCCGACGTTTCTAAAGTTTAACCTTGGATTAATGATTGAGTCATATAAACGATTCACGATACTATTATTACCAGGAAGAATTTGGTCGTCACGCTTGTCCTTGGCGTATTTGAAGAATCTCGGAAGCTTAACAGATGTGTAACGCGAAAGCATCTTCTGTTCTTCTTTTGGCCTCTCTGGCATATATAAAGTTTTGGCTGCATCTATACAGTAGTTGTTCTCTGCTGTAAGCAACTTGATGGCAAGCAACGCCTCGTCGTGCTCAGGGCCGCTGCCTAAAAACTCCTGGCTGTTCTTAATCTTTGAAATACTGTTCGAATATATACCGATGTTTGAATGCTTGAATGCCATTATTAATCCATCGTATATTGTCTCTCTGTTAAGCAGAGTAGACCCAGCCTTCTTCATTTCGTAGTAAAGCGGGACAATTCCACGCATATTTCTTGCGGCCATTCGTACAAACTGTTCATCGGCCACAACCAAAAGAGTGTCACCATCACAATCAAACTGAAGGATACGAGATATTAAGTCGTGACATGATGTATATACCGCGTTTGTATTGAACCATTCTGCAGCCCGATCTCTTCTTTGTCCGCATCCACGATAACCGAGGTTATACCTGATTGCGTGTTCTTGGTATAGGTGTGGGCTTCTTAGACAATCAAGCCGTTCATCATTAGGAAACAAACGGCTGTATACTTCTCCGTCGCGAAGTAATCCATCGGGATCGCTTTGCCCAAGAAACCAGTATTGGCAAGCGGCAAAAAAGTCTGGAAGTACAAACTGATATTTACCTCTGATATCAAGCTTGCCAGAACGGTACTCTTTAACAAGGCTGTCCTTAATGCCGCGAATCGTTATCTTGGTGTACTCATCATTTAAAAGCTCCGGGTATAACCTAATCGCTTCCTGAAACGGTGTCGGACGCGTATTATATAATGTGGCCCCAAAAACAGATTGCATATTCTTAACTGAAGAACTGATAGCAGAAAGCTTCGAGTTAGATGCCGAAATCAAAATGTTAAACTCCTCATCGGTATAATCCGTGATAGATTGCAACATTTGATATGTGAGCCTATTGTTTGGAATTCGTTCGCGTTCCAGATTACAATACCCTGTCATGCAGCCAAACTCATGATAGAACTGCTTATACTGATCCCACGAATCGTAATACTTCCACATTTTAAATTGAGACTTGGTAAATATCACCTCAATATCTTCGGCAATAATATCATGCTCTTTGCCATAAATGTCCGTTAGCTTGGTTGTGCCGTTATATGTTTCGATGAACCTGCGAAAATCAAATACACCAAGGAGCCCCTTTACAAATGGTGCTCGTACCATTCTGTTCGGGCCAAGCTTAGGTAACATGATACCAGCACCATCAGTATGCGTAATGGTAACAGAGTTTGTAATTCGTTCAACCTTGTACGTTACATCGTCAATATTGTCGAAAGTCCCAAGCACACTTGTTTCAAAATCATCTATCACTATCGACTTATCAATATCAAATTCTTCCCATACGTCTGTGGCAGAGTTTTGAAGTGCTAGATACGCAAGATACTTATTAGCGTTGCAGCCACCCTTTTCGTTAATCTTGTCTACTGTTAATCCGCACATAATGGTTTGCTGACAGCGTAACCATGTTGACTCTTTGATAAAGACAGCTTTCTTTCTTCGTATCTGTCCGGCAGAAGAAGAAAAGTATACATAGTGATTCCCTTTGTACCAAAAGCCGAAGTAGGCGAGGTCTCTGAACAGCTCGAAGTAATATATCTGAACCGTGATTAGATCATCGGTGAACTCATCAGTCTTGGCTCCAATAATTCGACTAAGATTAGATTCGAATACAGATATGACAGAAGCAGGAGAGAGCGTTGATTCGTCAAGAATGTTTTTGTGATCCTTGCCATTCGTTTTGATATTTTGATTCACACGGTTCTCAATCAGGCGTTTTAATTCTGCTTTGCTTTTATGCGCCCCCTCTGTTTTTAGCTCTTTGATACGGACGAGTTCTTTCATCTGTTCATTAAGCTCTTTATAATCGTCTGTCGCAGAGGCGAGCTTTGGTTCTAGTTCTCTGATTTTATTTATGATACGGTTTCTCTCTACACGAAACCTCTGATTTAGATTATGCAGTCTACGTTCATGATTTGTGTAGTAGCTTCCGGTGTCAGTCGTCCAACAATGAATCTGTTTGTCTAGCATATGTTATTTCTCCGGTAGTTGTCTATTGTGTGATATTGATATTTTAATTTGCCACATTTATTCTAATTCACCGAAAGCAGGATCATTATTCATTGGGCCATGTGTTAAGTGGTAGCGATTAAGAATGTAGTTATGTACACAAAACATTATTCCTACTATACATCTAGAAGTTTGAACAAACATGCTCCGAATATATTCCCACAAGTTGCAAATAATACCAGTAGTAAACTGCTTAATTCGCCGTAGCAAGCGTAGAAGATATCAGCAATACAATGTTCAAACCCACAAAGTACGAATACCATTACGCCAAGAACTAACGATAATGCTTTAATTACATCGGATGAAATAGTACGGTATCCAACTACAGCAATGTATATACATAACTCACAGAGCATACCAGAAATAAAAATGTTACCAGGAAGATTTGATGCTTTATGATATATGATTGATTTACAGGTATCAATGTTGGTTCCGGCAATCATATACATAAGCGCTACAGTAATGATGCCCAATGCGTTAAACAACCACGTTGAAAGTATGTCGCTATATGTAAAGTCACCGCATAGTTTTCCGGTAAACAGCTCCCACTTCCTTGCACAAATAGTCAATAAGCCGATAGAGAAGAGTAATGCTCCGATGTATTTGTTATCTACAGATACATACGCTACACATCCAAGCCCTATTGCTACACCAGCCAAAAACTTCTTACCCATCAATAGCCTCCTGTTCGAGCCAGTTTTTGAACCTAGTCGTATTATCATTTATTATTGTCATTTTAATGCATTTATCCTCGACACTAAAACGAATCCCGGTAAGCTCGCAAAGCATGTCGCTATTTGTTTTAAGAGGATGTTCGTCAATCCATTTTTGTAATATAGCCTCTGCGCTTTCCGGGTCTGTAAATGGATACACAACACAGGTGTTAGTTTTTCTGTACAGCGGACAATCATCGCAACTTTCAGTATATGAGGCGCACATTCTTTTTCTATTTTTTACAAAATCTTTAAACTCCATATTTATCCCTTTCAGATATTAAAGCGTTACCACATGTGATTCTATCAGAGTCTTCCTCTTTGCTTGGTACAAATACAATTACATCCCATCCAAGATCTAGGAGCGGCTGTTCAAACTTGCGGTAGTCGGTGTATGTATCGCCGATATAAAAATCATTATCAATAGCAGCATGAGTTTCGTGGATTGGCGTAATCTTAACAATCCATTTATCTTTGTCAAACAGAGTGTTAAGTCTTTTAGCATCCAATGTTGTGTTAGCGGTAACAGCAAAGTTCAGTGTGTACTTTCTGCCAACAGGCATTGGAAGAACATCAGCAATCTTTGCTACATCAGATAAGAGAAGAGACTTATTACCCATTTGATATTCGCGCTGTAAGTCGGAAGTACTATTAATACTAAATTGAAGTCCGGCTTCTCCATGGTAGATATTGTTTTTGATATCGCACCACTTCAGGAGAAAGTCTAAAAGGTTCCGGTTGCTTCGCGGTAACATTGTTGACACAACCGGATGAATAGTATCAGCAATGATGTACTCATTGACAAGCGGAACTAAATTGTCAATTGTGAATTTGAGTACGTTAGGGTTAAAGGTTGGCTCACCCATTCTGGCGAAGTGAAGATTAAATCGTTTTGTGTTAACACCAGTGGTTTGAAGAATGGTTTCGGTTTCGTAGATAAGGTCATCAAGAGATGCGTTACCATAGAAACCAAAGCTGGGACAATCGCAGAACTTACATCTCATAGGACAACCCTTTTGTGTGCTGATGGTAGCGACGAACTTTTTGCCGTAATCACCGACCACAAGGAATTCGAGCTTCCTATCGGTATCAACAAAGATCTTGCCGGTATGTGTTTTTATAGTTTTCATAAATCACCTCCGATTATATTATAGCATAAGAATGATTGTTTGCAACATCTGATTTGATTAACGTCGAACTAAAGCTGCGGCTCTGATATCTCAAAGCCTATATTATAATATACTATAGTTAATAATATATAATAGTCTTAAGTCTATTATAATACTATAGTTTAATTATAACTCTTAGAGTTCCAATATAATAACTTTAAGTTTATTATAATACTATAGTATGATTATAACTCTTAGAGTAGTAACTCTAAGTCTATTATCATACTATAGTTTAATTATAACTTTTAGAGTTACTATATTGGAACTTTAAGTCTATTATTATACTATAGTTTAATTATAACTTATAAATAATATATTTGAATCCAACGTAGTTGGATTCAAATAGTATAGATTATAATAATCTTAAAGTTAAATAATAGACTATAAGTAATAATATTATAAATTATAGTTTACTATTACACTTTAAGTTAATTATAATATTAAGAGTATTATATTATAACTTATAAATTATAATTAAACTTAAAGTATATAATATATTATAAGTAATCATTTATTATACTATATATTTATAATTTTGTCAATAGTAAATTTATATTGGATGATTTTGACGGTATTCATCGATAGCGCGAAGTACCAGTTGTCTGATCGGAAGTCCTTTTGCCTTGGCGTAAGTTGCAATGTCCTCATACATCTCTGGCTTTACCCAAAGAAATAATCGCTTCAATGTTCGCTGATATTTTAATGCTGCACGTTTCGAAGTTTCATTATACATATATTATTCCTCCTTTTATTTTAAAGAATAAAACAAAAAAATTATATTTTCAATTATTATTTTTAATTGTAATTGAAAATAATTATTTTTTAAAAGAAAATAAATTTAATGATTAATTTTTAAAAGGTTGGTATAGAAGATTACCAACTAGGGTTAGGCGTGCCTAACCGAACATATGTTCGATTTTATCTACCCCGGGGAATAGTCTGACAAATTACTGTTTTTTAGCACAATAATAATAGTAATTATTATCAATTATAATATACTAACTTGAGTTAGATAATACTAATCATAGATAGTATCTCATAATCACAATATATTATAACTAACTATAGTATGATATATATAACTATAATTAATTATATCTTATCAATGATAGACAATACTAATAAATGTATACCATAGTAAACAATAGTTAGACAGTACAAAATAATAATCATTCCTGTTTTACTGCTGCGTTTGCCTGTCTGACAATTACACAAAATTTAGACAATATTCAGACCCACAAATAGCCGCCTATATGCTATACTATCACTGAGGGGATATATACCCAATACCCCCTCCACGGTCGAAACATACCGCGGATGCCTGAAACATGGTTAACAATTTCATATTTTGTTTATCCCCCAGGGGGGAAGAAAGGAAGGTCTACTATGAAGAAAACAGCTATCGTTTCCCCGTTCATCGACGGTCAGTCCCTCAAACTTAACGCGCTCTGCATCAGCGCCATTGATGCGCTTGTGTCCGGGTGGCGCTATGACCGCATTGCCGCTTTCTATGCGGACTCTGACTCTGTGTCTGATGATGAAAAAAAGACATTCAAGTCTCGCCGCAATGCGTTTCTGAAGCAGGCAGACGCGCTCATGTGCAGAGCCTGCCGCGCGACCATGAAGCACGACAACGTCACATATACTGCGGACGGTCTGTTTGAATATGCTTCCGCCATTGTCGCGCGTGATAGCGCCCACCGTGTCGAGGCTATGGCGTGGATTTTCAGAACGCTTTCCCTCCGCACCGGAGCAAAAAAGGATAGTGACGAATATGTGAAGTTGGCGGACTCGCTTGTATATGATGCACTGACCGGAGTAAAGATTCGTAAAGGCATGACATACAGCGAGAAAGACGGTTTCCGCGCGAGATATACTCATGTCGCGGCTGAGTTTGGCGAGGATGATGTGGCAAAGCTCCAGAGAAAGGCGGCGCGGCAGATTTTGCTCTGCCTGTTTGACGCACTTCTTAAAAAATTCGGAGATGATTTCATTGATATTGATGGTGGCATGGTCAACTGGAAAGATTTTCAGAAGAAGTGACCGCGACCCGGAAAAAGCGCCCCGCGAAAGCGGGGCGGTTTTTTTGATGTAAAACACCGAAGAAGTAGACGGAGCGACTTTTCTCCGTCTATTTTTTGAGTGTTTTACACACTCTTTTTCTTTTGATTTAAAAGCGTGAAACATCGCTTGCTTTACCCTGAAACACGGGAACAACTTAATACCTGTTTTTTAAACAGTCGAGAGAGATAACTCGGGAACAAACTGAGGGCTATACTCTGCCTAAAAATATTGTTGCTTTGGTGTTTTTTGCCAACTCTAACGATATTAGTATGACGGAGTTAAAACGGAATATGCCGTGTCGTAGTCTGTCCGACGGGGAATAGCATACCGTCGGAAGTCCGTACGGACAAGGCGCGGGTACGTGTGCGCGCACTTAGTACACACATAGAACCGCACAGCAAAGCATGAGAGTGCTTAGACTGTAGTCTTCAATGGTCACGGTTCTATTTCTGTAACTATTAAATCTTCTTTGAGAGGTGTTTTTATGAAAGCATACGAAGCAATTACTCCGTTGAAGCTTCCGCCTGTTACTGATTTGGCGGGGCAGCTTCATCGCATGGAGCTTTCGTCGGTATGTTTTGAACGCGAGTGCCAGAGTGTTGGCACGAAGCAGTTCAAGAAGAACTCTTACGCCATTCGAAAGTTTACTCCGTCTGTTAGACAGGGGAAAGTTTGGCGTGAGATGAGCGGAAAACCGCTGACGCTTTCCGGTTCTACTGAGCGCACTCATGGCAAAAAAGTTTGTCACGATGGTCGTGTTGAAGCGGGAAAAATTGTCGTTTCTCACGAAGAATATAAAAAATTGATTGGGAGAATGAAATGACAGTCGATGAGAAAAAAAGATGCGCCTTTTTGAATTACCGGCGCGGATTATGCTCGTATGATGATTATGAGTACGCACTACTTCAGATTGACCTTAAAGAGGTTGGGGTTATTTGCCCGTGGTGTCTCATCAAGGATGTTAAGCATTACTGGCTTGCGTTCTGTGAGAACCCGAAGGTGTACCCGGAGTTGACCAAGGCTGTTAATGCGTGGATTTGGATGAAATTAAATGTATGAGGAGGAGTTATGAGGTTTATTAAAAAAGGCAAGGTGAAGAATGTTTATGTCTTCACAGAAGAAGAACTCTCTAATATGTGGGTTCTCATGTATGATGCGGTAAAGAAAATGAAAGCAGAGTCTGAAATTATTGCTTCGATTTACAGCCCATATGAATATGGTGTGCACGATCTTCTCGTTAAAAATGGTTACTTTGACCGCCTTGATGAGGAGCTCAACAAGAAACGCTGAAATGCGTAGAGGTGTAATATGTTAAAATTGAATGAATGTAAGGCTCGGTACAAAGCCGAGCAAAAGCTCAGCAAGTTGAAGACTGTTTTCTGTGTGGCGCTCATTGTGGGCGCTTTTTTTATGCCTCATCCGCAGGTAATGCATGTGAGTGCAGTGCATCCGGGAGACATCATTACTTTCGAAAAAAATGGTGTACTCAGAGATGCATTCTGCTCCGATGATGAATGGCTCGAAGCGGACGACAATGTGGTTGTTTTTACGAACCACAATGGCGAGATTGTTTTTTATATCGATA
>Ga0247611_10004873_pt1 | contig 18254 bp, 18 predicted proteins | sample 177DNAGHGhighgp2_FD_192422 | JGI IMG/M metagenome (GOLD analysis project Ga0247611, IMG submission 192422) | Sheep rumen microbial communities from Palmerston North, Manawatu-Wanganui, New Zealand - 1770 DNA GHGhigh gp2 | ecosystem: Host-associated > Mammals > Digestive system > Stomach > Rumen... | reverse complement strand
ATTGCCACTCACGAACATCCAGGAAACGGCTTTGGTTTTGATAGAGTCTTTATTCTACCAGATGGACGTTATGTATCAGAATTAACCTCATCTGAAAAAAACAAAATAAGTCATCGAGCAGAAGCTTGCCGTCTTATGAAAAAAGAATTAGATAAATTAAAAAAGATTTCTAATTAGAAATCTTTTTCTTTTTATCATAAACAACTATTCCAATATATAATAATAGTCCTAATATACTTGCTATCTTTCCATAATTAAGCCATGGTGATTGATAAGTTATTTTAACATGATGCTCTCCTTGAGTTATTTTGCATCCCAAGAAAGCTCTATTTATTTTTTCAATTGGTACTTCCTTATCATCAATAAAGATTTTAAAACCTTTATCATAAGGAATACTAGTTACTAAATAACTATCATCTTTAACAGTTATATCCCCTATTATTTCATCATTATCAATACTCTTTATATTCATTGAATCATAATTTTTATTAATAATATTTTGATAATCTACTAAATATGTTTCAATATTATCAATATGATATGTTCCTTTTAATAATTTTATTGTTAAAGTATTATTATTATCTCCTAAAATATAATGGAAAGTATTATTATGATTTGGATAAATCCAACTTTTACAAGTTAAAATATTCTCTTCATTATTTATCTTCATTGATATATTATCAATACTACATGTATTTTCTTTTAAACCAGAAACATTTATATATAGTAATTTATTTTTTATATCATCATTAAATTTAACAATTATTTCTCCATTATCTTTTGAAATAAGATCATAACCATTATCTTCTTTTACTTCAATATTACTTATTGATACAATCTCATAATCTAGATGTACTTTTTCCATATTTAAATTTAAATATGGATTTTTTGTCTCATTTTCGGTAATTACATTATTAAGTAATATGGCTTCATTATATGGATAATTATAACTTTTATAATCATATATTGATAGATAATTACTTCTTACATAAATAAGCGGTAAAGCATAATTATTTAAATATATATTATTACTTATCTTAGTATAACCATTTGAAAGATCATAATCACTATATACATATTTAACTCCCATGTAACTATTCCATAATAGATTACTTTTAGATGGTATTAAAAAGTTATTATATTCAACTTCATTAGATGGAAAATCATTACGAATAAAATCTAAATAATCACCATTATATGTAGATGAATAGAAGTTTGTTGATAAATACTTTTCATGATATATTTTATTAACTGTTTTAGTTGGATAATATAAATTACTAAAACGATAATAACCAGAATCATTATTAATAGCATTTATTATTTCTTTATCAACATCACTTGAGAATATTTTATTATAATCATTAATTAAAACTTCATCTTCCTTAAAAGCTTCATAAATAGATGTACCTACCATAATACTTAAAATAATAAGATAAATGATAATATTCTTGTGATACTTTTTATATAAAAGTAAACAAATAATAAATACGATAATTAAGCCATACATCCATTTTACTTGATTAAAATAATATAATAAAACAAAAACAATAGTTAGATATATACTAAATTTCTTTAAATCAATTTTTTTATTAAATAAATCTTTTAAAAAGTATGCTATATAATAACTAAATAATGGAAGAAAAGGAATAAAACATTTCTCTCTTAAATATAATCCTCCATTTAATAGAAATCTAAAGATTGGGAAAAATAAAATAATTGATAATAAACTTGCCATAATAATATTATTTCTCTTCTTTGTAAAGAATAAATATAATAATGATATAAAGCCAATTATCGATAATCCAATCGCATAAGTTCCATTAAAGATTTTACTAAATAACATATCCGGAATTAATAAATCTTTTAATTTATAAGCCGATTCACTAACACTTCTTCCTGAGAATAACGTATACATTGTAGGTATTAATAAAATACCAGCAAGTAAAATAGGAATCATTAAAACTAAAACAAACTTTATTAAATCAATAATAAATAATTTTAAAGCAAACTTTTCCTTTTTATTTAAATATTCATGTAAGTAATAAATACCAATTACCATAAGTCCACATACACTATAATAGTAACTAGTCATAATCATTAAAAAGACACTAATAATTAATAAGCTTTTTTTCTTCTTATTTAAATATTTATCGACTCCCATTAATCCCATAACAAGAAATGGCATATAATTAACAAACATAATATGTCGATGCATATGAAAGATAAAAGGAGCTGCTAAAACAAATATTATGGTTGTTAACAACGTTACATTTCTTTTATATTTATGACTTTCAAGGAAATTATAAAATAAAATTCCTGATGCAATTAAAGTAATAATATTAATAATCGTAATATAAGTTGGCATACTCATAAAAGGGAAAAAATATGATGGTAATATCAAAGGACTTAATAATCCATAATAAGATATATTAAAAATATTTTGACCCGCTCCATAATTCAATGCCAAATTAGGGATAAGTTTCCCTGTCTTATAAAACATTTGTCGAAAATAATCAGGAATAATTGTATGTTGATTAATCCAATCAGTATCAGAACCAAATACATTCTTAAACCTATATGTTAAAAAAACAAAAAAGAGAATTAAGATGATAATAATTAAATAATCTTTTTGTTTTTTACTTATTTTCATTTTTCTTCTCCTTAAAGACAATAAACTTACTAAATACATAATTAAGTACAGTGATAACAACTTGGACAATAATCTTCATTATTTTATCGTTAACACCCATTTTAGTAACAAAAATAAACATTAATCCCATATCAACAAGTAAGGTTGACACTCTTGCAAGATAAAACTTACTTGCTTCACTAAGACTTGCTTTATTTTTATTTTTAAAAACCCATTTTCGATTAGAGAAATACGCGAAATTAACAGCAGCAATCCAAGAGATGACATTAGCTATTTGAAGTTCTAACGCTACCTTTGGATCAAGAATTGTAACTGTTAATATATAATATGTTGCTAAACTAACAATTGTTGTTAAAACACCAAATATTAAATAATTAATAATTTCTTGATATTTAACAAATAATTCTTTTATCTTATTCATGAATATTCGTCTCCCTAACAACGTAAACTGGACGATTCTTAACTTCTAAATAAGTTTTTGATAAATATTCACCAATAACTCCAAGCATCATTAAAATAATGGAACTACTAAATAGAATAATCCATATAATATGATATAACGAACTATAATCAGTTGTTAAAGCAAGAATAAACATTACAATAGCTGCAATAAAGAAAAGTATTCCAAAAACAAATGATAAGATAAGAGGTATTGTTGTAAAAGCTACAATTCCCTCAATAGCATATTTGAATAATTTCCAAAATGACCATTTGGTTGTACCTGCTACTCTTTCAATATTTTCATACTCTAAATATTTAGTTTTAAAACCAACAAAACTAAATAGTCCTTTAGAATAACGATTGTATTCAGATAATCTTAAAATGTTATCAACAACAATTCTTTTCATTAAACGAAAGTCTCTTGCACCATCAACCATTTCAACATTACTCATTTTATTTATTAACTTATAAAAACATCTTGCAAAAAAACTACGAATAGGAGGTTCTCCTTTTCTTGTTACTCTTCTTGTTCCAACAATATCATATCCTTCTTCTTCAATTAATCTTATCATTTCAGGAAGAAGTGATGGTGGATCTTGTAAATCAACATCCATTATTGTTATATAATTTCCTGTTGCTTGCATAAGTCCTGCATACATAGCAGCTTCTTTTCCAAAATTACGAGAAAAAGAAATGTATTTAACACATGGATCATCTTTTAAAGACTTTATTACTTTTAAAGAATTATCAGAAGAACCATCATCAACACAAATTAATTCTAATTGTTCTTTACGTTCTTTAAAAACTTTCTTTACTTCTTCATAAAAGAGTGGAACACTTTCTTCTTCATTGTAACATGGAACAATGATACTCACTTTTTTCATAATCTCTCCTAATTAATAATATCTTTAAAATAATTATATTTAAGTACTAAATCATTTTTCTTTATTAAATATTCAACATAATTATTTTTCTTATCTAAATCATCTTTATTTATTTTCTTTTTATTTGATACTTCACCATCAACAACATAAACATTACCATCATACCACGAAAAATCACTAAAGATGGTTATTGGTTGATAGTTTTTATCTAAAGCATCTGTTTCAACATACCATTTTTCATTATAATTAACACCCATTAAATTTAAGAATGTTGGTAAGATATTTAATTGACTTGTTACTTTTTTGATTTCTTCTTTTTTAGTCTTACTACTCCATATAAAGAATGGTGTATGATTAACTAAATTTGTCTTAACATCTTTACCATTCTTTGCAAGAATCTCTGTATCTGATACTGTATATAAATAATGATCTGTAAACGCAACAATAATAGTATCATCATAAAGACCATTATCTTTTAATCCTTGCATTAATAAACCAACAAAGTAATCAGTTTCACGAGCTTGTCTTTTGATACAATCTTCTTCACTCATATTAAGATTATCAAAGAATTCATTTCTTTCACTACTTGACATATCCTTTATTTCATCTTCATAATCAATCATAAGTAGTTGTCTACAAACACCTTTTTTAGTTGTAAAAGGTAAATGGTTACTATAAGTAATAATATAATTAATAAATGGTCCTTCACTTTTAAACATTTCATTATAGAAAGTTTCATTAAGAATAAGTTCACGATCCAAATAATATTCATTATTACTATAAACATTTAAATCTTTAAGACCAAAGTATTGATCATAACCAAAGTTTTGATAATTAATTGATCTACTATAATATTCTCCACTATTCATATGGAAAGCTTTAATATTATAATTCTCTTGTTTCATAAGATTTGCCATAGAATAAGGAAAATCATTCTTATTTAACGTATAAGCGTTTATTGGATATGTAAATGGCGTCATATAACCTACATTAACTGCAAATTCTGAATTAAAGGTACTACCACCACCATTATAAAATGAATAATGATTAGTAAAATTAATCGCATGATCTTGTAAACTATAAGTATTAGGCATTATTTCTTTAGTTAATAACCAATCATCAATTCCTTCAAGTTGTAAGAAAATAACATTTTTATTCTTATATTTACCAGTATATTTATTTTTAACATGATGATCATTCGCTGTACTAAATACATCACTTAAGAAATTATTCTCAGTCTCACTTAAAGTTTCTTCAGGTTTTAAATAAACCATATAAAAATCTCTAATACTGTATTCATATAAACCTGTTAAAGCTAAACATTTATTATTATCATTAAAATTATTATAAATATTCTTTGGTGTACGCCATGAATCCCATGTAAGTTCAAGATTACCTTTACCTAAGAGTTTTACAGAAATAAAATGACATAAAATAAATAATATAAGACAAGTAAATAGTCTTTTTTTATTAACTACTTTATTATTTGGAAATTTCTTAATTGAATAGATAAATAAAATAATTAATACTAATGAAACAACATAGACAAGAGGATTACAATTCTTAACAACATCCATCATGTAACTAGAGCCTTCCCCTGCTAACTCAAGCATTGAAAAACTAAAGAAATTTTTTGTAGCATCATAGTAAACATTATTTACTAAAAACAAAATAAAGAAAACACCAAAAATTAAACTATATATAGTTAATCCTTGCTTTCTTTTTAAACCAAATATTAATCCTATAAATAAAATAATATAGCTTATAGAGAATAATCTTGGAATTAATCTCCATAATCTATAAAAACTAATATCAGAAGCAAACAATCTTGTCGAAAAATCCATAATTATAAAGATAATTGCAAAAAGAAAAATAGCATAAATACTCTTTTTTCGTAAAAATTTATGAATATTTTTAAATAATTTTTTTATTTTAGCCCATTTCCCTTTTTCTTTAAAAAATAAAACAATTACTTGCCATATATATTTAATTCTATCTATAAAACTATTAAGTTCATCTTTCGATAATTTTTCTATTCTTTTTATTCTTCGGTTCATCAAACATCACCACTTATATTTTATTATAATTACTATTTTATTGCAAACAAAAATCAACATCCTCTGATAAAAGATATTGATTCGAGTTTAAAAGATGTTGCAACCATATATTAAGAATTTACTAAGTAAATTGAATAATATACTAATAGATATTATCAGTATCTATTACAACTGGTTATCTTTCGAGTTTTCTTTCTCAATAACAATTGGTATAGCTTAGAGGTGATAATAACTATTATAATAAATAGCTTTCCTACCTAAATATGACAAGACATCAAATTCGAGCTACCAACCCATGAAACATCAAATAACGAAATTAATCATCATAGATGAATCAAATAAACCAAATGAAGAACAAGTCTCATTTGTAAAACCATGAATAATGAAATCAATCATTATAGTGGGAAAACTAATTAAATAGTTTAAAGTCATATAGACTACATAGTAATTAAACTATGGATACAATTAATTACACTAACATCAAATAATGAAATTAATCATTAAAGATGAATATAAATCCATATGAAGAAATGAATCAACATAAGGAATAGATAAAACCATGAATAATGAAATTAATCATTATAGTGGAAAAACTAAATAAATAGTTTAATGTTATAAATGACAATATAGTTATTTAAACTATAGATGTAAATTTAATACATCAAATATATATGAAGAAATAAATCAACATATAAAATAGATAAAACCATGAATAATGAAATCAATCACTATAGTGGGAAAACTAATTAAATAGTTTTAAGTCAAATATAACTTAAATAGTCAAAAGACTATTTGTGTAAATACTGCATCTAAAGATATAAATCAAACAAATTTAGAGTCCATTAAAAACAAATCTGAATGAAAAAATATCAATTGGATTAGTAACTCTATAAATGAAATCTTATCATTTATCTAAGCAATTATATTGTAATATATATTTATTTATAATGCAATAGATTTTAGAACATTTTTTTCAAAAAATGTAAAATAAAAAAAGATTGCTCTATGTAAGAGCAATCATAATAGCTATTCCTATTGCAGCTAATAAACATGTAATGATATAAAACCACTTGTTTGTATATTTTCTTATTCTTATTTTTGATATATGTAAATAACCTACTATTGGAACGATAATAGTATAGATAAGAGATCTTACACTATAGTCAAAAGGAATTACTTTAGCTAAAATCCATACAAGTGCAAAAATAGGAACACTTAATGGAACAGGTAGACCTTTATAATACTCTATCGCTTTATTCTTATCACTCATTGCAACATTAAAGTATGCAAGTCTTACAATACCACAAACAATATATAAAGCAAGAACAGCAATTTGATACCATTCAACAGAAATATCTGGTTTATCAAGTAACATTTCCCCATTCATCATTTGATATATCGTAAGTGCAGGAATTGTAATAAAACATATTACATCAGCTAAACTATCAATTTCAACACCAAAGGACTTTTCTTGTTCAGTTCTATTTTTTTCATGACGTGCTACTTTACCATCAAACATATCACAAACAGCAGCCAATATCATACCAACAAAAGCATATACAGGCATTTTGTTTTGTAAGGCAAGTAAGTAGCCAACTACTGCAAGTAAAGCTCCAAAATATGTTATAAAAACTGATTTTCTCCAAAATCCTATCATATTTTTACACCTCGGCATTATGGAAAACGTCTTGGACATCATCTAAGTCTTCTAAGGCATCAATAAGCCCCATAAGTTTTTCCATTTTTTCATCATCTAAAGGAATTGTGTTATCTGGAACAAATGTTATTTCACTTGTTACAAATTCATTAATTCCACCTTGTTCTAACGCATCCTTAACTGCTAAAAAATTATCAGGTTCTGTATAAATAGTATAACTATCTTCATTATCAATAACATCAAGGGCATCATTCGTAATAGCAATATCCATTACTGTATCAAAATCATATTTATTTTCAACTTCAAATACCCCACGACGTTTAAACATGTAACTAACACTACCATTAGTTCCTAAATTACCACCATGTTTAGTAAGAGTACTTCTTACCATCATAGCTGCACGATTCTTATTATCTGTTAGACAGTCAATCATAATAGCAACGCCACCAGTAGCATATCCTTCATATCGAATAGCTTCATAATTTTCAGCGTTACCACTTCCTACTGCTTTATCAATAGCCTTTTGAATATTATCTTTAGGCATATTACTACTTTTAGCTTTTTCAACAACAGCACGTAAAGATGGATTAGAATCAATATCTCCATTAGTACCTCTTGCTGCTATATAAATTTCTTTTGCAATTTTTTGAAAAACTTTTCCTCTTGCGGCATCAATTAATCCTTTTTTACGATGAATTGTTGCCCATTTACTATGTCCACTCATAACTTCTCCTAACCTATATATTCGATAATGATTGGTCCTAAGATCATCAATAAAAGTAATGGAATAAAGAAAACAACCGAGATAACACTAATCTTTAGTGGAATCTTTGAAATATAAGCACGTGTCTCTAATATTTTTGTTTCCCTTATATAACTTAATTGATTTCTTAAGGTCTCATTAATATCATTACCCATTATACTTGCTTGTTTAATATTTAATAATATATTTTTTATACTATCACTTGGAATCCTTTTAGATAAACTATCAACACTATCAACAAAAGATTTACCAATACGTACTTCATTTAACATTCTTTGAAATTCCATTGATAATTCCGATTCAACACTATTACTTGTAAGTTCTATTGCTGAAAATAAATTATTACCCGATTCAACAGATAAAGATAAAACTTCAAAAAAGAAAATAGCTTCTTGTTCTAGTTTTTTCTTTCTTCTTTTTATTCTTGAATCTAAAACAATTGTTGGAATAAAGTAATAATATAAAAATACTATTATGGGAGCTAATATATATCCCCACTCATTGAAATATAATATCACAAAAAAGAGTATAATGCTAGATATTAGACGGAAATTAAGAAAATTTAATGTTGTTATTTTGGTCTTTCCTAAAAGCATTATCTTACTATCAATAGCATCATATGTTTTTTGATTATAAATTCTTCTTGAAAAACTATTTTCCATACTAATACTCCTTTATCCTAATTACTCGTTTTACGATAATTATATATAATATATATAAAACTAATACTACAAGAATAATTAGATAGCCTAATGGATTACTAAATAAAGGTGTAAAATAAGTTGGATCCAAAACATATATCAAAAGTACAAATATTAAAGGAACAAATACTAAAATTCGATATAAGAATTTAGCAGGAGCAGATAAATTTCTTAATTCTTCCTCTAACTTTCGATTATCAAATATTGTTCTTTCAATTGATGAGAATACTTTAATAATATTACCACCTGTTTTATTTAAAATAGTAAGACTTGTTGCCATATATGTTGCTATTTGCATATTAACACGTTTACTAAATCTTTTAAAAACTGTTTCCAAATCAAGACCATAATGTAAATCTCTACTAATTTTTTTAAACTCATCTTTTAAGTTACCTGATATTTCATTTTCTGTAATATCAATTGTTTGCATAATACTATAACCTACTTTAAATGAATTATTCATAATTGTAACAGCTTTTAACATTTCATTTTCCATATCTTTTTTTACTAATTTATTTCTTCCAATTAGTAATAAGTCAGGAAGGAAGAATCCAATTATAAATCCTAAAATAATATTAGCAAGAGTAGCATTTACGACATTATTAGCATCACTTAATAACAATAACACTAATATAAACAAACCACATAATACTTTAATTGTAATATAAGTCATTGGATTATTATTTTCAGGATCATCTTTATTTGTATATTTTTCATAACGTTTGGCATAATCTGAAAGGAAATAACTTTTTGATAAAATGCCATTTATAAAATCTCTTATTTTATGATAGATGTTAATTAAATAGTCATATAAATTACTATTATCTTCTTTTTTAATATAATCATTTTTATTTAATCTTTTTTTATAACCAGATATTTTATTAAAATGATAATAATAATACAAAGTTAGTAATAATAATAGAACTAAAACACTATTAATTATTAAAGCAACAACTTTAACAAAAGACATTTTATCACTCCTTTCTATTCTTTATTTATATTCTTTTTACTAAAAACTCCTTCAAGAGTCTTGATACCATGATCAACAATCTTTGAATAAACTTTAGGAATACCAGGTAATTTAATAAAGTTACCATCGACTTCTCCTCTACTTGTTACACCATGTTGATGGAAAGTAAAGATTTCTTTAATTTCAATTTCATTTGATAAACCAACAATTTCACAAATACTTGTTATCTTTCTTCGACCATCAGAAAGACGAGATGTTGTAACAATAATATCAAGAGCATTTTTAATATATTCACGAATAGCTCTTACAGGTATTTCCATATCACCCATTAAAACCATCGTTTCAAGTCTATTCAAAGCATCCATAGCTCCATTAGCATGCAAAGTAGTTAAACTACCTTCATGACCAGTATTCATCGCTTGTAACATATCAAAAGCTTCACTACCACGAACTTCACCAACAATAATACGATCTGGTCTCATACGTAGAGAGTTACGTACTAAATCACGAATAGTTACTTCACCTTTAGCATCATATTTTGTTTGTCTTGTTTCAAGGGAAATAATATGATCACCATTAAGTTTTAATTCAGCTGCATCTTCAATTGTAATAATACGTTCATCTTTACCAATAAAGTTTGATAAAACATTAAGGATTGTTGTTTTACCTGAACCAGTACCACCACAAACAATTATATTTAATTTTGATTTTACACAAGCTTCTAAAAATAATGCCATTTCATTAGTTAATGTACCATTTGAAAGCAAATCATTAATTCCGTTTAAATTATTTCTAAACTTTCTTATAGTTATAACTGGTCCATTAAGAGAAAGTGGTGGAATAATAGCATTTACACGACTACCATCAGGAAGACGTGAGTCAACCATTGGATTTGCTACATCGATTGTTTTTCCAAGAGGTTGAACCATTCTTTGAATTACTCTTAAAATATGATTATCATTAATGAAAGATACACTAGTATCACGAACTAATTTACCATCAATTTCAACATATACTTCATCAGGTGCATTAACCATAATTTCTGATATGTTTTGATCGTTTAATAGTTCGGTAATAGGACCATATCCATTTATTTCGTTATCAATCATATTAAAAATATGACTACGTTCAATATTAGATAAATCATATCCTGTAAGTGATTTATCAATTTGACTATTGATATAATCTTCAAACATTTCTGTTCCAGGAATATTATTATCAATAACATTTTGAATTATTTCTCGACGAATTTTATCTAATAAGTTTTTATCTTTAAAAAAATCATAATCATTAATAACATCTACTTTTGATTCATTTAAATCAACTTGATATTCTTCAATTAATGATTTATTATTCTTTTTCTTCTCCATCACTAGTTACCTCACACAATTTATTAGCGATATCAATAAACCACTTTTTATCTTTAGAATTAACAAAATCTATTTTTTTATTTAATACAAGAATTTTGCCATCCATTATATATTTATCAATATTTCTTATATATAAACTATCTTTAATAACATAATTAATTTTACGATTAATTACATCACTAATATCTTTTTCACTGAAAAAATATTGTTTAGCTCGAAAAGAATTATTTAGAATTATCTCAACATTATCTCTTCCAATATTATCATATATATTTAATATCTCTCTTGAGTTTGCAATATCAAGAGAATCATTACTTATCATATAAAGTATTATATTAGCAAGATCATGACCTATTAGCGAAATCGCTGTTGGAATATGACTATTATCTATTAAAATAACATCATAATTATTGATAAAAGAATATATAACTTTTTCAACAAATCTTGGAGATATTTTATTACCTTGTCTTTGATCTTTACATGTTGGAAGAACATCAATATAATCACTGTATTTATATAAATAATCTTTAGCATCAACAAAACGATTATTAGCAAGATCTTCTAAGAAATTATATACAGTTTTATCTTGATGAATATTAAGAATAGTACTAATAACACCATTATATAAATCAAGATCAATTAATAATACTTTTTTACCTAATGTTTCATAAATACCAGCTAAATTAGTAAGAAAAATTGATTTACCAACTCCACCTTTACCAGATGTAATAGAAATAATTCTAGCTCTTCTTAGTTCCATTGTTCCTCCTATACACAAAGTTTATTAATAACATTTTTGTTTTCATAATTACCACAAAAATGATATGTTACAACATCTTTTTTTACAATATTATTATTTTTTATAGAAATAGTAATATTTACATAATTATCAGTAATATCAATATTGATTGTTTGATAATCAATATTAGTTCTTATCATTTCACTTATCTTATCTTTTTCACGAATATCATCTTTAATAACTATTTTAAGAGTATCATCAATAATATTTTTATTATGATTATTATTATATTCAATCATTAGTCTTGTAATTATCAAGAATAAGAAAATGATTAATACTGGTAATATAAGAATAAAAAATACAAGTGATTGACCTTTGTTATTCATCAATAATCCTTCTTTCAAGAGATACTTTATAAGGATTAGATAATATTCTTTTCATTCCCGGGGTCATTAATTTAATTTTAGTTTCAAGTTTATAAGAATTTGTAGTTTCTTCCAGAGTGATTTTATATTCTTTATCACTATTAACATGGTTTCTAATATCTGTTATATCTTTACCATTACTTCTCATTTCCATACAATCACTCATAACATTTTCTAAGTGATTTTTGGCAAGAATAATATGACCAATATCAAATACAACAAATATTAGTAAAATGATTACAGGAAGAACAAGAATAAATTCAACTAAAGCTTGTCCTTTTTTGTTAATCACAATACCACCCCTATTCTAATAACAATTATACAATAATTACTTTTTAAATACAATAAAAAAGGAATGATTATCATTCCTTTTATGGTTCTACTTGAACAGTAACTGGTGTAGTTTGACCTGAATACATTTTAGCTCCTTTTACTTCTTGTTCTTCTTGATCTAAACCATTTAATAATTCTAGAATTTCATTACCTGCTTCAATAGTTTCTTGTTGTGAAGCAATTTGTTCAAGTGAGTATTTTCTAATAGCGTTATATAAATTTTCTAAGCTCATATTAATTTGAGTTTGGTATGTTTGTAATTTTCCACCGATTTGTTCCCAAACAGTGCAAATTTCTTCACTTACTCGACCATTTCTCATAAGACCAGCTGCAGTTCTAGCATATTCGCCTGCTTGTTCAAGAGTTCCTGCATCATCACCATTCATATCTTTATATAAACTTTCAATAGCACCTTCTAATTGTGCTGCTAGAGCTTTATTCATTATCTTTATTCCTCCTATTTGTTATTTTATTGACCATTTTCTTCATTAAGTTTCATTTGATATTCAATTGTGCTAATTGTTTTTGGCACATATGAATCTAATGCATTTTCAATTTTTATCAATTTATCCAATATACTTCTCAATTCTTTTTCTTCTATTTTACCAAATCCTGTTTTCATAAATAACTCTTCAACATGAGCATCACTTGCAAAGTTTTCCAAAATAACAGTTAAATATTCAACAGTTTCATTTGTCAATTTTTGACAATTGATTATTTCATTTCTAGCTCCACTTAAATAAGTATTTAACATTACATATCCTCCTATTATTAGATTAACATTGATATAACTATTATTCAATAAACAAACTATTTTTTCTTTTTTCTTTACACAAAAAACAGTCTATATTAGACTGTTATTTTTTTATAACATCACTCATTTGAGCAAGATTATTTTCAATCATTTTGATATTTAAATCAAATCCACGAATAGACTCTTTTAGAGCAGTTAAAACAATTTCTTTTGTTTTGTTATCTAACCCATCAAGTTTTGTAGATGCTTCTTGATACTGTCTAATTTTTTCTTTTAGTCTTTCAATTTCTTCCATAATATCCTCCTATTTAGCTTCGTACCATGTACGACCATATTCTATATCAACTTTAAGTGGTACGTCAAGTTTATAAATATTTTCCATAACATCACGAATCAATGATTTCATTATTTCGACTTCATTTTCTGGTACATCAAAGACAAGTTCATCGTGTACTTGAACAAGCATTTTACTATTTAAATTTTCTTCATCAATTCTTTTTTGCATTTCGACCATTGCCATTTTAATAATATCAGCAGCAGTACCTTGAATTGGTGTATTCATAGCCATTCTTTCACCGCTACTTCGAATTAAATAATTTTTATTATTAAGTTCTTCAATAATTCTTTTACGATTAAATAACGTTTTAACATAACCATTTTTATGAGCTTCTTCAACAACCTTTTTCATATATGTAGATATTTCAGGAAAAGTTTCTAAATAATTATCAATAAAGTCTTTAGCTTCATATAAATTAATACCCAAGTCTTCTGATAATCCAAATCCACTTATTCCATAAATAATACCAAAGTTAACTGCTTTAGCTTGTCTTCGCATATTCTTATCAACTTCATCAATTGGTACATGAAAAATATCACTTGCAGTTTTTGCATGAATATCAAGATCATTTGTAAAAGCATGTATCATATTAGTAGCATGTGACATATGAGCAAAAACTCGAAGTTCAATTTGTGAATAATCACTTGAAATAATAATACTATTTTCTCTTGGAATAAAAGCTTTTCGTATTAATCTTCCTTCTTCAAGACGAATAGGAATATTTTGAAGATTAGGTCGTTCACTAGATAATCTTCCTGTTCTTGTTAAAGTTTGATTATAAATTGTATGTATTTTACCATCACTTTTTATTTCTTCCATCAATCCAACAATATAATTACTTAATAATTTTGATAAAGTTCTAAACTTTAATATCTTTTCAATTATTGGATAATCTACTAACTTATCTAGAATATCTTTACTAGTTGAATAATTACCATCCCTAACTCTCTTTGGATAAGGAATAGATAATTTATTAAATAGAACATCACTTAATTGTTTAGGAGATGCAATATTAAATTCCATACCAGCAAGATCATATATTTCTTGTTCTAAATTATTTATTTCTTTTTCAAGATCTTCTTTCATATTAAGTAAATAATTCTTATCTACTCGAAAACCCGTCTCTTCCATTTTAGCAAGAACATAAACAAGAGGTAGTTCAATATCAAAATATAATTTTTCCATCTCTTCAGATTTTAATTCTTCTAAAAGTTCATTACGCTTTTCATAAATAAAAGAACTTTTTTTACATGTATCTTTAACATATACATCTAATTCTTTTTCTTTAATGGTTATTTCACTTCCAAAGATTTTATCATAGAAATTAATATCATAATCATATGTATTAGCAAGATACGCAATATCATTTTTAACATTTTTATTTAATAAATAAGCTTCAATCATTAAATCACGAACATTTTTATCAATACTTATATTATATTTATTAAATATTACTAAAACCTTTTTTAAATCATATGTTGTCTTTGTAGCTCCATCATTAAAAATATCACTATCAACAATTAAATCAAAAGGAACATAATAATTATTTTTACTTGTAGAAATACTAACACCTAATGGTTTAGCATCATGGTAATTATATCCAAGTACTTCAAGATAAAAACTATATTCTTTTTCAAGTTCTAATTCAGATAATTCTTTAATTATCTTGTATGAAAATTCTTTTTCAACTTTTTTTGTTTCAACTTTTTTTAACATTGAATAAAATTCAAGTTCATTTAAAATGTTAACATAATCATCATTATTACCTAAATATTTAATATTATCAATATTAGTATCAATTGGTACTTCACGATATATTGTTGCAATCTCATAACTTAAATAAGCATTATCTTTATCATTTTCTAACTTTTCTTTAGTTTTGCCACTTACATTATTTATATTTTCATAAACACCATCAAGAGAACCATATTTTTGAAGTAGAGATAGTGCTGTCTTCTCACCTATTCCTTTAACACCAGGAATATTATCAGAAGCATCTCCCATAAGTGATTTTATGTCAACCATTTTCTTTGGATCATCAAGTCCATATGTATTTTTAAACTCAGCTTTATCCATCATGATATAATCTTTTGTTTTTAATAATTTAACTTTATTTTTATCACTTATTAATTGTAATAAGTCTTTATCACTACTTATAATTAAACCTTCATATTCATCACTCTTATCAATGACATTTGCAAAAGTACCAATAATATCATCTGCTTCATAATTATCTATTTCAAAATACTTTATTCCCATCGCATCACATAGTCTACGGGATACTGGAAATTGTAATTTTAATTCATTAGGAGTTTCATCTCTCTTACCTTTATAAACATCATATTTTTCATGACGAAAAGTTTTTCCTTTATCAAAAGCTACCATTAAATATTCTGGTTTTTCTTCATCAATTATTTTATGTAACATATTAATAAAACCAAAAATAGCGTTTGTTGGAAAACCTTTACTATTACGCATTAAATTACCGTTATAAGCAGTTGCAAAAAAACTTCTAAATAATAAGTTATTACCATCAATTAGTACTACTTTCTTCATTATTTGTTACTCCATATTTTACTGTTAATTTATAACTATCAAATTCACCATTTGCTTTCATATAATTTGAATAATCAAAATCAATTTGATAAATATTTTTATCTTTATCAACATATATTATTATTGAATTAGTTTCATTTTCTAGTTTTTCATTATTATTTAATATTTTAGCAAGGGCATTATTAGTTATTTCATATTTATAACTTATTAAATCTGTACCATTTTCAATTTTTAATAAATATTTAGAATTCTTAATTATTTGTTTAATTGTATAAATATTAACTAATTCTTTATATTTATATTCAGATAAATCAAAGTTTTCATCATCTCTAAAACCTTCAAAAATAAAATTATTATCATTTTCTTCAATATAATAAGAATATTGATAATTATTATTTTCAATCATATCTGTTTTATATAAAACATCTTCTTCTTTAACAGGAGGTACTTTAACTTCATTTCTTGTTGTTTTAATAAAATATATTAATAAAGCGAAAAAGACAAAATAGAAACCAAAGAAAAGAATCATTCTTTTCTTTTTAATATCAGGTCGTTCTTTCCAATCATTATAATTTTTTAATATCTCTTTTATTTTTTTCATACTTACTCCTTATTAGCAACCATTCCTGTTTCAAGATCTTTTTCACCATTTAGAAAATCAATAATATTCATTTTCTTTTTACCTTCTTTTTTTAATTCATCAAGGTAAATAATACCATCACTACATTTTATTCCTAAATTCTTTTTATCAAGTATTACTATTTCACCATTAACTTTATTATTAAATCTATTATTAATTTCATAATGTGTTTGATATATTTTATAAATCTTATTATTTAATATAAAATAAGAAACTGGAAAAGGATTCATACCACGAATCTTATTAAAAATATTACGAGCTTTATCATTAAAGTCAATTAATTCTTCTTCATGACTAATATTATGACATATTGTTACTTCTTCTTCATTTTGTTTAATACGATTATTTGTTCCATCAAGAATTTTAGGTATTGTTTGAAGTAATAAATCACGACCAATAACTTTTAATTTATCATGAATCGTTCCAACTGTATCAGAGTCATTAATTAGAATTTCTTGTTGACTAATAATATCACCAGTATCCATTCCAATATCCATATACATAATAGTTACACCCGTTTTATCATAACCATCAATAATAGCATGATGAAGGGGTGAACCACCACGTAGTTTTGGTAAGAGTGATGCATGAACATTAATACATCCATATTTTGGACAATCTAATATTTCTTTAGGAATTATTTGTCCATAAGCACAAGTTACAATCATATCAGGATTCAATTCGATAATATCATGATATTCTTTTCTAATTTTAATTGGTTGAATCACCGGAATATTATATTTATTTGCTAATTCTTTTACTGGAGAAAAACTAAGTTTATTTCCTCGTCCAACTTCTTTATCTGGTTGTGTTACAACTGCAATAACATTTGTATTATCAATTAAACCTTGTAAAACATCTAAACTAAATTCTGGTGTTCCCATAAATATTACTTTTAAATCTTTCATCTAAATCACCATTATTATCTTAACATAATTTTAATAAAAAAGACAAAATAGATAAACTATTTTGTCATT
>Ga0247611_10004872_pt1 | contig 18255 bp, 19 predicted proteins | sample 177DNAGHGhighgp2_FD_192422 | JGI IMG/M metagenome (GOLD analysis project Ga0247611, IMG submission 192422) | Sheep rumen microbial communities from Palmerston North, Manawatu-Wanganui, New Zealand - 1770 DNA GHGhigh gp2 | ecosystem: Host-associated > Mammals > Digestive system > Stomach > Rumen... | reverse complement strand
GAGCTATCTGAGCAAGAGTTAGGCCGAACACCTTATAAAGTGTTCGGCCTAAAGTAAATGGCGACGCAGAAGGGGCTCGAACCCTCGACCTCCAGCGTGACAGGCTGGCATTCTAACCAGGCTGAACTACTGCGCCGTACCATTGGTGGAAACTACAGGGCTCGAACCTGTGACCCTCTGCTTGTAAGGCAGATGCTCTCCCAGCTGAGCTAAGCTTCCGTTAGCCACACCTTTATTCAAAGCGCGAATGAATTATAAAAAAAATCCGGAGCATTGTCAATATAGTTTTTCAAGAAAGTCAAAATCGGTTGAAACTCCGTATTTTCTGCCGTTTTCAGCTTATCGTCTCGAATAATACAGGTAGAGATATGCCTCTCCCTCGCCCTCAAGAGTAACGATATAAACCACATTCTTGTTTGAATTCTCTTCGAGACGTACGCCAAGCACCCAGATAAACGAATCTTCCCTTGGATTAGGTTTGATTGTTACGCCGTTTAAGGCATCAGCTTCATACTGCTTATACTGGGCATAGTCGAACATCTCGCCTGCACCGCCGTATGTCTGTGCAATACGGATGATATAGTTATCGGCCTCACCGTCCTTGATCCTGAGTCTTGCTTCGTATGCTGCGCGCATAAAAAGGAAGCCGACCTTGTTCATCTTTACGATCTCAAGATTCTCGTCACCGACGATGGCCACATGGTTTGTCCTCTCGATCAGTGCGGTGTTCCTGTCATAAACGAACCCTACCGCAAGGACTATTACCAATATCACGGTGATGATGATCAGGATGATGTCGCTCTTTTTCTTCATAATCAATCTACTCCATAAAGCTTCTTGCCGTTATCATAGGTTATTCGGGCGGCTTCATCAATAGTCACACCCTTTATCTCGGCGATCTTTTCGCACACAAACGGAACGTGGCACGGCTCATTTAACAGGCCCCTGTTCGGTTCGGGCGTAAGATACGGACTGTCCGTCTCTATTACTATACGGTCCCAGGGTGTATTAAGCGCCACTTCCGGCGTCTTCTTATTGTTCTTAAATGTTATGGGACCGTCAAAGCCCAGATAGAAACCCATCTTAACAAGCTCCTGCGAGGCCTCTAAAGAACAGGAACAGCAGTGGCATACTCCGGGAAGGCTCCTGAGCCTGCCCTCTTTATAAAAGCGTCTCAGGATGTCAAGGCAGTCGCCCGTAGCTTCCCTCTCATGAAGGATAAAAGGAATATCGTACTCATAAGCAAGTATGAGCTGCTTTTCAAATACTTCCCGCTGAATGTTCCTCTCGGAATGATCATAGTAATAATCAAGACCAATCTCACCCAGAGCCATAATCTTTTTCTCTGAGCGGTGCTCCAGGCAGTCTCTCAGGAACTTCTCGGTATCATCCGTGTAATCCTTCGCCTCGTGCGGATGGACTCCCACAGAAGCGTACAGGGTAACCCCCGAGAAACCGTCAAGCCTGTTTGCCATATCCACTGCAGCCTTCGAAGTATATTCGTTGTCTGCAGGAATGAGCACGGAAGTAACACCGGACGCCCTGCATCTTTGCAGGACGTCCTCTACCGATGTGTTACCTTCTTTTTCATACCTGTGACTGTATATGTGAGCGTGAGTATCAAAAAACTCAGCGCTCCCGCTGTAATATACGGGTTCTTTCACGGTTTTTACGAGATGTCCGAACCGGGCAGTACGGAATCGTCGAACTCGACGACCCTGTAACCGTCACCGTACTTAACTGATAAGATCATGCCGTTGCTCTCGAGACCCATCATCTTGCGGGGCTCAAGGTTTACTATCATCGCAAGCGTCTTGCCTACAAGTTCTTCAGGCTTATAGTACTTGGCGATACCGGAAAGAACCTGTCTCTCGCCGAAACCGTCATCGACCTTAAACTTCAGGAGCTTGTCGGACTTTTCGACCTTCTCGCAGGAAAGAACCTTAACTGCACGGAGATCCAAAGCAGCAAAGTTATCGAACTTCGTAAGGGGCTTTAAGGGCTCTAAGTCCTTGCCCTTCTCTTCCTCTGCCGGGAACAGCTTGTTGAGCTCGTCGATCTCCTTCTCGATGTCGATCCTCGGGAAGAGTACTTCGCCCTTCTTGACAGTTACGTCAGCTGCAAGTCCGTGTCTTACCTTAGTAGACTCCCACGTGGTATTGGAAGCATCCGCACCGATCTGCTCATAGATCTTGGGTGATGTATGAGGCATAACGGGTTCAAGGAGAATAGCAACGCGTCTGATGGCATCGAGCAGGTTATAAAGAACAGCGGCAAGTCTGGGCTTGGCTGTCTCATCCTTAGCAAGCTTCCAGGGTTCGTTCTCGTCGATATACTTGTTTGCTCTCGCGATAACGCTGAAGATCTTGGCAAGACCGTCGGAGAAACGCATCGTCTCAAAAGTATCCGAAACATAATCAGGAAGCGCGTCGAGCTGCTCGAGCAGGTCGTTGTCAGAATCGTTGAAATCCTTCTCAACAGGCAGCGTTCCGTCAAAATACTTGATAGCCATCGCAACTGTCCTCGAAACAAGGTTTCCGAGATCGTTAGCGAGGTCAGAGTTGATCCTTGCGAACATCTGCTCATTTGAATAAGGGCAGTCTGAACCGAATACCATCTCTCTTAAGAGATGATATCTCAAAGCATCAACGCCGTATCTCTCGCAGAGAACGAAAGGATCGACGACATTGCCCTTTGACTTGCTCATCTTTCCGCCGCCTTCGCCGAAAGTAATCCAGCCGTGGCCGTAAACCTTCTTAGGAAGGGGTTCTCCCAATGCCATGAGGAATGCAGGCCAGATGAGCGAGTGGAATCTTACGATCTCCTTCGCCATTACGTGCATGTCTGCCGGCCAGTATTTCTCGTAGTCATCATATGTGTCGTTCATGAAGCCAAGAAGCGAGATATAGTTCGTGAGAGCGTCCATCCAGACGTAAACATAGTGTCCCTCATCGAAAGTAACTGGGATACCCCACTTAACGCTCGTTCTGGAAACGCAGAGATCCTGCAGACCGGGCTCGATGAAGTTGTTGATCATCTCATTAACTCTGGACTTGGGCTCCAGGAAATTCTTTTCGGGATCGAGCAGGAGCTCCTTGAGCTTGGGACCGAATTCTGAAAGCTTGAAGAAATAAGCCTCCTCGGATGCTTCTGTAACTTCTCTTCCGCAGTCAGGGCACTTGCCGTCAACGAGCTGGCTCTCTGTCCAGAAAGACTCGCAGGGTGTGCAGTACTTGCCTGTGTAAGCGCCCTTGTAGATGTAACCGTCGTTGTAGAGCTTTTCGAACATGTTCTGAACGGTCTTGATATGATAATCGTCTGTTGTTCTGACGAATCTGTCGTACTTGATGCCGAGTGTGGCCCAGAGCCTCTTAAAGTTAGCTACGATATCGTCTACATAAGCCTTAGGAGTGATGCCCATCTCCTGCGCCTTCTTCTCGATCTTCTGACCATGCTCGTCTGTACCTGTGGAGAACATTACATCATAGCCCTGCATTCGCTTCATCCTTGCGATAGCGTCGCATGCAAGCGTCGAATAGCAATGTCCGATATGCGGATTGCCCGACGGATAGTAGATCGGTGTCGTGATGTAGAATGTCTTCTTTTCTGCCATGATGTTCCTCCTCGCGCATATATTATTAATATTAGAGCGCGTAATTAAATGATTATAGTGATTTGGGATGAAGTTTTCAAGAATCAGAAGGTGAACCTGGCATCCCGCCCCTTCGGGTTTGCCCAACAATATGAATATGGATAAAAACACTATTTTTGGAGTTTTATCCATATAATCAGCAAAATTATATGGATAAAACATGAAAAACTAGTTATTTATCCATATCACACAATAATAGATTTAAAACCTAGCCCCACACAGCTCGAAAAAAATTGAGACTAGTCTCACGAACCCTCTATAGTCTCAATTTTCGCCACTTTTTTAACGGTCTGGCGCAATTCATCCCCACAACGACCAGTGTGTTTCATATAATGAATACCACGCTATTCAGAAAGGAGACACTTTATGTCAAATCCTATTCTTGAAAATATGAAGCTAAGAGAACAATTACTAACTGATACTATCACAGCACTTGTAAACAAAGCGATGGCATTTCCAGATGGGAAAATCTCTATTGAACACCACAAGGGTGGATTTCACTATATAAGCATAGGAACAGATTCAAAGAAGCGATACCTGAACAAGAACAGCCAAGAACTCATAGATCAGCTGATTCAGAAAGATTATGTTCAAAAAGCCATTAAAACAGCAAAAAACGAGTCAGCTGCACTTAAGAAAATGATTGGTAAATACCCCGACCCCGTCATCGAGGATCTGTACGGCAGCCTGCCCGAAGAACGTCAAAAGCGGGCAAAACCGATTGTACTCGGATACACCCAGGACGCCAAAGCATGGCTAGCAGCACCCTATGACAGAAAACCCTTCGCAAAAACAGACCCGGAATACTACACTATAAGAGGTGAGCGCGTCAGATCAAAGTCTGAAGTGATAATCGCAGACAGGCTGTGGGCCAAAGGCATCCCGTATAAATATGAGTGTCCGTTCCTTGTCGGAGGAGAGATTATCCATCCGGATTTCACGATTCTCAGACTCAGCGATCTTAAAATCGTCTATCATGAACACTGCGGCAAGATGGACGATCCAAAATACACTGGGGCATTACCCAAACGCATCAACGATTACAGTCACGAAGGCATCATTCTTGGAGACCGGCTCTTCCTCACCTTCGAATCTGATGATACCCCGCTCGATCTCAAGGCTCTTGATAGTCTGATCGAAAAACACTACAGATAGCCTGCAGGTGCTAATCCATCTATTCCGACAACTTCACGATCCGCTGGCGATCTTATATGCTTCCTTCTTGTTCATTCCCGTGTACTCGGATACGACGGCGGCTATGTCTTTGGAAGACATTCCTTTTTCTTTTAGAAGCGCAATGAGCGAAGCTCCGTCACCGGCAGCAACAGATGCCTTCTGCTCAAGCGGCTCTAAGCAGATGCAGAACTCTCCGCGGGGCTCCGTGATCTTATAGTATTGAGCAGCCTCCGAGACAGTCATCCTGAGCACTTCCTCATATTTCTTGGTAAGCTCGCGGCATAAAGAGATCTTCGAGGACCCAAAGCCGGCATCAAGCAGTTCATCCAGAAGTTTCTTCAGGCGGTGCGGAGCCTCGTATAAGACTATCGTCTCGCCGATCAACGTCAGAGCCTTCAGACGCTCACGCCTTTTCGAGCCCTCCGAGGGAAGGAATCCTTCGAAGTGGAAATATCTTGTATCAAGTCCGGAAATGCTCAAAGCCGCAGTGACCGCTGACGGCCCGGGGATAACGGACACTTCAATGCCGTTTGCAGCAGCAAGCGAAGCGAGATCCGCACCCGGATCGCTTATGGCAGGCATACCCGCATCGGATACCTGGGCGACGTTAAGGCCCTGCTTCAAAAGTTCAAGGATGCCGTTGCCGCTGGCAGCCTTGTTGTGCTCATGGTAAGCGATGAGACGCTTTCCTGTAATGCCGAGCTGCGATAAGAGTATTCCCGTGACGCGCGTATCCTCACAGGCTATCACGTCCGCGCTTGAAAGGACCTCGCAGGCGCGGGGCGAAATATCATCAATATTACCGATAGGTGTTCCGACTAGATAAAGCAATCTGAGTGTTCCTCCTCATATATATGTGCCGCTCTTGCTGTAAGGGATGAACTTCCCTCTTCATTGATGAACAGCGGCGGCAATACTTTGAACTCCGCATTTGGCGCGCCCTTCTTCCCTGCAATCAGAGCAAGGAAAGCATCCTTTGAAGCATTCGCATGAACAGTCAGCAGGCGCACAGGCGTGATCTTGTATTTTGCATAGAGCGAAAAGACTTCCGGCACCCTGTCAGGACTTATGCACATGACTGCATAGCCTCCGCTGGTGCGGGTGCGGAGAGACTGAACGCGGATAAAATCCTCAAGGACACCGCGATCAGCAAAACGCGCACTCTTCTCGTGCTCTGACTTGACCGAAGCATCTGTTACAGAGCCTTTGGTCCCGTCGTAAAACGGCGGATTCATGAAGACCACATCGTAAGCCTTGTTCTTGATCTCAGCGGGAAGGTCGCGGATGTCGCAGTTATAAGCAGTGATACGGTCTGACAAGTTATTGAGTTTTATATTCTCGCAGAAGACCTTATATGCAAGCCCGACGAGCTCTACGCCGTCTATGTGCGCATTTTGGCAGCGGGCAGAAGCGAGCAGAGAGACTCCGCCGGTACCGCTCCCAAGCTCAAGCATTCCGCTAAGCTTTCCCTGCCTTACAAACGAAGCGGCAAACCAGGCCAAAAGAACGCTCGCGGTATCGAGCTTATAGCAGTCCTTGTGCTGCAGCAGCATGAGCCCGCCGCGCCCGAGATCTTCAGGCACGATATTTTCGCCTTCGACATTGATAACCAAAGAATCAGACAACCGCCTTTACCGCCGTTCTTAATGAGATATTTATGTGATACAGGATATTATACATTTTTTTGGCGAATACGCTGTCACTTCTCATCCCGATCAGTTCGATCTTTAACGCGCCAATGCGGCTTCTTATCTTCTCTTCTTCGATCTGCAGAGTCCTGAGATCGTAGTCGGCCTCCCGTCTCTCTTTTTCGGGAACGGAATTGACATATTCATACGAATAGGAATATGCCGTCTTGGCGGCATCGAGCTTATCCAGACGGACACCAAGGCCGCTCTGTTTTTTCTTATTGAGCATGAGTTTAGTCAGAGCGTTTGTGAGATCTCTCACCTTGACAAAGAAATCTTTGTCTTGTGCGCTGACGCGTTCCTCGGCATCCTTCGTAAGGCATTCCAGCTTACGGATCAATTCTATCGAGAGATCTTTTGAATAATCGACATCGCTTATCTTGGTCCACCTGCCGCAGCAGAGGATCCTTCCGAGACAGGCATCAAAATCAGACGGCTCCTGCATCAGGACATGCGACAGTCTTTTGTCTGCTTCTGCGAAATATCCTGCGTTCAGAGCGTACAGCGCTTTTTCGAGCGGAAGGCCGAAAAACAATGAGACACCATAAGCCACACCGCAGTGTTCACAGCGGTATACGCGCCCTGAATCATCGAGGGACAGTTTTGCACCGCACTTGTCGCAGGCAACATCTTTCTCCGGAACGGCAGAAGTATCGGCATTGACATCTCCGGACACCACGGATTCCCGGGCAGCTTTTGAAGAGTTTTTCAGTTCAGGCAATGAGTTCTTTAATAGCAAGAACTTCTTTTTATATTCTTCGATTCCTGTTTCCTCTTTCCTTGATGCAACCGTCTTTGCTGACATACCGACATTGGCAACATGACGGTATTTATCTATAGCAGGATCGCCTTTACGCTTCAGGCCCATCAGCATTAAGGCGACAAAGATGAATCCGGCGATCATATAACCGGCAATAAAATTCAAAAGAGCAAAATCCGTCAGACGGCCCAATATCCATAAGATCACACCCTCGCCTAACAGGATCGCGCCTATAGTAAAGCCCAGCGCTTTTAACGAGTCATAATCCGAGACAACTTCAGAGGCTTCATCAAAACTTTTTCTTGTTGCTCCCGAACTTACCTCTTTTTTTACATCTCCTGACTTTTTGATTTCCGCGCCCAGTTCTGCCAGTTCTAAAAGACCTTCGAAAAATGCTTTTTCCCCGGAAGCGGAATTATCCTTCGCCATGTTGACTGCTTCTCTTATCTTTTCAATATCCTTATCCCTGAAGACAGCCGGATCCTCAAGCTCATCAAAAGATGATACGCCTGCCTCACAAAGCACGATGCCTAATAATGCATCGAGATCATGAGGGGCATCAGCCAATACCAGTTCGTACTTTTCCCTGGCAAGTTCAAAAGCTTTTTACTCCAGACTTGCATTTGCCTGGCTGAACAGTTCATCACGGTGGAAAGTTGCGCTTTGGAACCTGGTACCGCAAAAAGGACAGTCAAAAAACTCCTGATCCTCATCAGATTATTTCTTTAATCTGTTTAAAGCATCCTGCATCTTTTTATTCTCTGCGCGTTCTTCGGCGCGGGTGATAATGGTGCTTCCAACGGTACATACGACAAAACAGATAATGAAAGATATCCATGCCCACATCTGCCCTACAGGGAACCAGTCGAAAACCAGGACCATTACGACAACGGCAATCGACGCAGTCGTGAAGAACAGTAAATTGCGGAGTAAAAGAGGCATGTTCTTTATAAGCAGGTCAGTATTGAAGATGGTATCAGCTGCCACACAAACAACTGACAGCAGCAGGAACTGCATCAATGTTGCAAGCGAGATCCCGCCGGAGCCCAAAGAGAATATCGAAGATACACTCTGTGCTTCATCGCCGATGAAATAACTTATTCCGGCAATTATGAGGACTACCGTTCCGAAGATCGACAGTAACTGTTTAATATAATCAAATATACTCTTTTTGTCTTCCATTACCTTAACCCCAGCTTTCTTCTCAACTCATCAGAGTACATGCGCGAAACAACGATCTGTTCACCGTTTTGCAGGGTGATGCGGATCTTGCGGTTTACATCAGTCTTCAGACTCTTTATCTTTCTGAGATTTACGATACTCTGCTTACTGATGCGAAGGAAATCACGTTCGACCAGCTGCTGCTCGAGTTCATAGAGCTTAAGCTCAGACTCATAGTTTTCGCTGTTCGTATATATAAATGTCTTGCGATCAACAGCTTCGATATAAAGTATCTTATCCGTATCGAGAAGATACGTCTCATTATCTTTCCTGACCGCGATCTGCATGTCGATCATGCGCATCATGGCGACCATCCGCTCAATGTTATTGTTCAGATGAGGCGCTTTGATGATGACTGCTATGTCATCGTATTTTCCGTCAATGTCGAGATTGATCTTCATTATTCAAGTCCTTTTTTCTTGAATGCCGCGAAAAAGAGCACCAGTGCAAGCATTGCATTTACGGCAATAATCACAAGGCTCTCCGGCTTTATCCCGTCAAATGTCATGTTGTTCAGCAAGACTCTTATCTGCTGCGTGTAGAAGATCCTTGCCACCTTTTCTATTTTATCATTGAACATTGCGAGCATGGGCGCGAAGGAAAAAATCAGCATGACAGGCATAACCAGAGAAGTTGATACCATCTGGTTTGGGGAAAATATCCCTATGCATGCGCCGGCAGCGATCGAGATGATGAATCCTGCGGCCATTACTCCAAGAAAGAACGGAATGTCTTTGGCAGGAAGAGACGTTGACATCACACCTGCGCCTGCCATGCATATCATCCAGACATATGCGCCGATACCAGCAAGGTATTCCCATGGCTTTACATTAGCCATCATGAGAACGCGGAGAGTATTCTTTTCCTTCTCTTCCGAGATTATCGCAGCGACAGAAGTCAAAGGCGCCATTCCCATGTACATTACTGAGAACAGTTTGGTGAAGAACAGTTCCGGCATATCAGGAATATGTATCGCATTTTCGAAAATAAGTGCAAGCACAGGAAACATTACAAACTGGATAAGGACAGTCTTATTCTTGAAAGTATCCTTCAGTTGCTTTTTTATGATCACACCGATGTTACGCATACTTAGCCTCCTCATCCGCTTCAAGTTTTCTTCCCGTAAGTTCTAGAAATACACTCTCCAACGTCGGTTCAGAAGAATGTATCGTCTCGATCTTCCCCTGCTCAAGCAACCGGCTGATCACAGCTGCTGAATCTGATTCCTGTTCAAGTCCGATATCTTCACCTGATGTCAAATGGATGTTGATCTTTTTTTGATGGTTATATCTTCTGCATATCTCATCAGGCGCACCATGTTCTATGATCCTGCCTTCATTGAGCAAGGCAACTTCACCGCAGAGAACACTTGCCTCTTCCATGTTGTGAGTGGTAAGGAAGACAGTGCATCCTCTCTCCTTCTGTTCGATTATCAGCTTATGGATATATTTCATCGTCATCGGATCAAGACCGCTCGTCGGCTCATCCAGGAAAAGGATCTTAGGAGAGATCATCAGGACTCTTGCGAGCCTCAGTCTTGCCCGCATACCCTTGGAGAGCTTCATTGCAGGTCTTTTCGCCGCTTCCGCAAGACCCACTGCTTTCAGAGTCTTATCGATCTCAGAATAAGGAACACCATAAATATCAGCAAAGATCTTCAGGTTATCACTGCATGACATGCGCTCATAGATACCGTGATCATCCATCATGATGCCTATCTGTTTTTTGTCGGCACCCGTCAGGTCTTTGACGTTTTTTCCGAGTACATTTACTTCACCATCATCGGATACGAGCTGACCGGTGATTATCTTTATCAGCGTAGTCTTTCCTGCGCCCGAAGGTCCGAGCAAACCGAATATCGTGCCCGGCCTGATATCGAGATCTATACCGGAGAGAACTTTTCTGTCCGCAAAACTCTTGCAAATGTTTTTCGCTGTAATCATAATGCTCTCCTCTGAACTTTGCTGGCTCAAAACTAACAAAGTCAGGAAGTGTATTCAATATGTCATTACGTGAGTTGCCGTTTGCGTGTATCAAGTTGCACAGATAAGCACTTTATAGATCTGAGGCTTGCGAACTTCTGGTCTTTTCAAGATATATATCTTATATACTATCCATCGTATGATGCGAAATGATCATCCTGTCATTAACGGTTATTATCCCTATCAGATTCTTACCGTAGGATACGACGGGAGGAACGAATGTTATGTCATCTATCCTGACCGCACCGTAGTCAGTCTTTATGCAGGCTCTCATCAGATTAGTGATGCTGAGATCCCTTTTCTTTTTCCCGTATGTCATGATGTCTGCAAATCTTGAAGTCAGCTTTGTATGGAAAGCGCCGCAAGCTTCTAGGCTCAGACTATCAATGAGCGCCGGATCGAATTCACCTGTAAAATGAAGAACGCTGTATCTCATTACAGGATCAGCGAGATTCTTCTTCATGAGCGAGTTTATCCTGACTGCATTTTCCGCAATGCTCAAGCTGTCATCGTATCTGTATTTCACATGGATACCAGTCGCAAAATTACCCATGGTCCGCTCATCTTTGAGCCTGCCGTCAACAGCAAATCCCGCATCGCGCAAACCCGGCATGTCCTTGAGCCAAACGGCTGTCAGATAAGACGTCAGAGAACATCCGCATCGCTTACATTCGGCGAGCATGTCATCGAACTGTTCTTTCCCGTATTCCTCAATCACAGTCTTAGTCTTATGGTCATGCCAGAATGCATCAAATGCCCTGTCCATATCTTCGTATGTAAACACACGCCTCATCTTCTTCCATTTTCTGTTCCACGACTTAACGAAAAGCCTGTACAAAAACGGAAGTCTGCTCTCTTCAGGAAGCTTTGACACAGGCAGATTATCAAAAGGTACATTATTCACTTCCGCACCTGAAAGAATACTCATGAATGTCTCGATGAAATACAGCAGAGACTGGCCGTCACCGCCCAGGTGATGCATCAGGAAGACCAGTCCGTCAGGAGAGAAAAATCCTCTTATGTATTCTCCGGCTTCTATCCTGAAACGGACTCTCTCATTGGCATTGATCAGTTCTTCAAAACCGAGATCCGTTTCCGCAAAGCTGCTCAAAGGATTTACGCAATCAACATAGTAAGCATTGCCGTCGTTCTCTATCACGACATTGGAATTAAGTATCTCATAAACAGAGACAGCCTTATGAAAGGCTTCTTCGAGCTGCCCGAAAGAAACATCTCCCAATATGCGCACACGCATGGAAATGACCATGTTCACATCGAAAAGGTTTTCCCTTTCCGTTTCAATCTTATGTCTCATAGATACGGCTTTAACATCCCGACCCACATCTTCATGACGAGACTGTGCGGAGTGATCTTACTTAGGAATCTCAGATAGCTGTAATAGAACGAGCATACGGAAACATCTTTTCCTTTGTGGGTATCTTTCAATGCGCAATCCACCACTTTGGAAGCGGGAACCATCCCCGGATATTTAATCTCTTTTCCGTTATTTGACTTCGGCAGCATCTTTGTATCTACCCAACCGGGGCAGACAGCAGTACAGTTGATTTCTTTATTCTCCACATTTAGGCTTCTCGTAAACGACAGCAGATATGCCTTGCTGGCAGAATAAAGCGCGATATAAGGATTAGGCTGGAAAGCTGATGCTGAAGCAACATTCAGGATATAAGCACCTTTTCCCATAAAAGGAAGCGCAGCCCTGCTGATCAATGTAGCAGCCTTGTCGTTGATATCCAGAAGATCGCTTATCTCTTCGAGCGTGAACTCCGATACCGGACCGAGCTTTGCGACACCTGCATTATTGACGAGATACTTAATGGAAGGTTTCTCATTAATCATCATCCTGCAGAATCCGAACAGCTCATCCTTATCTGAAAGATCCACTTTAAACGGAATGATCTTATCACCGTATCTTTTCTTCAAGGACTCGAGCTTGGCATCGCTCCTTCCAACCGCCCATATCTGATCGACTTCACTAATGAGTTTTCTTACAAACTCCTCACCTATATCTCCCGTCGCACCTGTGATGATCGCTATCATAAATCAGTCCTCCAAAAGCACTCTGGCGAGGTCAGAAGAGCTGATCATGACAGAGTCTGCAGTATAAAGGCTCTTAACGGCATAAAGGTATACTACGCCCCAGTAGAACTCCGAAAGTTTGCGTGCGCTGCCTGATACGACTGTGCCCTCTTTCTGTCCCTGTCTGATTATCTTCTCCGTGGTCTTATAGAATGTCTGATCTGCTTCACCCTCAAGGATCCTCTGGGTAAAGAGTGCAATCCCGGCAGCAAACATCTCATCTACCTTCAGACTCTTGATAACGTAGTCTGACATCTTCTTTATCTTCTGGTCAGCCGGAAGAGGAAGCTTTGCGAGCATCGTCAGCTTGTCATTTTTGGCGATCTTATCCGATATCGCAAATATCTCCGAATACAGCTCTTCTTTTGACTTGAAATATATGTAGATGGTGCCCTGCGCGATGCCGATATGCTTAGAAAGTTCACTTATCTTCGTACCCGCAAACCCGTTTTTGGCAAAATAGAGGACCGACTTCTTTAATATGAGGTTCTTTGTCTCTTCCCTTATCTCCTGACAACGTTCCTGTGACTTAGGCATGGCTGCTCCTTTATGAATGAATTTTTATTCATCCATAAATTAACATGCAAGCAGAAAAGTGTCAAGGTGTTAAAAATGCAACATCATATCTCAGACACAAGCACACTCAATAAATTCTATTAAACTAATACAAATCAGACATTCAAAAACACGAATGATATCAATAATCCCAATATAAGGATTACGTCTATTATGCTAGCAACTCCAAAAATTATCATGTTTGATTTGCCTTTTATTCCTTGTTTGGTTTTTATAATAAAAAATAATAAAGATAATAGCAAAGAAAAAGCAACTCCAATCACAACACCCACTACTTTTGCACTATTTACTCTGGTGGTATATTTTTCTCGCGACTGGTTGTATTCAGATAGAATAGTTTGAGCATTGTCCAATCTGCTTATATCAATAGTAGGAATATCATAAGGCTCTGCGTCTTCTTTAATTGAAACAGCTATATCAATATAATTTCCATCATCAAGAACAAATGAAGTGTCTATATTCTCATATCCTAATTCATCGCCCCAATAATCAACTTTATCGCTTATATAACCTGTCACCCCTGCGGGTAATATTACTGAAGTGCCAAATTTTTCTGTTGTATACACATCATCCAATATCACATCTTCTTTCAGTACTACTTGCTTTCTATAATATTGATATATCTCAAACTTACTGTATGTGTTAGCACTCAATACTCCCAAAGGAATACTCAAAACAAACATCAGCACAACTGGTATTACTAATACTTTTTTCTTACTCATTCTTTTGTAGAATACAGATATAAAACAACTCAAAACCAAACCTTACATTATCTCCACCTTAAAACATACCGGCTTATCGGAATCAGGCTTTTTGTCCAAAACGATCTTAAGACCCTCTGTACTGCGCACGGTATCAATAACAGAATAATCTCCCAGCACTTCCACCGTTCCTGTTACAAAGTCGCGTTCACCGAGTATCTTAAGTGACCTGATGAGGAACGTATCAGAATCGGGTCTCATGCAGAATGCATAGAGATATCCGTTCTTGTATGTAAACCTGTAGTCTTTGGATGTAAACTGTTTCTCATCGTTATCCATGAACGAGCCTTCAGAGTTATTTACATCGCCCTCACCGAACTGTCTCCACGGCACTGTTCCGTATATACCTTCACCGTTGATGTCCATCCATTCACCGAGTTCTTCGAGGACCTTTGTCTCTTCTTCAGTTATGGTGCCGTCGGGCTTTGGACCGACGTTTATGAGCAGCATTCCGTTCTTGCTTACGATGTCGACAAGGTCGCAGATAACCTGTCTTGAAGGCTTGAACTCATTGTCACGGATGTATCCCCAGGATATCTTTCCTATCGCCGTATCAGTCTGCCAAGGCAACGGAGATATGCCGGTCAGCGCGCCTCTTTCGACATCGAAGGTCGCAACAGTCGGCGGGAATGCCTCATGCTTGTAGTTGATCGTAACTTCCTTTCCCCATTCTTCTGCCCTGTTGTAGTAGTAAGCACAGACTTTTTTCAGATAAGGCTTGAAAGCCTGATGATGTATCCAGGTGTCGAAATAAAGTATCAGCGGCCTGCATCTGTCAATAAGTTCGCAGGTCTTAACGAGCCAGTCTTCGAGCCACTCCTCATCAGGTCCCACGGGCGATAAGGCATTGGGAAGATAACTGAACACTTCGGTGCCGTCCATCTCGGGACAGAGATATGCTGGACCGTAAAAATCCCTGTATTCCTCATCGTTTACATCGCTGTCGATCTTCCTTCCGAGGTTCATGTAGAAGTAATGTTCCGCCCTGTGAGATGAGCCGCAGAATACGAGGCCATTGTCTTCACATGCTTTTCTTATCTCGGCGATGACGTCCCTGCACGGGCCCATTTCGGCAGCGTTCCAGTGGTTTAATTCCGAAGCGTACATGGCAAAGCCGTCGTGGTGCTCACATACGGGCATTATGTATCTGGCGCCTGCGCGTTTAAAGAGTTCCACCCATTTTCCCGCATCGAAATCCTCTCCCTTAAACATCGGAATGAAATCCTTATATCCGAAATCTTTCGGATCGCCGAAATTCTTTTTGTGATATTCATATTCACGTGAACCGGGATTATACATCCATCTCGGATACCACTCGCATGCATAAGCAGGGACACTGTACACACCCCAATGAATGAAGATTCCGAGCTTTGCCTGTACATACCAGTCAGGTGTCTTGTGACCTGAAAGAGATGCCCAGTCAGCCTTATATCTTCCGTTTGAGATCACTTCTTCTATCTGCTTAAGATACTCTTTGTTATCCATAAAAAACTCACCGTTAATGAAGGTAATGAAAGTCCGTTTTACTCAGGATGTGTCTTCCGGATCTTATGTGAAGCTGTTGAACTTTACTCTTTCTGAAAATGATTTCTTGCTTGGAGCATGGAACTCGTCAAGAGCTTTTCCGACGGGGAGAACGCATACGACGTCATATCCTTCCGGAACGTTCAGGATAGAAGCGATCTTGTCGCAGATACGGTCCTCATCGGTGATATGACCTTCATACCAGCAGCTCTGATAGCCGAGTTCTACAATAGCCAGGAGCATGTTCTCTATTGCTGCGGAATAGTCCTGTATGGCAAAACATCTGTTACGGTATGCATTGATCTTTCTTGAAAGAACGACGATCATGGCAGGCGCCGTCTGTGCGACCGGCGGATCTATCGATGCTTTTATCTTTCCAAGGACATCAGGATCGTTGACCACTATTATGTCCGTAGTCTGCTTGTTGCATCCCGACGGTGCAGCGATTCCAGCGGAAGCAATGGTCTTAAGATCTTCTTCAGGTACAGGCTCTTCTGAAAACTTTCCCCTGTAACTGTGCCTTACGGATATAGTCTCTATCGCGCTCTTAAGCCCCATGACATAGATCTGGCAAGGATTAGCCTCATCCCATACAGTCTCTATCACTTCAAGTTCCTTGAAGCCGAGGCTCTTATAGAATTCATTTGTCTTATCGTAATCCTCATACATGCCGGAACGCACTGTCTTTACCTGTATGAACGAGTAACCTTCCCTTGCCGCATGATCTTTTGCGGCGGCGAAAAGCCTTCTGCCCCAGCCTTCCCTGTGATGGTCTTTGAGGACACCCATAACTGCAAGTTCAACAGTCTCAGGTCCCGTTTCCTTAAGGCAGAGGAAACCTACGGGAACATCGTCTGAAAATGCAGCCCAGAAAGGCTGATCAACTGATTCCCTGATGAAGGCTTCCCTGCTTTCTTCCACCTCAAACCATTCGGTCAGGGCTTCGAGGATCTGCCGTGATATCTTCTTCTTTTCTTCTGTATCAGTAATAAATCTGATCATAAATAATCCTTTCGAGTAATCTCAAATATCAGCTTTCATTCTTTGAAGGCGCGGCCTTCTTCCGTAATATACCGAAGAGCACTTCGGCGGCAGCCGTTATCAAAACAACCGAGACTGCCGCTGTAAGTATCCTTACCGAGAGCTGCCGGTTGTGTTCATCCTTCCAAGTCTTTGTAAATTCCGCGGAAGAATAATTGGATGCGGGATACTCCTTCATCAGACGCTGCTGCAGTTCTTTTGAGTTTCCGTCAACGGTGATGAGCATCTCTGCATCGGATATCGCATCTTCTCTGATTATATAGTCATTAAGGTCTTCAAGGAACATATCCCATGTCGACGGATCGTACTTGTAATACAGCAGTATATCAGGCTCGTCTGCAACTATCACCGGAGGACTATTCTTGCGGTCCGCGTAATATTCATAAACGACATATCCGTCACTGTTTTCGGGCATCTGCTCCGGGATATTAGAGCCGAAAACCGAACCCATTCCGGAACAGCCGCCGTAGTACCTGACAGCATCTGCAGGAATACCGGCCTTTACCGTCCCGTCTTCGATCACACGATCTTCAAATCTCGAGAAATCCGCATCGCTGAACACATATATATCCTTAACGCCGTCCCAGGTGCTTATTTCCGGTATGTCATCATATGTTATCAGCGCCGTCTCATCTTCGGGAACTATCCCTCTGGCACCGGCATAATTTCTGTTGAGCTCATCAAATACACGGTCTACAACATAAATATAGATCGATGTCGTATCCGGCACGGTGTCATTACAGTAATCACTGATGAACTGAAAACCGGCATAAACGGCCAAAATGCTTAACGACAGTACCGGTATAACTATCTGCAGTATCAGCAGCAGTCTTGAACGCATTATCCTTCTCCCCTTATTCTTTGGTCACATGTATTTTATCATTTCCCATAATAATATAAATGCAAAAAACAACGCGCTCCGAAAGGGAACGCGTTGAGGTCTGCTTGATAACAGTCTTACGATCTATCAGCCTTCAGCGATAGCGCCTGTAGGGCAGGAAGCTGCGCAAGCACCGCAGGATACGCAAACATCAGCATCGATGTTGTACTGTGTATCACCCTGGGAAATAGCTCCTACAGGGCAACCGTCAGCGCATGTACCGCAAGATACGCAAGCATCAGAAATTACATATGCCATATTAAATTATCCTCCTATTCATATAGTGATTTGATTATTCCACAAAATTCAAAAGTCAACAAGTAAAAAAACACTGTTTTTACTTAAATGGGCTTTGAGAGCCTTTATTTGCGCTTTCAAAGCGACATCGGTCGAAAACTTACTCGTCCTCGCCTTCCGTCTCGTCAAATGCACCGTTCATGTCGGGATAATCCTTGAATCCGCCGCCGTTTCCGCGTCCGCGCTTTGACATGTCGCGGTTCAGTTCTTCCAGATCGGCCCAGGAATATTTCTCGATCTCCGTGTCATTCTCGCTGACAAACTTAACGCTTACGGTCTCTTCTATATAGTTGACATCAGTGACTACACCCATGCCGACAGGAGTCCTGACGCGGGCACCGGGCTCAGGGAGCCTTCTGTGGGCATCGTCGTAGGCTTCCTTCTCGAACTGGAGGCAGCACATAAGCCTTCCGCACGCGCCGTTGAGCTTGCCCGGATTAAGGGACAGTCCCTGGGATCTGGCGAGCTTTAAGTTGACCGGAGCGAAACGGTTGAGGAAAGAGCAGCAGCAGAGCTCTCTTCCGCACATTCCGATGCCTCCGACCAATTTGGCCTGGTCTCTTGAACCGATCTGTCGTAACTCGATCCTGGTACGGAAAG